>Ga0335081_10001561_pt1 | contig 36494 bp, 32 predicted proteins | sample Lox_Sample_35_FD_206713 | JGI IMG/M metagenome (GOLD analysis project Ga0335081, IMG submission 206713) | Soil microbial communities from Loxahatchee National Wildlife Refuge, Florida, United States - Lox_Sample_3.5 | ecosystem: Environmental > Terrestrial > Soil > Wetlands | place: USA...
TCGATGAGCAGCTCGCTGATCGCCGTGTTCATTCCCATCCTGCTGATGGGGGGCATTCTGGGCCGCATTTTTCGGGAGTTCGCCGTTACCCTGAGCGTGGCCGTGGCCATCTCGATGGTTGTCTCTCTGACCACCACTCCGGCTATGTGCGCGAAGTTCCTGAAGCCGGAAAAAGGCCGGAAACACAACTGGTTCAGCCGCGCCAGTGAAAAAGCGTTCCAGAAACTTTACGACGGATATGCGGCCAGTCTCCGCTGGGTATTGCAGCATCAGCCGTTCGTGCTCGGCATCACTTTGGGAACGCTCTGCCTGGCGATTTATCTCTATGTCGTGATCCCCAAAGGCTTCTTTCCGCAGCAGGACACCGGCCGCCTCAATGCCAATGCCCGGGCCAGCGAGGATACTTCCTTTCAGACCATGCGGCAAAAGTTGCTCGATTATATGAACATTGTGCAAGCCGATCCTGCCGTCGAAGCCGTCTCCGGCTCCGTCTTCCGGGCCAATAACGCTGGATTCAGTATCCAGCTGAAGCCGTTATCCGAGCGCAAGGTGAGCGTTTTCGAGGTCATGAATCGGCTCAGGCCAAAGGTCGCCCGGGTTCCCGGCGCGAACTTCTTCATGCAGCCGCAGCAGGACGTGCAGATCGGCGGGCGCGCCGGCAACGCGCAATTCCAATACACGCTGCAAGGCGACAACCTGAAGGACCTGCTCGCTTTCGCGCCCGTGGTGGAACAGAAGCTGCGAACAGTACCCGAGCTGCAGGACATGAACAGCGATTTGCAGAGCCGCGCGCTGGCGGCCAACGTGGTGATCGACCGGGATACGGCGGCGCGCCTTGGGCTTACTCCACAGACGATCGATGGCGTGCTGTATGACGCGTTTGGCCAGCGGCAGGTCTCCACGATGTACAAGGGAATCAACCAATATCACGTGGTCATGGAGGTGGCGCAGCAGTTCCAACAAAGTCCCAGCGCGCTGAAGAATATCTACGTGCGTTCCACCACGGGACAGCAAATCCCGCTCAGCGCCTTCACACATTATGAGTCGGCGCTGACCTCGTTGGCCGTGGCGCATCAAGGGCAATTCCCGGCCATCACTTTCTCGTTTAATCTTGCGCCGAATGTGCCGTTGGGAGACGCGGTGGCCGCCGTTCAGAAAGCGGTAAGCACGATGGTGGTGCCGGCGACGATTCATCCCGGTTTTCAGGGCATAGCCCAAGCTTTCCAGGACTCGCTGGCCACCGAGCCTTACCTGATTTTGGCTGCGCTGGCCACCGTTTATATCGTGTTAGGAATCCTGTATGAGAATTACGTTCACCCCATCACGATTCTCTCCACGCTTCCCTCGGCAGGAGTGGGCGCCCTGCTGGCGCTGCTGATCTTCCGGACAGAACTGAGCATCATCGCGCTGATCGGCATCATTCTGCTGATCGGGATCGTCAAGAAGAACGCCATCCTCATGATCGACTTCGCCATCGATGCCGAACGAAAACCGGGTAACAGCCCCGAGGTTTCGATATATCAGGCATGCCTGCTGCGCTTCAGGCCCATCATGATGACCACGATGGCCGCGATGTTCGGCGGCCTGCCGATCGCGGTGGGGGGAGGGAACGGATCGGAGCTTCGCCGCCCCCTGGGAATCGCGATCGTAGGAGGCTTGATGGTGAGCCAGATGCTCACGCTCTATACGACTCCGGTGGTGTATCTGTATATGGATCGCTTCCGCGCGTGGGTGAGCGGCGGTAAAGCGCTGCGCCCGCTGGAAGACCGAAAGGAGAGCGAGATGGGCCTGCAAGGCGCAGGCGACGGGGTTCTTCCGGCGAACCCTTCGAGCGACTGATCGACTGATCGACGAACTCGATTTGGAATGCGGGTCGCGCATGCCGGACACGGCGAGTTGGAAGCGGTGGTGGGCGACGAATGGAAAATCGGGGGCGAGTGACGTAAACTGAGTCTCCTAACAACTGCGGAGAGGTGCTGGAGTGGCCGAACAGGGCTGCCTGCTAAGCAGTTTCACCCCAAAAGGGTGACGGGGGTTCGAATCCCCCCCTCTCCGCCAGAGTAAGACCTGCGAAAACTCCAACGAAACAGGGGCACTTTAGAAGCTTTGACACGCTGCTCCTACTCCTCCTAGCATGAATGACTGTGGGGTTGCGATTCCATCGTCCAGTTGCCGCTGCGTTCCTGGTCATCGTGTTTCTCTTTTGTGCGGCTCGGCTGGAGGGCCAAGAGGGTTCCGGTCAAATCCTGCTGCAGATCAAAGACCCTTCGGGCGCGGCGATGACAGCGGCGGGACGCATCGAAGGGCTGGGCAGTTCGCTGAGCCGCAATTTTCAGACCGACGCTCAAGGGCAATACACATTCCAGAAGCTTCCTTTCGGGAACTATCTAATCGAGGTGTCCCGGGACGGATTTGCGACTCAGTCGCTTACATTGAACGTCCCGTCGGGCGCGCCAGTGTCGCAGACGGTAACGATGTCTCTGGTTCCTCAGGCGGTTCGTGTCGACGTCGTCGGCGCCACCCCTCTTCCCGGCACCGACCTGCCCGTCGAGCAGATTCCCGGTCCTGTGCAAACCGTCACGGGCCGCGATCTCGAGCAGAGCGACGCACTGGATCTTTCCGATCTTCTCAACCGCCGGTTGAGCGGCGTTTTCATCAACGAGAATCAGGAAAACCCCTTCCAGCCGGACATCAACTATCGCGGCTACACCGCCTCGCCCCTGCTGGGCACGCCGGAAGGCATCTCTGTTTACATGGATGGCGTGCGACAGAATCAGCCTTTTGGCGACATCGTCAATTGGGACCTGATCCCCAAGGAGGCTATTTCAGAAGTTGCGCTGATGCCGGGATCGGACCCCCTTTTCGGCCTGAACACGCTCGGTGGGGCGCTGTCGATTGAAACGAAGAACGGCTTCAGCGCGCCGGGAACGGAAGTGGAACTGAGCGGAGGAAGTTTCGGGCGCCGCCAGATGGAAGTCGAGAATGGGGGTTCTCTCAGAAATGGAGTTAACTGGTACGTGGCCGGCAATCTCTTCCACGAGGACGGCTGGCGCGTGGATTCGCCCTCGGACGTGCGCCAAGGATTTGCCAAACTCGGTTGGAGCGGCTCGAAGACGTCCGCCTTCCTCTCGGGCAGCTATGCGGACAATAAACTACACGGCAACGGCCTTCAGGATTTTCGCTTTCTCGACAAGAATTATTCGAGCGTTTACAGCATTCCCGACATCACCTGGGACCGCTCGCCTTCGGCCAATCTGAGCCTGCGTCATGCGCCCACGAGCAATCTGACGCTCTCGGGGAATGTGTATTTCCGCCATGTCCGGACCGATACCAATAACGGCGACATCAACGAGGAGTCTTTTGACCAGTCGCTCTACAATCTCTCCGCCGCGGATGCGGCGGCGCTCACGGCCGCGGGCTACTCTAACTTCCCGCTGACCGGAAATGCCGCCACGGAGCCGTTTCCGTTTTGGCGCTGCATTGCGCAAGGTTTGGAAAAAGACGAGCCTATCGAGAAGTGCACCGGCATCAACACGCAAACCTCGACCAGGCAGAACAACTACGGCTTTTCGGCACAGGCCTCCTGGCTGGTGTCGCACAACCATGTGATCTTTGGCACCGCGTGGGACCGCAGCAACATGACGTACCGGCAGGAGTCGCAGTTCGGCTACTTAAATCCCGACCGGCTCACCCTCACGCTCATCAACTCGTTCGCCGACGGCAGCACAAGTCAGGACGGTTCTCCCGTGGATACCCGCGTCAACCTCTACGGCCTTGTGAATACGTACAGCATCTATGCTGCCGACACCCTTACAGCCGGCCATTCGCTGGCCTTTACCATCGCGGGGCGTTACAACCACACTTCCATCAACAACCAAGATCGCCTGCCTAGCGACCCGGCTGCTCGCGGCTCCCTCACGGGACAATACGATTTCGATCGCTTCAACCCCGCCATCGGGGCGACCTACTCGCCGTGGAGTTTCGCCGGCCTCTACTTCGACTACAGCGAAGCGAACCGCGCTCCGACAGCCATCGAGCTTGGCTGCGCCGACCCGACCGAACCCTGCAACCTGCCCAACGCGCTCGTCAGCGATCCGCCCCTCAAACAAGTCGTGGCCCGGACGTTCGAAGCGGGAATACGCAGTTCGCAAGAACGCAAGCTGCGATGGAATGTGGGCTTCTTCCATGCGGAGAACTACAACGATTTGCTCTTTGTAGCTTCCGAGCAAAGCGGCTTCGGATACTTCACCAACTTCGGCAAAACGCGGCGCCAGGGAGTGGAAATCAATCTCGACGCCAGGATTTCAAAATTTGTCGCGGGCGGCAGCTACACCTTCCTTGCGGCGGCTTACCAGAGTTCGCAGATCATCGACGGGGGCAGCAACAGCGGCAATGACGGCGGGTTCGGGCTCGACGGGAATATTTCCGTGCAGCCCGGAGATCGGATTCCTCAGATCCCCCAACACATGCTCAAGGCCTATCTCGACTACCAGCCGATCGCCAAAGCTGGTGTGGATGTGGACCTTCGGGCGACTTCAGGCTCCTACGCGCGAGGGAACGAAAACAATCTGGACCAGCCCGACGGCGTCTATTATGTGGGACCCGGCACATCACCGGCGTACGCCGTCGTCGATCTGGGCGCGCATTACCAGTTGCAGAAGAACGTTCAACTCTTCGCCCAAATCGATAACTTGTTCAACACGCATTACTACACGGCCGCGCAACTGGGGCCGACGCCTTTTGACAACAACGGCAATTTCGTTGCGCGGCCTTTTTCCGCTGTAAACGGGGATTTTCCGATTCGAACAACCACTTTTTTCGCTCCCGGCGCACCCATCGGCGCCTGGGGAGGCCTCCGTTTCAGGTTCTAAGTGTTGTGGCTGGAATAAAGGCCGGACGCCTCGGGACGAGACGCAACGGGTTCACGCTCGCCATGGTTGTAAGCGTATACTGCGCGTCGGGGACAAGAATTCCATGAGACAAGGACGGTTGAACTGGCTGGCTATTGGCTTGTTCGTTCTTGCGACAATCTTGGGCGGATCGTACTGCTCGACGGTATTCGCGCAGCAGAATTGGGAACCGACCATCCGGGCCTTTGAACAACAGGATAAGGCGCACCCTGTATCCCCGGGAGGAATCGTCTTCACAGGCTCATCGAGCATCGCGCGCTGGGCATCGCTGGCGGAGGACATGAAGCCGCTGCCAGTCATCAATCGAGGGTTTGGCGGCTCGCAGTATACCGACGTCAACCGGTACGCAGAGCGCATTGTGGTGGCCTATCGCCCCAAGATTGTCGTCGTATATGCCGGAGATAACGATCTCGCCGAGGGCAGCCCCAAGACGCCGGAAAGCGTCCTGGGCGACGTGCAGCAGTTCGTGCAGATTGTCCACTCGAAGCTTCCGGAGGCCTGGATTTACGTTCTTTCCATCAAGCCCTCGGTCCTGCGGTGGAACGCCTGGCCCAAAATGAAAGAGGCGAATACGCTGATTCAAAATTTTGTGAGCAAGCAGGAGCGCGTGCAATACATCGACGTGGCCACACCGATGTTCGACTCGCAAGGCAAACTGCCCCGCGATCTGTTCGTCGAAGACGGGTTGCACCCCACGCCGAAGCTGTACGCGATGTGGACGGCGACCATCAAGCCGATCCTAACGAGGCGATTCTCAGCGTCCGCCAGGGTCCCTTCCGCTGCCCTCACGGCCTCTGCAAACTCACTCATCCCGAGAGCTAAACGGATCGGCCTTTTCGCCGGCGATTTTCGTGCGTCACGACGCGAAGGCGGGAATTCAAAGGCCAGACGCCTCGGCTAACCATCGCTCCAGACGCGTTCGATCGGCGGGATCGATGTGTGTAAAGGCGATGCCCATCCCCGCCGGTGTGACGTTTGCCGTCACACTCCCCAGCGCTGCAACCTCGCCGCCAGAACGCATGATGCGCACACGAACCCGCGTTCCCTTGGGAAAGGGAGTAGTGGTCACCACAAAACAGCCGGAGGAGCTGAGGTCGCGGGTGAGAGAAACCAGTTCGTCCGGCTCGTCCAGATCGACGACTTCAGCGACTGCTCCGAAGTTATAGCGCGTGGCACCACGGCGTTCGAGCTTCATAGGGTCCCTTCAACAATGGAAACGGAAGGCGCCGGATGTGCGCGCGCCAGGCAAAGAAACAAGAAAGCGGTCAGCGGCACCGCTCGGTTGGGGACGCCAGTCTTATAAGTTATCTAACGAAAAACGTCAACAAGATGTTAATAGAATGAGGATGTAATGCCTGCGTGACGATGTGAGCGCGGGGCCTCAAGTGCGGTCGGGAACGGTGACGAGCACGTTGTGATGCTGTCCCGGGAAAGCCTGGCGCAGGGCTTGGAAGCGCTCTTGTTTTTCATCCGCGCCGAAGCTGATGGTTATGAGCGCGCATTCGGAGACGGAGAGCCCGTCGTTTTCGATATTCTTTACCTCGTGCAAGATGGCCTCGGCGAAAAATATGGCCTCTTGCTTATCTTTGAAAGAGATACACAGGGCGCCATCGCCGCGCTGAGGTTCGTAGCCGATCCGTGCATTCGAAAAGGTCACGTGAATTGGCCTCCGTTGGAATTGGCCGATCAGAGCAGGCCTAAGGCGGCTAACAAACCGACGGCGACGACCGCCGCGCAGCCGAGATAGAGCACGTAAAAAAGGTTCCGGCGCCTGCGGGCCGCTGCCCTGTCCATAGACGTAGCGAGTATAACGACGATCAATATAATCAGTTGGTAAACTAACGGCAAGCGGGGCGGAGGGCGTTCGGTGTTCAATATTGCACTGTGGCGGAGAAACGAGCTTACCGGCTTTCCGCCAAAGCCTACGGCAAAGCATCGCTTGACTCGGCCCTACGGCTGTGCTCCCCTTGAGTTATACCCAGGCGCAATCCTTGCGCCGAGGTATTACGGGAATCGAATTCGAGCGACCTCCTGCGGGGAACTGCGAGAGAGTTCAAAACCCTTTCTCCGATTTGACTACAGAAGGAAAAAACGGAAACAGGATCTGTCTGAGTGACGAGCGAAACAGGACGATCATGAACGACGACGCACTTTCAAAAATCAAACGGAAGCTCCAGGCCGAGATCGATACGCTGGAGCACGAGCTAAACCTGGAGTTGCCCAAGGAGCTGATGAAGGCGCGGGCGCACGGGGACCTATCCGAAAACGCCGAATACAAGTACGCCAAAGAACGGCAGGGCTTCGTTTCGGCGCGGCTGGGACAGCTCAAGAAACGCATGGGCGATCTGGGCATGCTGAACCTGAACAATATCCCGCACGATCGCGCGGGATACGGCTCTCGCGTGTGGCTGCGGGACATGGCCAAGGCCGCGGAGATCGAGTACAAGCTGGTGACGAGCGAAGAGGCGGACGCAGCCCAAGGATTGATTTCGACGACTTCGCCGATCGGGCGCGCTCTGCTGGGCAGGCGCGAGGGCGACGAGGTGAAGGTGCAAACTCCGGCAGGGATAAAGGAATTCGAACTGGTGCGGCTGAAGACGATTCACGAGGACCTTGAGCAGTAGATAATTACAGGCGATCCTCCGAACGTAAGTTTCTGCTATCAACTCCGTTTCACTCGACGAGTGTGGATTACCCCAAGGCTTTACCTAAAACCGATAGATTGATTTCCGGGCGAATTGTTGTAGTGTATCGATTCAAAAGAGGGCCAAAAGGGGGAAGGTGAGCCCAATGAGCAAAAAGGGACGATATTCCGCAGTGGTTTTGGCGGGGTTAGCTTTCGTGTTTGTGTCGGGGCTGCGCATTTTCGGCCAGGGTGGAGAGGGCGGAGGCCAAGGCAGGGAAGCGCGACCCAAGTTTCCGGAAGCGCCTGCAATCGGCTTTTTCGGGAGCTACCGAACGGCGGCCGACAAAATGGATCCATCGAAGCTTCCGATCATCGGCGCCTGGCGGATCAATTTCGATCGATCCGACCCTGCCAACAAAGCCCAGGGACGATTCAAGGAGACGGGCACGGCGATCTACACGGCGGTGAATGGCGGCATCAAGCAGGAGGTGTTCCTTTTTTATCCTCCGAAGAACGACAGCTACAAAACCGTCTTTACAGATGACGGACGGGAGTTTTTCTGGAAGGTCGACGGCAAGAATATCTACGAAAATCCGCAGGGGCCGAACGGTTTGGGGCAAACCGTGGGCATGTGGCTCGTCGATCGCAACACCATGTTTCGAGAACGTGCGACCAAAGGAGTGATCGACGAGCGGGTACTCTATCGGGTAAGTCCGGATGGAAAGACGCTGGTGTGGACGACGTTTAACTCCGGCGGCGACAGCGGACATGTAGTGTGGGACAGAATCCCAATGTCGGCGGTTGGGCGTTAAGATCTGCGAGGAGGAAAATCCTATGAACACGAAGCGAAGCATAGGGTCTCTGGCGGTGGGGATCGCTGTCTGTTTTGTGGCGTTGGCCGCGGCCACCCGCGGGCATCTACAGGCAAAAGCAGCTAAGGATTCCAAAGATTCGGGGGCCGTGCCGGCTTACCGCGTGGATCCCTTCTGGCCGAAGCGGCTGCCGAACCGGTGGAGCATGCAGCAGGTGACCGGCCTGACCGTGGAAGCGAAGAACGACCACGTGTGGTTCCTGAATCGCGGGGCGGCGGCAGACGGCGACGAGATCGGCGGCGGCGACAATCCGCCGCGTATCCTGTGCTGCGTGCGGGGGCCCGAGGTGATCGAACTCGATCCCGAGGGCAATGTAGTGAACTCGTGGGGAGGCCCCGGTTATATTCCCGAATGGCCGACGGCGTTGCAGACCATCTACGTGGACCGGCAAGGGAACGTGTGGGTGGCCGGCACGGCGGCGCAAGACAGCATCCTGAAATTCTCCCGCGACGGCAAACTGCTTTGGGATTTCGGCCATCGCCCTCCCAAAGATGCCGGGCCACTCAAGGAGAACAACCAGCAGACGGATGTGTTGGTGTCCAAGGGCCGCTTCACTCTGGATGAGGACGCCCATGAGATTTACCTGGTCAACTGGAAGCGGGTGTTGGTCTACGACATGGATACGGGAGCGTTCAAGCGGGGATGGGGCGGGCACGGCATGCCGCTGAGCGAGATCACCAACGATCCCATTCCGCCGTACAAATGGACCGGCGCGCCTCCACCGGAGGAGAAGAACTTCGTGCCCGATTTGCACTTCGCGGAGATTGCCAAGGATGGGCTCGTATACGTCGGCGAGCGCGGCCAGGACCGCATTTCGGTGTATACGAAGCAAGGCGAGTGGAAGCAGGACATCTCCGTATCGCCCAACACGCCGAGCCGCGGGCCGGATTGCGGCGGGCTTCCCCCCAACACGAAGATGCCGCCCTGCGGGACGACTTATAAGATGGTGTTCTCGCGGGACCCGCAGCAGAAGTTCATCTATGTGGCCGATGGGACCGACGACGTGGTGTGGATTATCGAGCGCAAGACGGGGAAGACGGTGGGCTCGTTTGGCGGAAACGGGAAGTACGCGGGCCAGTTCCACTGGATCAACGCCATCGGTATGGATTCGAAGGGAAACATCTATACGGGCGAGGTTGAGGAGGCCAAGCGAATTCAGAAGTTCATGCCCGTTACTGGCGCATCCAGCCGCGCCTCAGCCGGCAACTAGGGGCCCTTTGAAAAAGCGGGCCCCGAATAAAGCCTCCCGCTGAGACTGGTCAGCAGGCGCTGGCCAGTTAGGAACAGCCTCGATTGACCTTGGTTGCGGGCTGGTGCTAGGCTCTAGGAATTGCAAGAGCGGGTGCTTTGGATGCACTGCGGCTTTCTGATCATTCGTTGGCAATCTCTATGACGTCATCTCTTCCGTTTGGAGTCGTGTTATGCCCTACAAACTGACAGTTAACGGGCAGTCTACGACGGTGGACGTGCCCGCGGACATGCCCCTTTTGTGGGTGATCCGCGACGTGCTGAACCTTCACGGCACGAAATATGGCTGCGGCATTGGCCAATGCGGCGCCTGCACGGTGCACCTCGACGGGCGGGCCGTGCGCTCCTGTCAAACGTCGGTGGCCGTTGCGGCCGGGCGAAAAATCACCACGCTGGAAGGATTGTCGCCGGACGGGACGCACCCGCTGCAACTTGCGTGGCAGGATATAGACGTTCCGCAGTGCGGCTACTGCCAGGCAGGACAGATCATGTCCGCGGCGGCGCTGCTGGCAGCGAAACCGCAGCCAACCGATCAAGATATCGATGCGGCGATGAACGGGAATCTTTGCCGCTGCGGGACTTATTTGCGAGTGCGGAAAGCTATTCACAAAGCCGCGGCGTTGGCCAGCACACGGCTCACCGAGGCTGCCGCCGTCACCACTGGTTCGGGCAAATAGCGAGGAGGCACCGTGGATACCTTAATTGCGCGTCGCTCATTTCTTCGCGTCACGGCCGTGGCCGGTGGCGGCATGCTGCTGGGGCTGTATGTCGATCCCATTACCAATTTATTTGCACAGGCGCCGGCGCCGGGGACCGCGCCGGCCTTCGTAGCGACGGCGTTTGTGCGCGTGGATGCGGACGGCACCATTACGATCACGGCGAAAAATCCGGAAATCGGGCAGGGAGTGAAGACCCATCTGCCCATGATTATCGCGGACGAGCTGGACGTGGACTGGAAAGATGTGAAGATCCAGCAGGCCGACCTGGACCAGTCGAAATATGGATTGCAAAACGCGGGCGGCAGCACGGCGACGCCGGTGAACTGGGATCCGTTGCGGCAAGTGGGCGCTGCCTCCCGGCAGATGTTCGTCACGGCGGCCGCGCAGACCTGGAACGTGCCGGAATCGGAATGCCAGACATCGTCGGGCAAAGTGAAGCATGGAGCGAGCGGGCGCTCGCTGGCTTACGGGGCGCTCGCGGCCAAGGCAGCCACGTTGACGCCGCCCGATCTGAAATCGGTGAAGCTAAAGGACGCCAAGGACTATAAGGTAATCGGACAGCCGAACCATGGCGTGGACGTTCCTTCGATTGTCACGGCGAAGCCGATTTACAGTATCGACTTCAAGCTTCCGGGCATGGTATTCGCGGTCTACCAGAAGTGCCCGGTGTTCGGCGGCAAGGTGGTGAGCGCAAACGTCGACGAAATCAAGAGCATGCCCGGAGTGCGTAACGCGTTCGTGGTGGAGGGAGGGTCCGAATTGACCGGCTTGCTTCCCGGCGTTGCGATTGTGGCCGACACATGGTGGCACGCGCGCACGGCGCGACAGAAGCTGCAGGTGATGTGGGACGAAGGCGCGACGGCGCAGCAGAGCAGCGAGGGCTTTGCCAAGCAGGCCAAGGATCTCTCCACACAAAAGCCGATGGTCCCGTTGCGCATCGACGGGAACACCGACACCGCGTTCCGGGGCTCGGCAAAAGTGATCGAAGCCGCTTACTCGTATCCATTTCTTTCCCACTCCCCACTCGAGCCGCAGAACTGCAATGCGCACTTCAAAGACGGCAAGCTGGAGCTGTGGGCGCCGAGCCAGACGCCGGAACAGGGCCGCCAGCTGGTGGCCAAGACGCTGGGCATTCCCGCGAGCGATATCACGATTCACCTGCTGCGGACGGGCGGTGGTTTTGGCCGGCGGCTGACCAACGACTATATGGTGGAAGCGGCGTGGATTGCGAAGGTGGTCGGCGTGCCGGTGAAGCTGCTCTGGACGCGCGAAGACGATATGACCCACGACTTTTACCGGCCTGGCGGCTTCCATTTCCTGAAGGCGGGGCTGGACGCCTCGGGCAATATGGTGGCCTGGCAGAATCACTTCGTCAGCTACGGGCAGGGGACGCAGTTCGCGAATTCCGCCAACATACCCTCGAACGAGTTCCCCGGAACTTTCGTTCCGAATTTCAATTTTCAGGCGTCGATCATCCCGTTCGGGATCCCCACGGGAGCGATGCGCGCGCCGCGCAGCAATGCCTTTTCCTTCGTCTTCCAATCGTTTGTGGACGAACTGGCCCACGCGGCGGGCAAGGATCCGGTGGAGTTCCGCCTGAACCTGCTGGCGCTGCCGCGCGTGCCGACGGCCAAGCCCGTGCCGGGCGAGCTCGACGTGGACGCGGACCGAATGCGCGGCGTGCTGCAACTGGTGGCTGAGAAATCGGGCTGGAACACTCGCAAGACGGCGAATGGCAGGGCCATGGGCGTCGCGTTTCAGTTCGCTCACCGCGGCTACTTCGCGGAAGTGGCGGAAGTGAGCGTGGACGCCAGCAACAAAGTAAGAGTGCACAAGGTCTGGGTGGCGGCGGACATCGGCAGCCAGATCATTAATCCAAGCAATGCCGAGAATCAGGCGCAAGGATGCGTCATCGACGGGCTCAGCCACGCCATGGGCTATGAAATTACGTTCGAGCGAGGCCGGGCGGCACAAAACAATTTCCATCAGTATCCGCCGGTGCGATTGATACAGGCGCCACCGGAGATCGAAGTCCACTTCCTGAAAACGAACAATCCCCCGACCGGGCTGGGCGAACCCGCGCTGCCGCCGGTGTTGCCGGCGCTCGGCAATGCGATCTTCGCGGCGACGGGCAAGCGAATTCGCTCGCTGCCGCTGAAGAACAGCGGATTCAGCTGGGCCTGAACAAACCGGACAATTGAGCCTCGCTGTGCGCCGAAGCGGCGCTAGCAGCCCTTAATACGCCGGGTGAGCATTTGTGTCGGTGCGCCTCGTCCGAAGCGCGCCGTTTGTGTTCTAATAGCCCACATTCGCGGCAAATCCAAACCTACGGAGGACGTCTGGAATGTCGAAGCGTTTGGATGTAGTTTTGGCGATCGTTAGTCTACTATGCATTTCCGCGCCGCTTGCGGCACACCACGGCAACGCCGCTTACGACGAATCGAAACTGGTGACTGTTAAGGGAACGGTGACAGAGTGGCTTTGGGCCAATCCTCATTGTTTCCTGAAGTTCGACGTGAAGGATGAGAAAGGCAACGTGGTGCATTGGGCCGCCGAGACCAGCAACCCGCCGGACATGATTGGACATGGCTGGTCCAAAAACACTTTGAAACCGGGCGATCAGATCACGGTGGTCATGCTCACCGTCAAGAACGGCCGGCCCATCGGGCGCGTCCGGCAGGTTACGCTGCCGGACGGAAAGGTACTGACCAACGAAAGCGGGTTGGCGAATCGATCGTTGAACAGCTCGGCGCCGCCATCGCCCGAAGAACGTTAGAGGAGTCTGTCGATGACCAAGCGTCTTCCGGCTTATGCGATCCTCTTGATTGTCGCCGGCCTTTTTGCAATTTGTGCCGTGGCTCAACAGGACGAACTGCGCATGCCGGGAGCCGTCTACGATTTTGACAAGAAAAATGAGACGCCCAAACCGGCTCCCAAGCACGATATCTCCGGAGTCTGGGAGCCGGCCGCGGGGTATAACGACGGAGTCGCCGCGACGGGAGCAAAGTCGATGCCCGCCGACGGCAAGCCGGAGCATGAGCTGCCTTACACTCCCGAGGGGCGAAAAGCGTTCCTGGCCCACAAGCCGACTTTCGGCGTGACGCAAGTGGAAGCGTCGCTCACGAACGACCCGGTACCGGCTTGCAATCCGCAGGGATTCCCGCGCATTGTGCTGCATAACTTCAGGACCAGCCGCATTGTGCAGACGCCGGAGAATGTAGTTGTCCTGTATGAGTTCAATAAGAAATGGCGGGAGATCTGGACCGATGGGAGGCAACTCCCCAAGGATCCCCAAAATCCCACCTGGGGTCCGCCCGACGCTCCCGAATCGAGATGGTGGGGGTATTCCGTTGGCATATGGGCAGACGATTACACTTTTGTCGCTGAGTCCAATGGGTTCGACGACCGAACCTGGCTGGACAATGCGGGCCGGCCGCACAGCGATCTCTTGCACGTCACCGAGCGATACCGCCGCACGGATCTTGATCACCTGGAGATTACGATCACCATCGACGATCCGAAGATGTATACGAAACCTTGGGAGGCGCTAAGACTTCGAGAGCGATTGCAGAAGCCCAGTTTCGATATGCACGAGATGGAGTGCGCGCCCATCGAAACCGAGGAGTACAACAAGGCAATCGCCGACCCCGCTGTCGAGAAATAGCCTGCGCGGGCAGAATTGCCGAGTCACACCCTCATCGCTGACGTTCTTTCTTTATAAAAACAGTGAAGAAAACGTTATCTCTTGGTTGCGACGATCTCGTCTAGGTCGTTGTTTTGAATTTGGGGAAGAGCGAGAGCGCGTTTTCGCGTTCGATCTGCTGGAGCTGCTCCTGCGAATAGATGCCGCAGTTCTGCAACCCCATGACGTGATCGCCGATTGGGCGCGCCGGGTAGTCGGTTCCGAGAACAATGTGCGACACCGGTATCACCTTGGACAGCGCCGACTGCGCTACGTTATTCGAAGTCCACGCCGTATCGTAGTAATACTTCGCCGCCGCAGCGTCGAAGCCGTTCGGAAAATTGTCCTTCTGCTTGGCGCCGCGCGCCGCCGCGCGGAAGCGCTCGACCAGGTAGGGCATGGTGCCGCCGCCGTGCGAGAAGATCATGCGCACGTTGGGATAGCGGAAGGCAGCGCCGTTGAAGAACATGTTGGCGATGGCGCGGGTGGTATCGGTCTGCCACTCGATGGTGCCGTCGCCGACGCCTTTGATCAGGTTCGCGCAGCAGTTGGCGGTAATGGGATGGGTAAAGACGATGGCGTTGCGGCGATTGAGTTCCTCGAAGACGGGATCGAAATAGGGATCGCCCAGCCACTTGTCGCCATAGTTCGTGTACATGCCGACGCCTTCGAGCTTGAGCGTGTCGTAGACGTACTCGATCTCTTTCAACGTCGTGTCGATGTGCGGCAGGGGAAGAAACGCGAAGATGCCGAACTTGCCCTTATGGTCGGCGGCCAGCTTGGCGGCGAATTCGTTGGAGGGACGCGCGATCTTATCGACCGTGGCGGGATCGTAGTGGGGAGGAATCGAGGTCATGGCGGCGGCAACGCCGTAAGTGCCCATCTCTTCCAGGGCTTTTTCGGGAGTCCACTTGGCGAATCCGCCTAGCTCCTCGGCGCCCATGGTCTCGATCAAAATCGGCGGGGTGAAATGGCCGTGGATGTCGATCCGGCCCAGCTTGGGAAGCTCGGTAGGGGCCTTGATGGGCGAGGTCGCCTGCCCCATCAACACGGTGGCGGCGCCGGCGGGCAAGAGCGTGCTGGCCCCCACAGCCGCGGCGGATTTCAAAAAGCTCCGGCGCGAGGTCCCACGAAAGGCGTCGAGCAAGCCCAGTTCCTGCATGATGTCGTTCGCTTCTTCGCGGCTCATAGGCGCTCCCTCAAGGTGGAAATGTCTGGCCGCACATTACGGCGGTCGCTCACCAGGTGTCAAGCTGAGATGTTTGGTTGAAGCAGGGCGCGCATCGCGGCCCGCGCCAGCCAGGCTACTTTTTGGGGTTGGCGATGGCCGGTTTGCTGATTTCTTTGTCAAACGACGCCTGCTCGGAAGGCGAGCAGAGCATCTCACGCAGATCGAATGCGTCCGATTGCAAGCGCATGGGGAACTTGTCCAGGGCAATCCAGGGCTTGGTGTACATCTTGGGATCGATGATCGTCAGCGTGAGCTCGAAGGTATCAGGGCTTACGCGGTGGAAACGCTCCTCCACGCGCAGTTGGTCGCTGTGCGGGCGGCCGGCATTGTCGATCCAGGTTCTTTCATCGATGCCTGTCGTCTCCACGACGAGCGTGTAATCGTCCACCCATTTGCCGGTGGAGTAGCCGTACCAGCGAGGCTCTGCAACATCCAGGTCGGGGAAGTCCCGCCCGTCGGTCCAAATGCTCCGGAAGGTGCGATCGTTCTGATAGAAGACGACCACCTGCTTGGGCGTTTGCATGATCTGGATGGCCCTCAAGTTGAAGAGCTCGATGCGCGGAAACCCGATGGGATCGCAAATATCGAATGGATCGTTGTTGAGAGCGATGGCAACCTCATTGACTCCGAATCCCGCCTTGTGGGCCTTAAAAGCTTTCTCTCCTTCAGGCGTGAAGGGCAGATCGTGCTTTCCGTCCGACGGATATTCATTTGCGCCAAGAAATTGGACCCCGGCCCGCCATCCCTTCGCCGGTTCCCAAATTCCAGATAGGTCATGGCGAGGAATCGAACCCGCCTTCTCTTTGGGTATGGGCACCTCCTTGTACCAGCCGTCGATGTGCTTCTCCTGGCCTCGGTCGATCGGGGGCGCGCTTGGGTCGGGTGCGGGAAATGGAGTCGCATTTTGGGCGCGCACAGGTAGCGTAACCATCGATGCGGCCAGGACGAATGTCGCGATCAAGAAGGGCTTTAACATAGAGGTCTCCTTTGCTTTCCCTACCCGCGCAACCATTTGCCGTCGAGCAGAACGCGCTGCAGACGCCCGATGGGGGCGCCATTGTCGGGTGTGATCATGACGACGGTGACCTCATCGCCCGGCTTAAAGGTTTTTCTGTTGATGCCGAAGTTGACCAGACTGGAGGGTGCGCTCCACTCAATCGTCCAATTGACGACATTGCCGCCTTCGTCCTTAATATCTACCTTCAGGAATGTGTGGGGATTGCCCCAATCCCATTCCGTCACAGTTCCTTTCAAAGTGACTTGTTTCGCATGGCCGTACGACGCGTTCCCGTGATGTGCGGACACCGGAACGGAGACTGCCGAAACACTGACTATCAATAAAATCAGCGCGAGCCTATTCTTCATCGCTTGTTCTCCAAAGTTCTGCCCGGCGGTGGGAGCCTTCTACAGACTGGCAAAATATACGCTGTGGCAATCTCCGTCGTCAACACGTCTTGTCTTCGTTCGACGCGCTGGAGCGGCTGTTTTCACCAGCGGATAAGAGCTTGGGATGTTCCTCGAAGAATCGAACGATGTCCGCCAGGAGCGGCGCGACTGTGTTAACACCATTCTGCACGGACGGATAGGATGGCTTCACCATCTCCGACCAGTACGGGAGCTCAGATTCTGCGTAGACGCGCGTTGGCCAAATATTTTCAGCGCGCTGAAGGAGGCGTGAGGTGAGAAATGCGCCGGCAATGATCTTCTTTTTAGCCGTGGGCATGCTGGCAAATCAAGCCCGCTATGGGGCGCACCACGGGAACGCGGCATACGACACGACCAGAGAAGTGACGGTGACGGGCGTGGTCACCCAATGGATGGTGGCCAACCCGCATTCCATTCTTAAAGTCGATGTAACCGACGACAAAGGAAACGTTGTTCACTGGCGAATTCGGCACGGCCCATCAGAGCGGGAGCACCACGAAAGGTTCAATTGGGGCGGAAATTTTTCTTCTGAAAGCCAAAGCGCAGCTATGGTTTAACGCACAGGGCCGGCGTCAGCGGGAGCAGCGCCACCGTTACCGCCACCTCTGCCACCTTCCACGTATTGGCCAACCACGCGCACCCGGCCATCCGGCAACTTCAGGGTTTCCGCGGCGCCTCTGTTTACCGAGCCATTCTTCGAGGGGCAAATTCGCGCGGTGATGGGCTTGCCGATGTTATCGAGGAAATCCTGCTTATCGGTTCCCGCCCGCCTCATCGCCACCACCGACAACATCTCGAAAGTCCAATTCTCCGTCTTGCCGTCGGCGCCCTTGATATCCATGTGGAAATACGCGTGAGGGTTCTGCCAATCGATCGCCGTCAGCGTGCCCGCGACATCCATACACTTGCTTCCGTCGAACTCGACGGCAAATCCGTGGTGCGCGAACGCAGGCGCGGCCGTAATCAGCGCGGCCAGGCTTGCCGTCAGAACAGCGGGTCTGAACCTCATCGTATCTCCTCGAATTGCCGATCGGGAATACCGACCGGCTTGAAGGGAACCGCAGGAAGCTTACGCCACGTCCCCTTGGCTTTCAAGCCGGTGCAGAGCCGCTCCGTATTGCGAAAGCAGCTCGCTTCACTTTGCCTGCCCTGCCTTTTCTTTCTCCTCCAACAGCTGATACTCCCTCTGCTCTTCGTTATTCGTGCAGAAGTATTCTTCCAAATCCTCGTGGCCGAGCGTCCAGCGGCGAGGCGCGGAAGTCCAAGGCTTGGTGAGCACCTTGGGATCCTCGATGGTGACTTGATAGACGAGGTAATTCATCGAGGGGCGGCTGAGGCGCTCCACCACGTGCTCCTGATCGCTGTGAAACCATGCGTTCAGGTCGTTCCACGTGTTTTCATCGAGGGCGATGGTATCGATGACCAGCGTATCGCCCTCCCAGTGGGCGGTCTCGTCGCCGTAAAATCCGGGCTCGGGGTCTTTGGCGTGGGGGCGGCCGTCGGTATGGATCACGCGGAAGTTATTGTTCAATTCCATGAGCTGTACCAATTGTCCCGGCGTTTGCACCAACTGGATGGGATATGGAGTGGCCATGAACATCCCGGGAACACCGCGCGGAGCGCACTTCACCGATGACTTCCCTAATTCTCGCTCTGCCGGAGTCATGGCCTTGATTTTTTCGGCCGCCCAGGGCTGAAACGGCGGCCTCTCCTCCGGAGTCGCTTTGGGATCGAATTGTCTTCGCGCGTCCGGATCGGCGGTGGGAGCGCCAGGTATAGCGGTGTCGTTCGGCGCTATGGCTTCCAAATCCATTCCGGCGCCATTGGGAAACCAAACTCCAGAGAGATCGGGATGGCCATCCGCAGCCTTCGGCGGAGGTCCGCCCGGTGGCTCGGCGTGAACCCGCTGCGGGAGCTCTCGCTTCTGACCGAACGCGGGCATCATGGCAATTCCCAAAATCACGAGCAGGGTCCCGGCACTTCTCAGACCACTACAGGCGAGCACTCGCTCCATAATCTGGTCCCCCTTGTGCGGCCAAATATATCAGAAGGGCGGAAAGTTGCGGTTACTTTCTCAGGACGCGTCTCTGGCAAGACCAGGCGCCACTGGCGGCCTCAAATAATAGAACGACGCGACACCGAGGGCAATGGCTGTAATTTGTATTCTCAAATTCTCAATGACGTATAATGCCGGGCACCAAACCGTCATTCCGGAGGGATTGCTTATGCGCAAATACGCGTACGGCGCGGGCCTGGTTCTAGCGGCAGGGATGGCGCTCTTGTTCGTGCATTTTCGGGCTTCCGCACAAGATGCCAAGCCCGCCGATCCGATTTTCGGAACCTGGGTGATGGACATGAGCAAGTCCTACAGCAAGCGCCTGGACGAACAGCCGACTTTCACGACGCAGCACATGCGGATATTGGAGCCGGACGGCGACGACGGATTTCGGAACACTCTCATCAACGATCCCGCAAAGCCGCCGAATTACTCCTACACCGCCAAATTGGATGGCAAGGAGTATCCGGATCCGCGCGCTCGGGGCAACGATCAGAAACGTACGCTGGTCCATTGGCGTCTCTCGCCTTATGTAATCGTGCGGTTGGCGGCCACGAACGGCAAAGCCACCGAATGGGCGATCTATACCGCGTCGGCCGATGGCAACACGTTTACATCCGTCAGTTGGATTCCGGATCATCCCGAACTGGTGGATTTTCAGGTCATGACCCGAAAGAAATAAGCGGCCGGCGCTTCCAGAAAGCGCCGGGGGAGTCGTCATGAAGTTGCGAATTGGCTCCGGTGTCGTTCGGTTGGTGGCGGCTACAGCCGCCTGCCTCTTGTGCGCTGCGCTGGCGAAAGGCCAGAACGCGACACAAGAAAAGCCGCTGATGGCAGACCAGGTGTTCAAGAACGTACAGGTGCTCAAAGGCATTCCGGTGGACGAATTCATGGGCACGATGGGCTTCTTTGCCGCCGCGCTCAGCTTGAACTGCACGGAGTGCCATACCGCGGACGCCATCAACGATTTGAAAGAGTACGCCACCGATACCCCGCTGAAACAGACCGCCCGCAGAATGGTGCTGATGGTCAGAGGCATCAATCAGAACTATTTCGGCGGAAAGGCCGTGGTGACTTGCTATACCTGCCATCGCACGAGCTCCATGCCCAAGAACGTGGTGAGCCTGGTGGAGCAGTACAACACTCCCGCCGAAGATCCCAATGAGGTTCAGCTGGAGACGAATCCGCCCCCCGGAATAGCGACGCCGGATCAAATTTTTGACAAATACATCCAGGCTCTGGGCGGGGCGCAGAAGCTCGCGAGCATCACCAGTTACACGGCAAAAGGGACTTACCAGGGATTCGACACGAGCGATGAGACAGTGCCGCTCGAGGTTTACGCGAAGTCTCCGAGCCAGAGCACCATCATCGTTCACGCCAAACTCGGCGACGTGATCAAGACTTTCGACGGCCGCTCGGGATGGAACGCCATGGTGGGCGGTTTGCTCCCGCTTTTGCCTCTCAGCGGAGGCGATCTGGACGGCGCGAAGTTCGATGCCAGCCTCTTTTTTCCCGCGGGCATCAAGCAATACCTGGCGGACTGGCGGAGCAGCTTCCCCAGCACGGAGATCGACGACCGGCCCGTCCAAGTGGTGCAGGGAATGACGGCCAGCAAAACTCCCATCAAACTGTATTTCGATGCGGAATCCGGACTGCTTGTGCGCGAGGTGCGCTACAGGCCTACGGCGGTCGGCCTGATACCCACGCAAGTGGATTACTCGGATTACCGGGACGTTTCCGGCGTGAAGGAGCCGTTTCACTGGGTGATGACGTGGACCGATGGAAAGTCGACCGCCGACCTGACGGACGTGCAGTTGAATCTTCCCACCGACGCATCGAAATTCAACAAGCCCAAGGTGAACTAGATTGCGGGGAAGGGAACGCCTCGGAATACAGCCACTGCCTTATGGACGTCGTTAGCGGACGTCGTCAACCACGCAGGATGTGGGATCCCAGCCCTGGCCATCGGGAATTTTCTTGAAGTGCACGGTGTACGCGTAGGGATCGGTGAGGTATTGCGGGTCGGTGACGATGGAAGTCACCACGAGCCAGGAGGTATTGTCGGGCTCGGTGAAGGTGTCGAAGTACTCCTCGAGTGACGTCTTTTCGCTGTACGGCGCCCCGTTCTTGCGCAGATAGCCCGCTTTCAATTGTGTTGTCAGTACCCGCAGATCGCCCTCGGGCCCAGGCACTTTTGCGGTTCGACTGATGGGAGTGCCCGCCCAGGCCGCTACCGAATAACCCTGCCACGTCGGCTGCGTGTCCGCCGGCCGGGCCGAGGTTCCAAAATGGAATAACCGGGTCTGTTTGCCGGAGTCCGTATCGAGTTGGAGGGTGTTGTCGTCCGCCCAGTGTACGTGCAGTCGTCCTGGCACGCGCATGATTACAGGGGCGCCGTAAGCGCGGCATTCGTTGCCGGCATCCTGCGCGGGAGTCCACATGTTCGCGGCGGCGCGCGCGTCGGCATTCAGAGGCAGCAGCGTGAACTCTCCCTTGGGCGGCATGAGCATGCGCAGATGCCATTGCTCGGTGACGACAGAGACCCAATAGCCCGTGAAGTCTTTCGGAGCGGACGCGCGGGCAGTTTTCTGCGCTGCGGCAGCTGGGGCGGCCGCGCCTCCTTGGGCGCGCGCGTCACGCGCGGCAAATGCAACCATCAGGCCGAGAAGCGGCAAGCAGATTCGCAGCGCGTTCTTGTGGGGCACTCGAGCCTCGTTCTTCACATCGCCTCGGAGTCGGTCAAGGTTGCTACCTAGCCTGCCCGTGCCACTCCCAACCGTCGCTGGCCCGCTTGACGTCGGTAAGGAGCATCCGATGGGCGGAGGGGTCGCGAGAAGCCCGGCCGTTCACGACGACCTTGTCGCCGGGCTTGAGAGTTGTTCTGGTGATCTGCGAGTTCGCCAACTGGGTGGCCGAGCCCCATTCGAGGGTCCAGCTTTCGGTGGTTCCGTCTTTGCCCGTCACATCGATCTTCATAAAGGAATGAGGATTCCGCCACGCAAACTCCGTCACGCTCCCCTCGACCTGGACTTTTTGTGTTCCGTCGTACTCGGCATTGAACGAATGGTGCGCCCAAGCGCGGCCGGCTCCAGCCAGCAGAGCGATAGTTGCGAGCATGAAGATCCTTCGTTGCATGAGTGTTTCCTCCCGAACTATTTGCTGAGGCTGCGGTAGGCCGCCTCGATGAACATATCCGTGGTCCAAGAACCGGTCTTTTTGCCATACCGCGCGTCATAGTCGCGCGTCGGCTGCGCCGCCTTTACCTGCTCCAAAGTCATGCCCCGCTTGATCATGTCCTGAATGCGGTCGCGGATGATGGACAGCATATTGCGGTAGTAGACCACGTCAGCGTGGTCCGCGATGCGGCCGTGCGCCGGGATGACCAAGGTGCCGCCTTGCGCGTACGCGCTGGGCACGGTGACGTCGAGGAGCTTATTCAGGCTCTCCACAATGGATTGGAGACTTCCCCCGGCTTTCAAGTCGATGACCGGATACTGCGTAAGGTCAAACAGATCGCCGGCGCTGACGACGTCCGACTTGCGGAAAAAGACGATGCTGTTGCCGTCCGTATTCCCGGGCAGATGCATGATCATGACGGCTTCATCGTTGAAGTACAGCCTTTTTTGCGGCGAGGAGTAGGTATTGTCCGGCCAGGACTTCTCCGGACGCGCCGGGAATTTGCCATCCTCCCCGGTCATCCTGTCAAACACGCTGAGATAGGAGATCACCGAAGCTTTGTGCGTGTCGAGCGTGTTCTGAATCTTGGCGGCGTCGCCCTCGTCGTAGGGAATGATCTCACCGGCAGCCGCGATCCTCTCGTTGCCTCCGGTATGATCTTCGGCCTCGGTCGTGTCCACAACGTACCGGAGGGTCCGCTTGGAGATGGTTGCGACCGCTGCCAGCACCTTGTCGCTCATGGCGGCGGTTCCGGCGTCCACCAGCAGGATGCCTTCGTTGCCCGCCTGCACGGTGATGTTGGCCCCGGCCCCGATGAGTACCCAAACATTGCCTTGCACGGGAAGGATCTGGATTTCCCCAGGCGCGGGGCCGCTGAATTTCGGCGGCCAGGGCGCGCGGTTCGGCTTCGACTGCGCGCACAGGCAGACGGCTGCCAGCAAAGCGAAAGACGAGGCGGCGACTGCGCGCGATGGTCTCATCGCTGACCTTCGGCTGCGCCGCCAGCGAGCTTGGGAGGCCGAGGCATGTTTTTCATCTTCTTGATGTACTCGGGATACATCGTCTCCGCACCGCCGAGTCTGGGCTCATAGGGCGTTCCGAACTTATCCGTCAGATCCTTGTTCAGCGCGGGCAAAGGACTCTTTCCGGGAAGGAAGTGCGGTACCTTGCCTCTGGGGACGGCCGTGTCGGTGGCCTCCTCGCAGGGATAGGGAGGCATCTGCATGTTGGGATCGTTGACCCACATCATGCTGCTGCGGATGTAGGGCTCGGTCATGTACACAGGATCGTAGAGAATGGTGGTTGCTTGCAGGTAGTTGCCGATTCGGCGCCAGCGAGTGCGTATGACCGAGCGATCGCTGCGCATGAGTCCGTCGCGCCGCTCGTATCCTTCTTTAAGGTGCGTGGTGGTCACCGCCAGGACGTCGCCATCCCACTCACCGGTCGAAAATCCGCTCCAGGTATGCAGGGTATTTTCGGCAGGATGCGGGCGGCCATCCATCCAGATGGTAATCTCCTGCTCTTCCATATTGATGTGGCTGTGATAAGCGATGACCTTCTGCGTATGTGGGTCGGCGTCGACCCAAAATCGTAGCGGGGCGCGCTCGCTTTCGAGCGAATAATCGAAATTGTGGGGCCGGCAACTCCATTCCGTAATGTCGAAATCTTCCGGGGACCAGGTTTGGACTCTCAATCGGTCGCCGTCATTGACGGGCACGCCGGCGATATCGCTGACCATGCCGCTGCCGTCCTGGTTGCGCGGAAGAATACGCCAAGAACCTGTGAGATCGACTTGTGCCAAAGCCGGAAGGGCCCAAATCGCGGCCAACACCGCCGCGAGGGACAGACAAGTGTGCTTTGCAGGCCGGCCGATCCGCGCGAAGGTCATGTCGCACCGTTAACCGGAATTTGGGAACGGGACCGCTTCCTGGACGGAGAGATTAGTCCAGCGATGTTCCAGCGTCAACCTGAAACGGTCTGGCCGGAGAGGCGCTTCTATGTGGATACACTACACCCACGTCAACGGGATCAACGGCGCTTTCTATGCAAGTATTCCCCTGCCGATCTTCAATCGCAATCAGGGAGAAATCGCGCGCGCACGCTTCGCGATTACGCAGTCGCAGGAGAGCGAAAAAGCCGCCGGAGAGCGCGTCATGAGCGACGTGTACGATGCCTACTGGAACTTGAGAACCAACGACCAGATCGTGCAACTCTACCTCTCCGGACATCTCACCGAGGCGCAGGCCGACCGGGACATCGCCGAATACGCTTACCAGCGCGGAGCGGCTAGCCTGATCGACTTTCTCGACGCCGAGCGCAGTTACCGCACCACGCAGCGCTCGTACCGGCAGGCGCTGGCATCTTATCTTCTGGCTCTGGAGCAACTGCGTGCCGCCATTGGCACCCGTGCGGCCCCATAAAGTCGGGCCGGCACGATAAGAACTTCTAGCGTCTGAAGAGCAAAGCTAGGAGTACTGAACCCGATGATCTATAGTCTGACCTGCCCCGCCACCCCAATAATCTATTTGACCGGGGCTATGCCAAAGTCAGTTGGGTCATAGCTCCGGACCATCTTCCAGGCTTCGACCACAAGATTCTGGCGAGGGTGCTATGTGGTTTCCAGGACCGATAGCGCGAATGCTCGTTTCCACCACGAAATTGGCTGTAGTCTTACGGCAAGTCCCGGCATTTTCGGAGTTCTCAGGCGGCTTGACATCGGTAGTATACTGAGCCGCAAATTCGTTTGCGGGGCGGCGATGTTTCAAAGGACCATGCGGTCGCGCAGAGCGATAGGGCGCCTTCTAGGCGTAATCCTTTGTGTGGTTTCCGCTCAAGCACTGTCGTTTTCCGCGGCGGACCCGCCGGTCCGGATGACGCAACTGGAAGTGCAACGCCTGAACGCCCTGCATAAGCGCCTCTGTGCCTCACCGCGCCTGAGTTGCGGCTACGTCGATTCCATCTTTGCGGATTCGCGCCTTACCATCTACCAGCCACCGGCCCCTGCGCCGCCGCCGGGCACCGAGCCGCCGCCATCAAAGGTTCGCCAGCCGAACCCATATCTGACCGTCCGGTTTGGCTTGCTCTCGCCCGAATCCCTGGAGCGCTGCCGCTCGTTCATTGCGGCTCACTCTTTGACCTTCGACGCCGCGGAGAAACTCTATGGCGTGCCTCGCGAGGTGATCTGCGGGCATCTCCGCATCGAAACGGACTTCGGCATCGTCACGCCGCTTACGCCTTACCCGCTGGGAACTTTCCCGGCAATCGATCGCCTCCTTTCGCTGTATATTCGCAGGCCTGTCACTCTGCGTTCCTCGGCGCGCTTCGTGCAGCGCCAGCGTTTTGCGGAGACCCAGTTGGCCGATTTGCTCGCGGCGGCCAAAGAAAATAGCTGGGATCTTTTCGAGATTCCCGGGTCATCCACGGGCGCGATCGGTCTGGTGCAGTTCGAACCTTCGGTGTTTCCTATCGCGGTGGATGGCAACGGCGACGGCAAGATCGACCTATTCGATCCCGAGGACGCCATCCTGAGCGTCGCGCACTATTTGGTGACGCACGGGTGGGATAACAACGCCGATCATCAGAAGCGGGCCGTCTATTCCTACTACGGCGGTCATTACGATACCGACCGGGACAAGTACTACATGAAGGCTGTGTTGGCTTACGCCGACGCGGTGCATATGTATCTCGTGGATCACCCGGTGGTCCCCGCTATTGGCTTTATGCCAGACCTCCTGAGCCTGTCGATCACTTCAGAACTGGTTGAACAGTAACCCTCAGACGTATCAGACCATAGGCTTTGCAGGGCAAACGTTCGGGGTGTATAAATAGGCCCATTCAAATTCCCGCCGGAGGTTACGGTGGTACGCAGACTTTCGCTTTTTTTCGGCGTGACCGCAGCCCTGCTGACGATTTCCGAGATGGCGTTGGCGCACCATGGATCCGCGGTGTCCTACGACACGAGCAAACTGGTCACCATGGAAGGAACCGTAACGGAATTTCAGTGGAGAAATCCGCACGTTTATATTTTGTATGACGTAAAGGACCCCCAAGGCAACGTGGTCACCTGGGGAGCCGAAACGCATTCTCCCGTCGCTTGCGAGGACCAGGACGGCTGGACGAAATCGACGCTGAAGCCGGGTGACAAAATCACTATTTCCGTCTTCCAATCCAAGATCAAGACGCCTCGCGGGCTTCTGGCAAAAATTGTGTTGAATGGAAAAGTGATCATCGACGATACCGGGCGAGGACGGCAGCCGGGCCAGTAAATTCGCGAAGCGGCATCGTGCGGCCAAGAACTGGAGTTGCAAAATGCGACAGTACTCACGGAGGTCGGTCCTATTATTGATTTTCACGGTGGCGTTCAGTTGCGCCGCGAGCGCCCAGGCCGGCCAGCAGCAGGGCGATCAGCCGGCGGGAAGCGATCAGCCCGCTCGACAAGGTCGGCGAGGTGCCCGCGGGCCGTCCCCCACGGCCAATCTGCCCTTCGATCCACACGACTTTTCGGGAGTTTGGATGGGGCGAGGGCCGTTCAACACTCTGAGCAGCACGCCTCCGCCAATGACCGCATGGGCCAAGGCCAGATATGACGCCGCAAAACCGGGAATAGGCAAGAGAGCGCAGCCTCTGGGCAACGACCCGATCATGGGCTGCGATCCAATCGGCTACCCGCGCATCGCCTTTTACAACGCATATCCCATGGAGTTCGTGCAAACGAAAGACCGGCTGCTCGAATTTTTCAGTTTCTTCTACGTGCATCGCACCATCTGGCTCGACGGACGAAAGCTGCCCGACGATCCGGAGCCAACCTGGTACGGCGATTCGGTGGGCCACTGGGAAGGCAATACCCTGGTTGTCGAATCGAACGGATTTAACGATCAGTCCTGGCTCGACAACGACGGTCATCCGCACAGCGACCAGATGACGCTGGAAGAGCGTTTCCAGCGCGTCGATCACGATACGATCGAGGCGAGAATGACGCTGACCGACCCGAAAGCCTATACCGCGCCTTGGGTCAGCGAAGTGACGAAATGGACGCTAAATCCCGATAAGAAAATGCGCGAAGACCTCTGCGCACCGTCCGACGAAGCGAAATACCGGGAGGACATGAGAGTACCCGCCGCGCAGACGAAGTAGCGCGAGCGCGGTCGTGCTCCTCCACAAAAAGGCCGATCGACTTGAGAGCGATCGGCCGGCGCGGTCCTTTCGGCGGCCTTTACGGAAACTCTGCGGAGTTCGGGAGAATCCATGTTCAAGGTTAAAACAGCATTCTTTCTGGCCGCGATGATATTGACGGCGGCTGAGGCCGGGTATTCGCAGCGCTTCCGGCTTCAGGAAGCGACCATTGACGACGTCCATCGCGCGATTCGGAATGGCCAGATCACCTGCCGGGGATTGGTCCAGCTCTATCTCAATCGAGCCAAAGCTTATAACGGCGTCGCGGATGAGCTGGTCACGCAAGATGGGGCTCCCATTCCGCTCGCACCGGGAGTCATTCGCGCCGGCTCGCCGCTCAAGTTTCCGACCCAGACTGTGGCAATATCGTCAATTTTGCCCAACTTCGATCAGTATGCCGGTCCGCCGATCGAGCTGGGCAGGATGGAAGCGACGGCCTCCGATCCCGGCGTGCAGCAACAATATGGCATGACCATTGGCCTGCCGCACGCCGGTCAACTCAACGCTTTGGGCACGCTCAACATTCGCGGCGAGCGCTCTGTCACCTGCAAAGGCGATCGCGACCGCCGTCCCTCCGACGGGCCTCTGCCGGCCGGAGCGCCGGGGGTATGTGAGGAGTTTCGCAAGCAGCCGGACGCCCTGGAGCGTGCGGCCGAACTCGATGCACAGTACGGCAGGAATCCCGATCTGGCGAAAATGCCCATGTATTGCGTGGTGTTTACCTTCAAGGACTCTTACGACACCAAAGATATGCGCAGCACGGGGGGCGCCGACGCTCATTACGACATCGATTTTCCGGCTCGAGACCAGACTCTGGTGGCGGAGCTTCGTGCAAAAGGCGCGATTATTTACGCCAAAGCGGTGAATACGGAATACAACGGGCGCCCTGTTCCAGCCATCCGGGGTGGCGAAGGGACCGAGCGCGGCACAAACCGGCCGACAAAGGTATTCGTCTCGGTGCAGGGTTATCAGCGAAGCACCTGGGCGGGAAATCCGAGCGACGTCTACGATACGACGCGCGCGGCGTCGCTGGGCTCCAGCTCAGGCTCCGGAGTCTCTGTGAGTGCGAATTTGGCGATGTGTAGCCTATGCGAAGAGACCAGCATGTCTTGCCGCGGTCCTTCGAATCACAATGCCGTCGCGCTGATTCTGCCTCATAAATCGCTCATTTCGTTTCTGGGCGGTGCGATCGGCGCGGATATCTACAACGATCGCGCGGGTATCATGTGCCGCAACATCCGGGACGCGGCACGGGTCCTGGACGCTCTGAAAGATCCGGTCAACGGGTATTACGACAGCCGAGATATTTTCACCACGATTCCGAGATCGAGTGTTCTCGATAAGCCCCACGCCGCAAATGCGGGGTCGCCCGGCGCGCGCGGTTCCCTGCGTGGAATGCGCATCGGGATTATTCGCGAATCGATGCTGACTTTCCCGGGCGTGAAAGCCGACGAGCCCATTTCTCAGGCGGCGGCCAAGGAGATCAAGGCCGTTCTGGGCGACTATTTGGGAGCTACTTTGGTTGAGTCGGTGGATCCTCTTTGGCCGGCCGATGGCGGCATGCAGCAGATGAATCCATCCTACACTCAGGCACTAGCGCAGCTCGTCCCGGTATTTTTTCCCGATATCCTTTACCGGCTCACGCGCGATGGCCGGCCGCAGTTTCCCGAGTTCGCCGTCAAGATCAAGCCGACCCAGTTTGCGCCCGGTAAAACGCTCGGCTCCGGCGCAATGAAACCGATCGATTACTTCCTCGAACTGGCTGAAGGGCGCGTTCCTATCCCGAAGAACTTGAATATCCGCGCCATTGAAGAGGAGGTGGAATCGAACGCCTTCACCTTCCATTTCAATCAGTACGCTTCCAGGCGCGCGGCCGATTGGAAAGAACGCGGCTTCGTCGAGACTCTCATTGACTTCCCCGCCTTGAACGCGCGCTCGAAGTTTTGGGGCGATGACCAGCGGGCGGCATTCAAGAACTGGGAAGAAGTGCAGGATATGCGCCAGGAATTGGGAGAGCGGCAGGGCATTGACGAACACATCATGATGCGAGAGCTGCTGAGGCGCGTGGAGATGAAGGTGATCAACGAAAACCATCTCGACGCCGTCGTGCGCCTCCACTATTCGCTTCCCCCAGGCAAGATCGGATTGGCGGGACAACCGGAGCCTGCGAACGACACGCGCGGGGAGCTTCGCATGGGGCCGTTTGCCGGACTCACCGAAGTGCTGATCCCGGCGGGATATGTGCAAACGGTATACGATCCGGTGTTTGTTTTGAGCGCCGACAAGAAACGGTACATGGGGACCAATAACAACACACCAACCACGTTGCCGCCCCCCGGTCTGCCTTTTTCGCTTGTCTTTCGGGCGGAGCCTGGGAAGGAAGATGTAATTCTGAAGCTGGCGTCGGCGTACGAAGCCGCCTCCAAACGCCGTGTTCCTCCGCCTGAGTTCGGCCCTGTACCCGGCGAACCCTGAACGTTCCCAGCCATTCGAGGCGCGTCGCGAGCGCTTGGAACGTGAGCGAATATACCTGAGCGGTAATCCAGCTACAGGCTTCCAACCGGCGCCGCAGCCAACTCCCGGGCCTCTTTGCCGACCTCGAGGGTTGTATCGCGGCTACCGAGCCGAATACCGATCTTCTCGAGGAAGGCACGCGGCGGCTCGCCTCCGGCGAAAATCCACACGTAGTCGTTGGGAATTTCGTGGGTGGCGCCGTCGATCTGCAGCACCGCTTTCTCCGGGTGGAATTCGGTGGGTAAGGATTTGAAGAGAACCCTCACCTTTCCGGAACGCATGTACTCCTGGAGGCGCTGCGAATTGCGCTCCTTGATTCGTGCGAAGGCCTCTCCGCGGTAAGACAGCGTGACCGTGTTTCCCTTTTGATTGGCCAGTCCCATGGCTGCCTCGACCGCGCTATCGCCACCCCCGACCACCAGAATACGCTTGTTGATGTAATGATCGGTTTCGATCAGCCGGTACATCACTTTGGGTAACTCCTCGCCTTGCACACCCAACTTGCGAGGAGTGCCCGTGCGTCCCAGGCACAAGACGACGCTGCGCGCGCGGTATTGGGCCTTATTGGAGACAATCGCGAAGGTCCCGTCGGCGCTTTTCTGGATCCCTTCGATCTTTTCGCCGGTGCGCACTTTGAAATCCTCGCGCTCAAGGAGCGATTTCCATAGGGCGATCAGATCTTCCTTGGACAATTCCATCTTGTTGAATTTGCCGTACAGCGGCAGCTCCACCGGGCTGGTCATGACCAGCTTCTGCCGCGGATATTTGGCAACGGTACCGCCGATTTCGTCTTGCTCGACGGTCAGATAGTTCAGCTTGCGTTCGATCGCGCGCAATGAGGCGCTGATGCCGGCGGGACCGGCGCCAACGATCAGCAGGTCGAGAACTCCGGGAGCCGAATTCCCGCGGGTTTGGAGCCTTGCGCCGATGGTATCCACACAGGCGCGGCCCTGATTGATGGCGTTCTTGATCAAGGCCAGGCCGCCCAGTTCGCCGGCGATAAATAGATTCGGCACACTGGTTTCGTATTCGGAAGAAAGAACGGCGAGATCGGCGGACATGCCGGGAGGCGCCATCTTCATGGTGATCGCGCCCACCGGGCAAGCCTCCGCGCACAGGCTGTGGCCGATGCACTTGTACCCGATCACAATGGCGGCTTTGCCGGCCAGCATGGCCAGCACATCGCCTTCGGGGCAAACCGTCGTACAGGTCGCACACCCGATGCAGGAGTTCGCGTCGATTTGCGGATGTTGCGCCCGCGGGCCTTCAGAATAGACGGTGCCCTTCTTGGCGGCCTCGTGCGCGCGCTTCTCGCGCGTCTTTATTTTTTTCAGATAACCCAGAAGGAAGAAGAGGCAAATGGCCGCCGCAATCGCAAATGTGATCAGGCTATCCATGGCGAATCATTGTAGCCGGTCAGAAGAGCACGCTGCGAACTCTTGCGCCCTCGCGTGCACCCTGTACGAACGGCCGGTGTCGTTCAGATGTGAATACCTGCACGGGGACAGAGGAAACCCTGTCCCGCGATTCACAACGACGTCTGAAGGCAGGATGCTACGATCACACGATATCGCTGATGCAGTTGTTGACAGCGACGCCGCCGATGCACCGCTCACTTCCAGACGCATCGCAGTTAGCCGACCGATTCGTCTTTAGAATTTCAGCTCCCGCCTTTTGCGCTTTGGCGTTCCTCGTTATTGCGACTCCATCCTGGGCGCAGATATCTCCCGGTCCTCTGGCCAAGGCACACCAGTCGCTTTCGGGCGTATTGAGCTGCACCAAATGCCATGATCTGGGCGCAGGCGGAGTGAAGTTCAAATGTCTCGATTGCCACACGGAGATCCGGGACCGGCTGGCGCAAAAGCAGGGCATGCACGCAGTCTGGGTCGGTTCCAACGGTACAAGTAAGGACTGCGTGAAGTGCCATTCGGACCACAACGGGGCCGATTTTCCCCTGGTGCGCTGGCAGCCCAGCCGGGAGACGCTGGATCATCGGCAGACGGGATTCGCGCTCACAGGCAAACACGCCGGGCTGAGCTGCGAGCAATGCCACAACGCGCGGGATATTTCGCCCGCGGGCCGGGCCGGGATTCAGGTCAAGGATCTCAACCACACTTATCTCGGGCTGACGTCTACCTGTACGGGATGCCACGAGGACGAGCACCGGGGCCAACTGGGCGCGAATTGCACACAATGCCACACGACGAACGCCTGGAAGCCGGCTTCGGCATTCAATCATGCGACGGCGAAGTTCGTGCTTACGGGAGCGCACGCGACGGTAGCCTGCGCGAAATGCCATACCTCGGTAGCCGACGCCAAACCTTACGTCAAATACACCGGCCTCTCATTCGCCAGTTGTAGCGGCTGTCATACCGATCCTCATAAGGGCGGCTTCAAGGGCACCTGCGAATCCTGCCACAACACTTCGAGCTGGACGCGGGTGGCGCAACTCGAAGGATTCGACCACTCCAAGACGGCCTTTCCGCTGCTCGGCAAGCACAGTAGCGTGGCGTGCAGCGATTGCCACACACACGGCGATTTCAAGACTCCCGTGGCGCACGCGACCTGCGCCGCTTGCCATTCGGACTACCACGGGGGCCAGTTTGCGTCGGGAGTGGGCGCGGGGGGCAGCGACTGCGCCGCGTGTCACACCGTGAATGGCTTCAAACCATCCACATTCGGGCTGAAGGAACATGCGGCGACTTCGTACCCGCTGGAGGGCCGGCATGCGGAAGTGAAGTGCGAAGAGTGCCATATACCCAAGGGCAAGGCGACCGTGTTTCGAATCACGCAAACGGAATGCAGCGGCTGCCACACGGACGTACACAAGGGGCAATTCGCCGCAGCGCCTTACGCGAATCGTTGCGAGCAATGCCACAGCGTGCAGGAGTTTCAGCCAGCACACTTCGGGTTGGTCCGGCACCAGCAGACAGGCTTCCCGCTGACCGGCGCCCATTTGGCCGTGCCTTGCGGGCAATGCCATCAAGAACAGCCGCGCGGCTCAGGGGTTCCCGTGAAATTCCGGTTCGAGGACCGCTCTTGCACGGCATGTCATAACGATCCGCATTCCGGGCAGTTCCGCGAACAGATGGCGGCTAAACGCGCGGACGGTTCGTCCGCTGGTTGCACGGCTTGCCACACCACGGTGCAATGGAAGGAGCTCAAAGGCTTCGACCACGCGAAGTCCTCTTTTCCCCTGCTCGGGGCGCATCGAGGCGTCGCCTGCATCGACTGCCACCGGCCACCGAACCAGGAAACCAGCCTTGAACACGTAAACTTCCGTTCGGCGCCCACGCAGTGTTCTCGGTGCCATAGCGACCCGCACGCGGGGCAGTTCGCCGCCAGGAAAGACGTGACGGATTGCTCCAGCTGCCATGACCTGAGTCGCTGGAAACCTACGCAGTTCGAGCACAACACGAGAACGCCGTTCTCCCTGCAGGGTGCGCATCAGAATGTGCCGTGCGGCAGCTGCCATAGGGCGACGCGAAACGTGAACGGCCAGAACGTGGTGTTCTACAAACCGACACCGCTGACCTGCGCCGAATGCCACGGTAATGGGGACGGGACCCGGTAGCAGGATATGAGGTGCAGAAGTTCGATTTCATGAGCGGCCGGTTATCCAGCCATTGTGTAGCTAACTGGTTACGGACAGTGCGCAGCACTATGTACTTTTCTGTCCATCGGTACAGCTTGTAGAACCCGTGCGTCGCTTTAGACTGGTCAAAGGCTTCCCAGTCGAAGTGGGGCGGAGGTCGGCTCTCCGCAACAATCAGGTCATGCTCAAGCGGATCGCGCTGTCGCTCGCTTTCGTGCTCTTGCTCGTCCTCACCCTCGAGGCGCTCGCCTTTGGGCAGAACCGCCGTGTGCCTGATTCCCAAACGCGCAGCCCGCACGGCCCCCTGGCCATTCCCTGCGAAAATTGCCATACGCAAACGAGCTGGAAGCCCATCCGGGCCGTTCCGGAATTCAACCACGATAAAACGAGCTACCCGCTCCGCGGCATGCACGCGAAGGTGGACTGCGTGGAGTGCCACACCAAGCCGGTCTTTCGAAACGTGGGCGCGCAGTGTTCCGACTGCCATGCGGATATTCACCGGCGCCAATTCGGCGCGAATTGCGAGCAATGCCACTCCGTGGTGGGGTGGAACGTGTCGCTGCAAGCCGTGCGCGCACACGAAAACCGATTTCCGCTCATTGGGGCCCACGCGGCGGTGGAGTGTGAAGCGTGCCACACCACGGGCGCCTCCGGACAGTTCGCGGGCCTTTCCACGCAATGCTATTCATGCCACGTGCGGGATTTTCAAAGCGCGGCCAGCCCGAATCACGTGGCGGCGAATTTTTCGACCACCTGCGAGGCGTGCCACAGTGTGAACAGCTGGCTGCAAACGAATTTCAACCACAACGCCACTGGGTTTCCACTGACTGGGTCACACGTAACGGTGCCCTGCGCTTCCTGCCACGTGAATAACAATTACAACCTGACCGCTGCGAACACGGCTTGCTCCGCATGCCACATGCAGGATTTTCAAAGCACAACGAATCCCAACCACGTTCAGGGAGGATTTTCGACCAACTGCCAGACGTGCCACACGACCTCCTCCTGGACCAACGCAACCTTCAACCACAACAGCACCGGATTTCCGCTGACCGGCGCCCACGTGCCGGTCCCCTGCACTTCCTGTCACACGAACAACAACTTCAATCTGACCACCACGGCTTGCATCAGCTGCCACCAGACCGACTACCAGGGCACGACGAACCCCAGCCACGCGGCAGCCGGATTTCCGACCGATTGCACGGTCTGCCACTCGACAGCGTCATGGACCACGGCGACATTTAACCACGCGACAACCGGATGGGCGCTGACGGGCACGCACGTGACCGTGGCGTGCTCCTCCTGCCACATCAATAATAATTACGGGCTCAGCAGCACGGCCTGCGTCACCTGCCACCAGACCGACTACAACAACGCGCTCAGTCCGGTAAATCACGTCCAACTCGGCTTTCCGACCACTTGCGACCTGTGTCACGACACAGTGGCCTGGCCCGACGGCACCTTCAACCACAACAACACGCCCTTTCCGCTGACCGGCGCGCACGTGACCGTTGCCTGCGCCAGCTGCCACGTGAACAACAATTACACTTCTTTGCCGACCGACTGTTATAGCTGCCACAAGACGGATTACCAGGGGACCACCAATCCCAATCACACAGCGGCGGGCTTCCCCACGACGTGCCAAACCTGCCATACGACCACCGCGTGGACCGGGGCGACCTTCAATCACACCTGGTTTCCAACCAATCATGGCAATGCTCAAGGCGTGTGCGCAACCTGCCATACGAATTCGAGCGACTACACCGTGTTTCAGTGCACCGGGTGCCATACAGCCGCTTCGACTAACTCGGATCACAACGGCGTACGCGGATACGTCTACAACAGCACGAATTGCTATGATTGCCATCCGTCGGGGAACAACTAGATGCGAGCGGCCGTTTTATACGGCGCGTTTTCTCGGTTGAACGAATGAAGACCCTCCTATTGATTTTGGCGGCACTTCCGGCGCTGGCTTTTGCCCAGGAGCCTGCCCTGAATCCGATCCGGCTCGAAGCGGTCGGCGCCAGTGCCGCGCAAGGAGAGGTGCGCATCCAGGTGACCACTTCGGCGGCTGCCGAATCGCCCGGTTCGGTCATCTTCGACAGCGGCAACATCGTGTGGGATCTGCCGGGAGTGATCTGCGATCCAGCGAAGAAGCAGTATGCCGTGAACCAGGGCGGAGTTCAAAACGTGACCGTGTCTTTGCGGCAGAAGAATCCCCCGCTGACGCGAATCACGATACGAATGAAGGGACCTAACGGCTATGCGCTTGCGGCCGATGGGACGCAAATTACATTGAGAATTAATACCGAGAACGGCTCCGCCGCGACCGGGGGCAAATCGCAAGGCGCGATTCCGGCGGCGCGCGGCGGAGCGGTGCAATCGGTGAGAGGGATTTTCCGCAGGCCGTCGAAAGAAGTCCCGTATAGGCTGGAAGAAAACAAATCCAATTCGGCCGAGCAGGCCGGGAATACCGCTGCGCCACTGCCGCCCATCGATCTTTCCCACCTCGATTCGGAACCCAAGGCGGAGACGGCGACCGCATCCGGCGCGAGCAATAATGCTCCCCAAGCCGCACCTTCTTTGCCGGTCACACCCAAGGAGCCGCCGAAAGTGTTGGCAGCCGGAAACATCGCGAACCAGTCCGAGGAGCCACAGCCCGGGGGCTTAGTGGCTGAGGCTGCTCTCGCAAAGGCATCCAGCGCGGCGGCACAGCCGGCCTCCGTGCCGGCGATGCCAAATCCCGACTTGCGCACGGTCTTTCACGTGAAATTCGTGCAACAGGATGCGGCCTACATCGATGCCGGGCGGAATGCCGGACTCGCCGAAGGCATGAAACTGATTGTCGTGAACGCTGATCCAACCGAAGCGGCTCCGAGTGCTGCTTCTCCGGCGGCCACTGTCGCGGAACTCACGGTCGTGGGTATCGCGGAGACCTCCGCCGTGACGGAAATCCGTACGATTCAGCGAGGCGTGAAACCGGGAGACTTGGCTTATCTCTCGGATAGCGACCTGCAGGGATTGGTGCGGCAGCAGACCGTCAGCGCCACGCGAAAGTATCCGGCCGTGATCAGCTTCACCGAGGACGACGATGCTCTCGATGAGGAAGCTCGCGAGCGCGACGTTCCGCGGCCTCCGCTGCCTTCGGTGAATCGCATAGCGGGCCGGATCGGATTCGATTATTTCGGCACACGCAGCCTGGATTCCACCGCGGCCAGCGGCACGGACCTGGGACTTGTGCTTCGTGCGAATTTCACGCGAATCGGC
>Ga0335081_10001563_pt1 | contig 36486 bp, 33 predicted proteins | sample Lox_Sample_35_FD_206713 | JGI IMG/M metagenome (GOLD analysis project Ga0335081, IMG submission 206713) | Soil microbial communities from Loxahatchee National Wildlife Refuge, Florida, United States - Lox_Sample_3.5 | ecosystem: Environmental > Terrestrial > Soil > Wetlands | place: USA...
CACTTCGTCACTTCCGCTCTGAAATACGCATCCGCCTCCGCCGGCGAGTTGTGCATCGGGTCGAAGCCGATCGACGTGAGCTTGTCCTGCGTCGCCGGTTCGTTGATGACCTCCTCGACCGCGGCGTTGAGCTTTTTGACGATTGCCGGATCGGTCTTTGCCGGCGCGAAGATGCCGACCCAGGACGCCGCCTTGAAATTCGGGAAACCCTGCTCGCCATAGGTCGCCACGTCCGGCACGACCGTCGCGCGCTTGTCGGCCGCGATGCCGAGCCCTTTCAGCTTGCCGGCTTTGATCTGCGCGGCCGCGCCGCCGCCCAATGTGGTTGCCAGAATATCGATCTGATTGCCGAGCAGCGCGTTGATGGCCGGCGCGCCGCCCTGATACGGGATATGCACGACCGAAATATTGGCGATCTTCTTGAAAAAATACTCCGCCTCGATGTGCGAGCCGCTGCCCACGCCGGCGGAGCCGAAATTGATCGACTTGCCTTTCGCCGCCTTCACGAAGTCGGCGAGATTGTGCGCGGGGTTGCTCGGATTGGCCACCAGCGCTTCCGGGCTTGAGGCGGTGATGGCGACCGCCTTGAGGTCGTCGGCCGCGAACTGGTTGTGCTTTTGCAGCGTGAGATTGATCGCCAGCGCGGTGGTCGTCAGCAGCACGGTGTAGCCGTCGGGCGCGGCGCGCGCCACGACGCCGGCCGCGATATTGCCGCCGGCGCCGGGCCGGTTTTCGACGACGACGCTTTGGCCGAGCTTTCCCTCGATGCCGTGCGCGATCATGCGCGCCAGGGTGTCGGCGATGCCGCCGGGCGCGAAGGCGACGACAAAAGTGATGCGGCCGGTCGGGTATTTTTGCGCGCTCGCCGGACCGCAAAGAATCAATGAGAGCAGGGCCAATGCACCGATGGTGCACCGGTGACGCCAGAATGCCGGCATGTGCGTTTCCCCCAGGCGGTTTATTTGTTGTCTTGGCCGCAAAACTTTCGCGAAGTGTTCCATCCCGCCGGCGCGTTGACAAGACAGCCTCACGGCGGAGCGCGGCCCGCATAAGATGGCTGCTTCCGCAAGATCGCCCAGCCGGAGGAAACCTCGCCGCCTGACCGCTATTCACCAAAGAGCTGACATTCGCTGCGCAATACGCGCGTCCGCTAAGTGCCAATGGCCGAATCGCCGCAACTTTACCGTCGGTGCTACCGGAACCTCGGCTATTGGTTCCAACATTCGACGGAACTAGACTGCCGGCAAGCCGATTGTGACCGAGCGAGTCGTAATGGGAACGATGGTTCTTCTCGATCTTTTGGGCGGAGTGGCGTTGCTGCTCTGGGGCCTGCATATGATGCAGAGCGGCATCTTGCGGGCGTTCGGCAACGAACTGCGCGGCTTCCTCGCAAAGACCCTGCGCAACCGCTTTGCCGCGTTCGGCGCCGGGCTTGGACTGACTGCTCTCCTGCAAAGCAGCACCGCGACCGGCATGATGACGGCGTCGTTCTGCGCCGAAGGCATGGTCGATCTTGTGCCGGCCCTTGCCATCATGCTGGGCGCCAATGTCGGAACCACCCTCATCGTCCAGGTGCTTTCGTTCGATATCGCAGCCGCCGCTCCGGTGCTCTTTGTGATCGGGCTGGTCGCCTTCCGTATGGGCAGCGGCACACGGCTGAAAGACGTCGGCCGTATTGCCATCAGTCTTGGCCTGATGCTGCTTGCTTTGCACATTCTGCTCGACACGCTGGCGCCCGCGGAAAATGCACCAACCGTTCGTGCCTTGCTTGGCGCGCTGACTGACGACCCGGTCTTTTGCGTCGTCGTGGCCGCGGCGCTGACCTGGGCCGCACATTCGAGCGTCGCGACTGTGCTGCTGGTCATGTCGCTTGCCTACTCGCAATTCATCTCGCCGGTTGCCGCACTGGCACTGGTGCTCGGCGCCAATCTGGGCAGCGCGATCAATCCCGTCATTGAAGGTGGGCGGCGCGCGGACGCGACCAGCTACCGCCTGCCCGTAGGCAACCTGATCAACCGGCTAGTCGGTGTTTGCCTCGCGCTTCCGTTCCTTCCGCGCATCGCGCAAGAGTTACAGGCCTTCGAACCGAACATGGCGCGAATGAGCGCCGAATTTCACATCGCCTTCAATGTCGGGATGGCGCTGCTATTCATAGGCATGCTCGATCCGTTCGCCTGGCTACTCGTCAAGCTCTTCCCCGCGAGCGCGAGAACGGTTGATCCGTCCGCTCCGCGGCATCTCGATGAAAGCGCCATCGAAACGCCGTCACTGGCGCTCGCAGGAGCCGCCCGCGAAACACTGCACATGGGCGACATTGTCGAAACGATGCTTCGGAAGGTCATGCAGGCGCTCATGACCAACGACCGCGTGCTGGCCAACGAAGTCTCACGCATGGATAACGCGGTCGACCGGCTCGACGAAGCGATCAAGCTCTACATTACGAAGCTGACGCGCGGAAACCTCGACGAACGCGAGGCCCGGCGTGCGATGGAGATCATCTCCTTCGCGATTAACCTCGAGCACGTCGGCGACATTATCGACAAGAATCTGTGCGAGTTGGCAACCAAGAAAATCAAGAAAAACCTTCAATTCTCCGGCGAAGGCGCTGCCGAGCTAACGGCATTCCACAGGCGCATTCTCGAAAGCCTAGGGATCGCGCTGGCGGTTTTCATGTCAGGCGATCTAAACGAGGCACGCAAGCTCATTGCAGAGAAAAGCGATTTGCGGAACGCCGAGCTTGCGGCTGCCGAGCTTCATCTCGAACGCTTGCGCGAAGGTCGCCCCGAGACGCTTGAGACAACATCGCTGCATCTCGACGTATTGCGCGACCTCAAGCGTATCCACTCGCATATCTGTTCGGTGGCCTACCCCGTTCTCGAAGCGAATGGCCAGATGGCGGCAGTCGCCGAGAGCGATCCGATCACGTTCGCGCCAAGCGCAAAGCCCACGCGGCGCTAAGTCCGCATTGGGTCATTAGCGGACATGACCCTTCGAATTTGGATGTCTGGTTTCCCCGCAGACGGACATTTACGGCGTGTCGATGAGTCCGCGCCTTAGTCCGCATTCGCATAGGACCGCTGCTTCTGCAGGATCGCCCAGCCGACCTGCACGGTGAGGTCGCCGCGCCGGTCCTTGAGCGTGAACGGCGGCTGCACCTTGGCGTCGGCGGCGATCGTGCGCAGCGGCGCCGGGATCACGTTCGGATCGCCGCTGGTCCACACCACCAATGCGCCGCGCCCCTTGAGATCGGCGAGATTGATCCACGGCGCGCGCGCCGGTGAGCCGTCGACCAGCACGCGCGGCTGACTGCGCGCATAGTGCGCGACATTGCCGCCGTCCCACATCGTCCCGATCACATAGGCGATCGGTTCGCCGGTGACGGCGCGATAGCGTTGCGATAATTCGCGGGCGAGTTTGCCGCCCGGAAAGAACACCGCGCGATAGCGGTGATCGAAGCGCGGCAGCACATCGTAATTGACGAAGAACGCGATCGCCAAGCAGACGAACACGATCGCCCAGGTGCCGAGGATGCGCGCGAGGCGCAGGTCGTCCAGCACGCGCCGCGCGGTCAGCACCAGCCACGTGCCAAGGAACAGCCAGAGCGGATAGCCCCACATCGCCACCGTGCCGCGCCCGCTCACGGCTGCCATGATCAGCACCGTCGCCAGCGGTCCGAAGGTGAGCCAGGTGACGATGCGGTAATCGAAGGCGTCGGCGCCATAATCCGCTCGTCCCCGCGAAAGCGGAGACCCAGAACCACCATCGGCGGCAACGCGGTTCTGACCCTGGATTCCCGCTTGCGCGGGAATGAGCGGAGATTGGTTCGCGCGCCGTGGCCAGAACAGCGGCCCCGCGATCAGCAGCGACGGAATCAGGAAGAACAACTGGCCGATGGCGAATTGCAGCGGATGCCAAATGTGGTCGTACCAGCCGCGTGACAGCACGGCGCGGTGCTCGGCATAGCCGAGCGGCAGGAAATCGGTCTTCACCAGCCAGATGAGATGCGGCGCCACGACGATCAGCGCGACCGCCGCCGCGATATAGGGCCCGGGCGTGGCGAGAACTTTGCGCGCGTCGCGATCCACCAGCGCAAACACCACCATCGGCGCCGCCAGTACCACAACGAAATATTTTGCCCACAGCGACAGCCCGAGCGCCAATCCCAGCAGCAGCCAGTCGGTCAGTCGCCGTTGGCGCAGCGCGCGGTGGAGCGAGAAACCCGCCAGCGCCCAGAATGGCAGCTGGATGACATCATGATTGAATTTGGCGGCGGTGTAGTTGAGGTAGTGCAGGCCATCGACGATCAGCACCGACACCAGCGCGCCGAGCGGGCCAACCAGCGGCCGTGCCGCCGCGTAAACCAGCGCGAGCGCGGCGATCACCGCCAATTCGGCCAGCAGGTAGTAGGCGAAGTCATGACCGATGGTCAGGTATGCGATCTCGACCAGCCACCACGGCAGCGGCGGCAATTTATCGTAGCCGAGCTGCCACTCGCGCCCGTACATCAGGGCTTCGATCAGGTCGAGCGGCAGGTTCGGATAGAGCAGCGCCGGCAGCGCCGTCCACAGGGCGGCATGCAGCGCCAGCACGGCCGCCAAGGTCCGCCCGGGATAGGCCGTGATCCGGGCGATCAGGCCCGAGCGGGCGGCTGCCGCGAAGGCCGGGGCTCCAGGTTCCATGCCACGTTCCATGGGACGTTTCATGCCGCCTCAACTTGCTGCCTATAAGGGCGAATTCGCGTTACCATAGCAGGTGTTCGAGGTTGCGCGGATAAGCGCGGTCGGGGACATTGGGGCCCGGCGGAGCGAATCAGGCGCCCGCCCGGCGGGGGTCGTCCAGGAATAACCGCATGGTTCGTATCGGCGCCATCTTCATCGCGGTCTGCATGGTGCTCATCGCCGCCTCGATCGGCGCCGTGCTCTATCTCGCCTTCAAGCTGGACGTGCGCAGCTCCGGCCTCGTCGCGCTCGGCGCCCTGGTGGCCATGGTGCTCTACAACACTATCAGCAGCCGCCTCTCCGACCGCCGCACCCTCGGCGACCAGATCGCCGATCTGTCGCGCGGCACCGCCGATCTCGCGCGCCAGGTGGGCGAGATCGCGCGCCGGCTCAACGCCATGGAAACCAAGGTCGACAAGGCGGTCGAGCGGGCGCGCGTTGCGGTCGATCCGCTCGCCTCCGAGATGGGCGAACTGGGCACGCTGGTGCGCCAGATCGCCGAGACGGTCGCCTCGCACGCCAGCGTGCTGCAGAAGCAAGGCCTGTCGCCCGCGGCGCTTCCCCCGCAGCAATCGAAAGCGGCGGTCGTGCCGGCCATCGACGGCGAGCTCAATCTCACCGAGCGCGAGGCGGTCAGCGGGCCGCTTCCGTTCCAGGGTCTGTCGCGGGAAGCGATCATCGATGCGATCGGAGATGCGATCGGCGGCGATCGCATCGATCTCTATCTGCAGCCGATCGTAACGCTGCCACAGCGCAAGGTGCGCTACTACGAGGCGGTGTCGCGGCTGCGCACCGAAGCGGGCGAGGTGGTGCCGGCGGGCGACTTCATCGATGTCGCCGAAAGCGTCGGCCTGATGCCGAAGATAGACAATCTGCTGCTGTTCCGCTGCGTGCAGGTGGTCCGCCGCCTGCAATTGAAGAGCCGCGACGTCGGCCTGTTCTGCAACATCTGCGCGGCGACGCTGACCGACGCGACCTTCTTCAAGCAGTTCCTCGATTTCATGGATGCCAACCGCGCGCTCAACAACGCGCTGATGTTCGAGTTCAGCCAGAGCGCCTATCGCGCCTTCGGCCCGCTCGAGCACGAAGCGCTGGCGGCGCTGGCCGAGCGCGGCTTCCGCTTCTCCATGGATCACATCGCCGATCTGCGCATGGAGCCGAAGGAATTGGCCGACCACTGGTTCCGCTTTTTGAAGGTGCCCGCCAAGCTGCTGCTCGACAAGGCGACCGGCGCCCAGAGCGACATCCATCCGGAAGACCTCGCCGACCTTTTGGCGCGCTCCGGCATCGACCTGATCGCCGAGCGCATCGAGAGCGAGGGCGTGGTGGTCGATCTCTTGGACTACGACGTACGTTTCGGTCAGGGCTTCCTGTTCTCGCCGCCGCGGCCGGTGCGGGCGGAGGCGTTGCAGGCCGGCGCAGGCGCGTCCGATGCGGCAAAGCCCGAAGGCGAAACCATGGCGGCTGCCGGCTGATCCTGTCGCACCGAGCGGCTATAGTCTCCCGATGACCGCCGCCGTGCCGCCTCTCATCCCGCATTTTTCCGAGATGGCCTCCGACTACGACGCGCTGCTCTGCGACGTCTGGGGCGTGGTGCATAACGGCGTCGCCGCCTTTCCGCACGCCTGCGACGCGTTGATGCGCGCGCGGGCGCGCGGCGCGGCGGTGATCTTCATCACCAACTCGCCGCGCCCGAGCGAGCAGGTCGGCCGCCAGCTCGCGCGGCTGCATGTGCCGCGCGAGACCCATGACGGCATCGTGTCGTCGGGAGACGTCACCCGCGGCGTCATCCAGGCACGGCACGGCCAGAGCCTTTGCCATATCGGGCCCGAGCGCGACCGCTCGATCTTTACCGGGCTGGACGTGCAATTCGCGCCCTTGGAAAGCGCCGACTACGTGGTGTGCTCCGGGCTCGACGACGACGACGTCGAGACGCCAGACGATTATCGCGGCCGGTTGGAAACCATGCTCAAGCGCCGCCTGTTCATGGTTTGCGGCAATCCCGATGTGGTGGTCGAGCGCGGCGACCGCCTGGTCTATTGCGCGGGCTCGATCGCCGATCTTTACGCCACCATGGGCGGCGAGGTGCTCTATGCCGGCAAGCCCTACCGGCCGATCTACGACATGGCGCTGGCCAAGGCGGAAGTGGCCGCCGGAAACAAGCCCGCGCTCAAGCGCGTGCTGGCGATCGGCGATTCGATGCGCACGGACCTGAAGGGCGCGCACACGCTCGGCGTCGATTTCCTGTTCGTGACCTCGGGCATCCACGCCGAGGAGTTGGGCGGCCGCGAGCAGCCGGACACCGGCGCGCTCAAAAACGCATTCGCCGCCGCGGGCGAAATGCCCAAAGCGGTGATGCGGCACCTGGTGTGGTGAGGCTTACGCCGCCGGCTTGTCGATGTCGGGAAACACCGCTTCGATCTTGGTCTTGAGCGTCTGCGCGTTGAACGGCTTGACGATGTAGTTCGACACGCCGGCCTTCTTGGCGGCGATCACGTTCTCGGTCTTCGATTCCGCCGTTACCATGATGAAGGGAGTCGTGGCCAGCCCCGGATCGGAGCGCACCTGTTGCAGCAGGTCGTAGCCGGTCATCGGCTCCATGTTCCAGTCGGAGATCACCAGACCGTATTTGCGCTGACGCATCTTCTCCAGCGCTTCGGAGCCGTCATTGGCGTCGTCGATGTGCTCGAAGCCAAGCTGCTTGAGCAGGTTGCGGATGATCCGCACCATTGTGTTGTAATCGTCCACCACTAGAATCGGTGTCGTCAGATCGACGGCCATGCGCGCATCCCCTGAGTGGTGGCGGAAACTAGCAAGGCCGCTTGAATAACCCGTTAATTTGAAACTTTGTTAACCGCGCGCTAACCGTAACGCGCCCGAATGGGCGCCAAGGTGTAAACTTGCCGCAAAAATGAGCAGCAACCTTTGAGCAAAGCCCCGAAAACGCCGGCCGCCGGCTTCCATGTCGCGCGCGGACCTGGCGACGAAATTGACGGCGGGCCGCTGCATGGCGCGGTGGTGGCAATCGGCAATTTCGACGGCGTGCACCGCGGCCACCGCGCCGTCATCGCTGCAGCGCAAAAACGCGCGCAGGCGCTCGGGTGCAAGACCGCGGCTTTGACCTTCACGCCGCATCCGCGGCTGTTCCTGCGGCCGCAGGACACGCTGTTCCGACTGTCGAGCGAGCACGACAAGCTGCGCCTGCTCGCCGCCACCGGGCTCGACGGCGCCGTCGTCATGACGTTCGACGCGGCGCTCGCCGGAACGTCGGCGCAGGATTTCATCGCGCGCATTCTGGTCGGGCGGCTGGGCATCGGCGGCGCAGCCATCGGCTTCGATTTCCACTTCGGCAAAAACCGCACCGGCTCGCCGGCGTTCCTGGCCGAGCAGGGCGCCAAGCTCGGCTTCGCGGTCGATATTGTGCCGCCGCTGGAAGACGAGGGCCGTCCGGTTTCCTCGGGCGCGGCGCGCATCGCGCTCAGCCAGGGCAAGGTAGTCGAGGCGGCCGAGCTGCTGGGCGTGCCCTGGTTCACATCGGGCAAAGTCATCCACGGCGACAAGCGCGGGCGCGAGCTCGGCTTCCCGACCGCCAACCTGCGGCTCGACCCGGCCTGCGGGCTCAAGCACGGCATTTATGCGGTGCGCGTCGCCGTCGGCCGCAAGCGCCACGACGGCGTCGCGAGCTTCGGCGTGCGGCCGATGTTCGATAACGGCGGGCCGCTGCTGGAAATCAATTTGTTCGACTTTTCCGGCGACCTTTACGGCCAGGCGATCGACGTTGCCTTCATCGGCTGGATCCGCCACGAGCAGAAGTTCGAAACGGTCGAGGCGCTTAAGCAGGCCATGGACGCCGACGCCGCGCAGGCGCGCGACGCGCTTCTCCGCGCCCGCGACGCGTTCCCGGTGCTGGGTGACATTTAGGCAATCGGCCTGCTACACAGCCCGCCAAAGCGGACCCCAAAATGTCGAAGCCCGAGCGCGATTATTCCGAGACGCTGTTCCTGCCGCAGACGGATTTCCCGATGCGTGCCGGCCTGCCGCAGAAGGAGCCGGAGATTTTGCGGCGTTGGGAGGAAGCCGGGCTCTGGCAGAAATTGCGCTCAGCGTCCAAGGGCCGCGAGAAATTCATCCTGCACGACGGCCCGCCTTACGCCAACGGCAATATCCATATCGGCCACGCGCTCAACAAAATCCTCAAGGACGTGGTCACGCGCAGCCAGCAGATGCTCGGCTACGATTCCAACTACGTGCCGGGCTGGGACTGTCACGGCCTGCCGATCGAATGGAAGATCGAGGAAGAGAATTACCGCTCCAAGAACAAAAAGAAGCCGGACCTCTCCGATCCCGCCGCGATGATCGCCTTCCGGCAGGAATGCCGCGCCTATGCCGAGCATTGGCTCAACGTGCAGCGCGAGGAATTCAAGCGTCTCGGCGTCGAGGGCGACTGGGCGCATCCTTATACGACCATGGATTTTTTCGCCGAGGCGCAGATTGCGCGCGAGCTGATGAAGTTCGCCGCCAACGGGCTGCTCTATCGCGGCAGCAAGCCCGTGATGTGGTCGGTGGTGGAGAAGACCGCGCTGGCGGAGGCCGAGGTCGAGTACGAGGATTACACCAGCGATACGGTGTGGGTGAAGTTTCCGATAATCTCTGCCGCGGTATGGCAGGGCAACACTCGTTCGCAAACGCCTCGTAATTTAGCGCCGCTAGGTCTCGATAACGCCTCGATCGTTATCTGGACCACGACCCCTTGGACTTTGCCCGGTAACCGAGCGATCAGTTATTCACCAAAGATTGCCTATGGTCTGTACGAGGTATCGGAAGCGCCACCGGATAATTGGGCAAAGACAGGTGATAAATTCGTTCTCGCAGATAAACTTGCGGAAGCCGTTTTTCAGCAGGCACGAGTAAGCCGTTTCAATCGCGTGGCATCGATTGAGCCGGATTTTTTGCGCGGGGTAATTTGCGCACATCCTTTAAAGTCGGCTGGCCAATACGGCTTCCTAGTTCCTCTACTGCCTGGCGACCATGTTACGGACGATGCCGGCACCGGCTTCGTGCATACGGCACCTGGCCACGGTCGCGAAGATTTTGAGGTTTGGACGGCAAGCAAACCCGAACTCGAAGCGCGCGGGATCAATTCGTCCATCCCCTACACCGTCGACGAAAACGGCGCCTTTACCGAGGCCGCGCCTGGCTTCACCGGCAAGCGCGTGCTCAACGACAAAGGCGAGAAGGGCGATGCCAACGAGGCGGTGATCAAGGCGCTGATCGAGGCCGGCATGCTCATCGCGCGCGGCCGCCTCAAGCACCAATATCCGCATTCCTGGCGCTCGAAGAAACCGATCATCTTCCGCAATACGCCGCAGTGGTTCATCGCCATGGATAAAGACATCGCGAAGGGCGGCGACACACTGCGTGCGCGCGCGCTCGCCGCCATCAAAGTCACCCGCTGGGTGCCGGAGCAGGGCGAGAACCGCATCACCGGCATGATCGAGGGCCGCCCCGACTGGGTGATCTCGCGGCAGCGCGCCTGGGGCGTGCCGATCGCCGTGTTCGTCATGACTCGTCCCGATGGCTCGGTCGACATCCTGCAAGACCCCGAAGTCGAAGTCCGCATCGTCGAGGCCTTCGAGGCCGAGGGCGCCGACGCCTGGTACGCGCCGGGCGCGCGCGAGCGTTTCCTCGGCAAGCTGGCGAACGACGGCTGGCAGAAGGTCGATGACATCTGCGACGTCTGGTTCGATTCCGGCTCAACGCACGCCTTTGTGCTGGAAGACCCGGTGCATTTCCCGACGCTCGCCGGCATCAAACGCAAGATCGACGGCGGCAAGGACACCGTGATGTACCTAGAGGGCTCCGACCAGCACCGCGGCTGGTTTCATTCCTCGCTGCTCGAAAGCTGCGGCACGCGCGGCCGCGCGCCCTTCGACGTGGTGCTCACGCACGGCTTCGTGCTCGACGAGCACGGCCGCAAGATGTCGAAGTCGCTCGGCAACGTCACCGCGCCGCAGGACGTGATCAAGCAGTCCGGCGCCGACATTCTGCGTATGTGGGTCTGCGCCTCCGATTACGCCGACGATTTGCGCATCGGGCCGGAGATCCTCAAGACCACGGTCGAGACCTATCGCAAGCTGCGCAACACCATGCGCTGGATGCTCGGCTCGCTCGCACATTTTCATGAGGACGAGCGCGTCAAGTTCGATCAGATGCCGGAGCTCGAGCGGCTGATGCTGCACCGGCTGACCGAACTCGATGCGCTGGTGCGCAAGGCTTACGCCGACTTCGATTACAAGCGCATCTTCGCCGCGCTCAACAGTTTTATGACGTCGGACCTCTCCGCTTTCTATTTCGACATCCGCAAGGACGCGCTCTATTGCGATCCGATCTCGTCGGGCAAGCGCAAGGCCTGCCTGACCGTGCTCGATCATCTGTTCCGCTGCACGGTCGTCTGGCTCGCGCCCATGCTCTGCTTCACCGCCGAGGAAGCCTGGGCTTCGCGCTACGGCGCCGACGCCAAGTCGGTGCATCTCGAAGTCTTCCCGGACGTGCCGGCTGCTTGGCGCGACGAGGCGCTGGCGGAGAAATGGCGCAAAATCCGCATCGTGCGCCGCGTCGTCACCGGCGCGCTGGAGATCGAGCGCGCGGGCAAGCGCATCGGCTCTTCCTTGGAGGCGCACCCGATCGTGCATGTGTCGAACGGCGAGCTTTATGAAGCCGTGCTCGACGTCGATCTCGCCGAGGTCTGCATCACCTCGGCGGCGACGCTGGTCGAGGACGAGGGCCCGACCAACGCTTTCCGCCTGCCGGATGTCGCCGGCGTTGCCGTTGTCCCGAACCTTGCTGAGGGCACCAAGTGCGCGCGCTCGTGGAAGATCCTCAACACCATCGGCGCCGACCCGCAATTCCCCGACGTCTCGCCGCGCGACGCCCAGGCGCTGCGCGAATGGGAAGCGATGCGCAAGGCGGCGGAGTGAATGCGCGTGGGCTCGTTCACCCGATTCGGTCTCATCGTCGCGGCGGTGACCTGCCTGCTCGACCAGGCGAGCAAACTTTATCTGCTGAACGTGTTCGACCTCGCCGCCAAGGGTCCGGTGCAACTAGGGCCGTTCTTCGACTTCGTGCTCACCCGCAATCCCGGGATCAGCTATGGCCTGTTCCAGACGCAAAGCGCGCTCGGGCAATGGGTGTTGTTATCGGTTAAGGCGCTGGCGGTGGTGCTGCTCTGGCTCTGGCTGACGCGGGCGCACAGCCGGCTGGCCGCGCTCGCGCTTGGGCTCATCATCGGCGGGGCTGTGGGTAACGCCATCGACCGCCTGGCCTATGGCTGGGTGGCCGACTTCGTGTTTTTTCACGTTTCTACGGCCACTTGGCGCTTCGACTGGTATGTTTTTAACCTAGCCGATGTAGCTATCGTTGCCGGGGTTATCGGCCTGCTGTATGAATCGCTGGTCGGGGGCCACGCCGCAAAAGCGCCCTGATCCGCAGCAATAGTTTCGGGGGTAAACGAACGAATTCCTCGGTTATTTGAGGGTTTTCCGCTGCTCATGGACCAGAAAAAGATGCGCCACGGTACGAATGCCATGCGCCTGCGCGCCTCCTGCGCCGCGCTCGGCTTGGCCGCCGGTCTTGCCCTTTTGGCGGTCCCCGGAACTGCTCGGGCCGGCGAAGACAGCGACTCCACCAATTTCTACGACATGACCTTCGGCCGCCTCATGGAAACCTTCGGCTTCCAGAAGGACGACGGCCAGCGCAACATCAATTACCAGGAGCGCCCGCCGCTGGTGCTGCCCTCGAGCCGCGACCTGCCGCCACCCGAAAAGGCTGAAGCCGTGGTCAGCCCGGCCTGGCCGAAGGATCCCGACGTCAAGCGCCGCAAGCTGATCGAGCAGCAGGAAAAGAACCGCATCGTCAGCGACGTGCGCGAGCGCGAGCAGAACCCGCTGAGTCAGGCGGAACTGACGCCCGGACCCAAGCCGCGCGGCGTGCAGAGCATCAACTCCGGCCCCGGCCGCAGCGGTGCGACGGACCGCGGCGAGATACTTTCGCCGTCCCAGCTTGGTTATAAAGGCGGCATGCTCGGCACAATGTTTAACGGCAAGGACGAGGACATCGCTCAATTCACCGGCGAGCCGCAGCGCACCGACCTGACCGAACCTCCGCCCGGCTACCAGACCCCGTCGCCAGACCAGCCCTACGGCATCGGCCAGGCCCCGGCGAAAGCGGAGAACGATTATCAGAACCGCGGCGAACTGAAGCGCTAGGCGCGCGGTCTTGCCACGATCCAATTCGCTGTATCTGTGCATACGAGCGGCGTGAGCGCGCGTGGGGCGCACCAACTTAAAGACCTGCAAGGTTCTCAACGTGATCTTCAAAAAAGACGCCTTTCTCACCGCGGCGGCGGCGCTCGTTGCGGTGCTCGCCGTCTCTGTACTTGCCGTCGCCGACGAAGCCGCCGACAAGATCGCCGACTTCACGCTGTCGAACGGGCTTGAGCTGGTCGTCATCCCCGATCATCGCGCGCCAGTGGTCACGCATATGATCTGGTACAAGGTCGGCGCCGCCGACGAGACGCCGGGCAAGTCGGGGCTCGCGCATTTCCTCGAACATCTGATGTTCAAGGGCACTGCCAAGCATCCGGCCGGCCAGTTCTCGCAGGTCGTCGCCCGCATCGGCGGCCAGGAGAATGCCTTCACGTCCTACGACTACACCGCCTTCTTCCAGCGCGTGCCGGGCGAGCAGCTCAAGACCGTGATGGACTTCGAGGCCGACCGCATGACCGGCCTGCAATTGAGCGATGACAAGGTGCTGCCTGAGCGCGATGTCATTCTCGAGGAGCAGAACCAGCGCGTCGCCAATAATCCCATCGCCCGCCTCGGCGAACAGATCGACGCCGCGCTGTTCCTCAACAGTCCCTATGGCAGACCGGTCATCGGCTGGCGCCACGAGATGGAAGGGCTGACCCGCGACGATGCCATCGGCTTTTATCGCCGCTTCTATGGGCCCAACGATGCTGTGGTGGTGATCGCCGGCGACGTTGATCCGCAGGCGGCGCTGAAGCTCGCGCAAGACACCTACGGCAAGGTCCCCCGCCGCACCACCATCGTGCCGCGCCAGCGGCCGCAGGAACCGCCTCCGGTGGCGGTGCGCTCGCTGACGCTGGCCGATCCGCGCGTCGAGCAGCCGACCATGCAGCGCGCTTATCTGGTGCCGTCCTTCATCACCGCAAAGAAGGGCGAGTCGGAAGCGCTGGAGGTGCTCGCCCATATCCTCGGCAGCGGCTCCAACAGCCGGCTCTACACCGCGCTGGTGGTGGACCAGCACGTCGCGGTTTCGGCCGGCGCCTGGTACGACTCAACTGCGCTCGACTTGTCGAAATTCGGTGTTTACGGCGCGCCGGCTCCCGGAGTGACGCTGCCGCAGTTCGAAGCCGCCGCCGACGCGGTGATCGCGCAACTGATCGCGAAGGGCGTCACGCCCGAAGAGCTCGCGCGCAGCAAGACCAAGCTGATCGCCGACGCTGTCTACGCCCACGACAGCCAGGCCAGCATGGCGCGCTGGTACGGCGCCGCGATCACCACCGGCGCCACCGTCAACGACGTGCAGCATTGGCCCGACCGCATCCGCGCCGTCACCGCCGAACAGGTGCAGCAGGCGGCGCGGCAATGGCTCGACAAGCGCCGGTCGGTCACCGGTTACCTGATCAAAGACACCAGCCCGCAGGCGGAGAGACGCTCATGACGCGGTTCGCAACTTCGATCGCGCTCGCCCTGCTCGCGCTCTGGGTCGGCGCGTCCACGGCTTCGGCGATGACGATCGAGCAGATCGTCAGCCCCTCCGGCATCCACGGCTGGCTGGTGCGCGAGCACGCGGTGCCTTTGGTCGCGCTCAACTATGTCTTCCACGGCGGCTCCACGCAGGACGATCCCCTCAAGGCCGGCACCGCCCATCTCACCGCCGACATGCTCGACGAAGGCGCTGGGGACCTCGACAGCAAGACCTATCACACTCGCCTGGAAGACCGCGCCATCGAGCTCAGCTTCGACGTCGGCCGCGATTATTTCCGCGGTTCGTTGCGCACGCTCGACGAGCACCGCGACGAGGCCTTCGATCTGCTGAACCTGGCGCTGACCAAGCCGCGCTTCGACGCCGACGCGCTCGAGCGCGTGCGCGCGCAGGAGCTGTCCGATCTGCGGCGCGAGACCACCAATCCCAACAATCTCGCCAGCCGCAGCTGGTGGAGCACCGCGTTTCCCGGCCACCCCTACGGCCGCGAAAGCGAGGGCACGCTCGAATCCATGGCGCGCATCACCGCCAACGATTTGCACGACTACGTGCATCGAGTCTTCGCGCGCAAGGAGCTCACCGTCTCGATCGTCGGCGACATCGATGCCGACACCGCCGGCAAGCTGATCGACCGCGCTTTCGGCGGCCTGCCGGCCGACAACAGTCTCAGCGCGGTGCCGCAGGCCAGCCCCAGCAATCTCGGCCGCCGCATCGTCATCGACGTCAACGTGCCGCAGGCGGTGGTGAATTTCGGCGGCCAGGGCATCGCCCGGCACGATCCCGATTTCATGACGGCCTATGTCGTCAACCACATCCTGGGCGGCGGCAGTTTCTCGTCGCGGCTTTATCGCGAAGTGCGCGAAAAGCGCGGGCTCGCTTATGGCGTTTCCGACCAATTGGTCTGGTTCCGGCGCGCCGCCGTGACGATCGGCGGCACCGCAACGCGCGGCGACCGCACCGCCGATGCGCTCAAAGTGATCGAGGAAGAGATCAAGCGCATGGCCGAAAGCGGGCCAACGCCGGCTGAGCTCGACGAGGCGAAAGCCTTTATCAAGGGCTCCTATGCACTCTCGCTCGATACCTCGAGCAAGATCGCGGCGCAGCTCAGCCAGATCCAGATCGACAATCTCGGCATCGACTATATCCAGCGCCGCAACGGCTTGATCGACGCCATCAGCATCGAGGACGCCAAGCGGGTGGCCAAACGGCTGTACGGCGGCGGCTTGCTGGTCACGGTCGCCGGCCGGCCCAAGGGGCTGACATCGGGCGCCCTGCAGGAGTGAGGCGGCTCTAGGATTCCGACGGGGAACGGCCGGGCCTTGTCCCGGCCGTGCCGTTTAGGTAGGCACGAGACCATGCCGATCTCCCAGACTATCGACAGCGCACTCGAAAAGAACGTCGGCAAGCACGGCATATCCGATAAGGCCCTGGCTGACGCGCTGGTCCGCGCCGAGAGCGCGCTCGAAGCGCTGCGCGCGCGCCGCGCCGACGGCTCGCTGCCGCTGCTGCATCTGCCGGCGGCCCATGGCGACCTGCGCGAGATCCGCGACACCGCTAGGCGCCTCGCCGCAAACGCCACCGACATCGTTATTCTCGGCACTGGCGGCTCTTCGCTCGGCGGGCAGACGCTGGCGCAGCTCGCCCACCACAACGTGCCCGGCGTCGGCGCCTTGCGCGAACCGCCGCACCTGCATTTCATCGACAATCTCGATGCCGACACGTTCGCCACGCTGCTCGCGCGGCTGCCGCACCAGACCACGCGCTTCGTCGCCATTTCGAAATCGGGCGGCACCGCCGAGACGCTGATGCAGACCATCGCCGCGCTGTCCGCGGTCAAGGCCGAAGGGCTGGAGCAGCGCATCCCGGACAATTTCCTCGGGCTCACCGAGCCGGCAAAATCCGGTAAGCGCAACGGTCTGCGCGATTTGCTCGGCAAATTCCATGTGCCGATGCTCGAGCATCACACCGGTATCGGCGGCCGCTATTCGGCGCTCAGCAATGTCGGCCTGCTGCCGGCGGCGATGCTCGGACTCGACATCGCGGCGGTGCGCGAAGGCGCCGGCCTTGCGCTGGCGCCGGTGTTGGCAAAAAAGCCCGCGGCGCAAGTGCCGTCGGCCGTCGGCGCCGCGCTTGCGGTCGCGCTCGCCGACAAGGGCAAGTCGATCAGCGTGCTGATGGCCTATTGCGACCGGCTCGAGCGCTTCACGCATTGGTACGTGCAGCTCTGGGCCGAGAGCCTCGGCAAGAACGGCAAGGGCACCACGCCGCTCGCGGGGCTCGGGCCGGTCGATCAGCACAGCCAGGTGCAACTGTTCATCGGCGGCCCGCGCGACAAGCTGTTCACAGTGATCACCGTCGATGCCAAGGGCCGGGGCCCGCGCATGGACGGCGAACTCGCCAAGCTTGCCGGCGAGCCGGGCTTTGCCGGCAAGACCATCGGCGATCTTGTGGCGGCGGAAGGCCGCGCCACCGCCGAGACGCTTGTCCGGAACGGCTGCCCGGTGCGCATCATCCATATCGATCAGCTCGATGAGGAAACGCTCGGCGAGCTGATGATGCATTTCATGCTGGAGACCATCATCGCCGCGCATCTGCTCGGCATCGACGCCTTCGACCAGCCGGCGGTGGAAGAGGGCAAGGTGCTGGCGAAGAAGTACCTGACCGGCGGCTGACCGTTCGGCGCATGATCCCGATCACCGAAACGATCTCGATCGACGAATCCGAGCTGACGGAATCCTTCGTGCGCGCCTCCGGTCCGGGCGGGCAGAACGTCAACAAGGTGTCGTCGGCGGTGCAGCTGCGCTTCGACGTGCGCAACTCGCCCTCGCTGCCCAACGACGTCGCCGTGCGGCTGATGCGGCTGGCCGGCAAACGGCTGACCAAAGACGGCGTCATCGTCATTATTGCGCAGGCGCAGCGCGATCAGACGCGCAATCGCGCCGACGCGCGCGAGCGCCTGTTCGCGCTGATCCGCCAGGCGGCGGTGCGCCCCAAGCCGCGCCGCGCCACCAAAGTGCCCAAGGCGCAGAAGCGCCAGCGCCTCGAGTCCAAAAAGCACCGATCCGGCATCAAAGCGATGCGCCGCGGCGGCTGGGACTAAGAATAGCGGGGGTAGGGCAGTCCGCCGCCTCGTGGGTGCCGTTTTGCCCCGATAAAGTGGGCGAACTCGAATCAGGCGCCCCTTCATGCCCGTCCGCCAGCTGCCTGAAACCGTGGTCAACCGCATCGCTGCCGGCGAGGTGGTCGAGCGCCCGGCGAGCGTGGTGAAGGAGCTGGTCGAAAACGCGCTCGATGCCGGCGCTACCCGCATCGACGTGCTCACCGACGGCGGCGGCCGCCGACTTATCCGCGTCACCGACGACGGCGAGGGCATGATGCGCGCCGATCTCGAACTCGCGGTCGAGCGGCACGCTACCTCCAAGCTCGACGCCGACGACCTGCTTGCCATCAAGACGCTCGGTTTCCGCGGCGAGGCGCTGCCCTCGATCGGCGCCGTGGCGCGGCTCACCATTGCGACGCGGCACAAGAGAGAGCCACATGCCTGGACGCTCACCGTCGATGCCGGCGAGAAATCCGCGGTCAAGCCGGCGGCGCTGTCGCAGGGCACCATGGTCGAGGTGCGCGACCTGTTCTACGCCACGCCGGCGCGGCTGAAGTTCCTCAAGACCGACCGCAGCGAGGCGGAGGCCGTGCGCGAGGTGGTGCGGCGGCTGGCGATGAGCCGGCCGGATGTCGCCTTCACACTCGCCGGCGAGGAGCGCGCGCCGGTCACCTGGGGCCCGTCGGCGGACAATCTCGCGCGTCTGGGCGACGTGCTCGGTGCCGATTTCCGCGCCAATGCATTCGCGGTCGCGGCCGAGCGCGAGGGCGTGCGCGTCGAAGGCTTTGCTGGCCTGCCGACGTTGTCGCGCGCCAATTCGCTCGGGCAGTATCTGTTCGTCAACGGCCGCCCGGTGCGTGACAAACTATTGTTCGGCGCGGTGCGCGCGGCCTATGCCGACTACCTGCCGCGCGACCGTCATCCGGTGTTGGCGCTGTTCGTCACGGTCGAGGCGCGCGAGGTCGACGTCAACGTGCATCCGGCCAAGACCGAAGTGCGCTTCCGCGATGGCGCGCTGGTGCGCGGCTTGATCGTGCGCGCGCTCAAGGAAGCGCTGACGCGCGCGGGCAGCCGCGCCGCCACCACCGGCGGCGGCGCCACCATTGCCGCCTTCCGTCCGGCCGCGATCCCGCGCCGCGGTACTTACGATTGGCGGCGCTCGCCGGCGCGGCCGGCAGGCTTTGCGCCGTCACGCGGCGGCGCCGTGCTCGGCTTTGCCGAGGCCGCCCAAGCCGCCTTCGATGTCGGCGAACCGTCGGCGGACGCCGCCATTGCCAGCTTCGAGCCGGCGGCCGACCAGATCGAGCGCCCCCTGGGAGCTGCCCGCGCGCAGGTGCACGAGACCTACATCGTGGCGCAGACGCGTGACGGCCTTGTCATTGTCGACCAGCATGCCGCGCATGAGCGCATCGTCTACGAGCGCCTGAAGGCGGCGATCGCCGCTTCCGGAGTTGCCCGGCAGATCCTGCTCATTCCGGAAATCGTCGAGCTCGACGAGGCCGATGCTGCGCGGCTGGTCGCGCGCGCCGGCGACCTCGCGCTGTTCGGCCTCATCATCGAAGACTTCGGCCCCGGCGCGGTGGCGGTGCGCGAAACGCCGTCCTTGCTGGGCGAGGTCGATGTGCGCGGCCTGCTGCGCGACCTCGCCGAGCACATGGCGGAATGGGACGACGAACTGCCGCTGGAGCGCCGTCTGCTGCATGTCTCCGCCACCATGGCCTGCCACGGCTCGGTGCGCGCGGGGCGCAGGCTCAAGCCCGACGAGATGAACGCGCTGCTGCGCGAGATGGAAGCCGTGCCCAATTCCGGCCAGTGCAATCACGGCCGCCCCACTTACGTCGAGCTAAAGCTCACCGACATTGAGCGGCTGTTTGGGCGACGGTGAGGTCTCGGCTGTCGTCCCCGCGAAGGCGGAGACCCAGTAATCCCGGTCTTTTGTTCTATGCACGATCTGCGCTTATTGGATCACCCGCTTTCGCGGGTGATGACGGTCAGGGGTAACGGAGAAACACAAACTCCGTATCGTCGTACTTGCGCCGCTCCAGTTCTTCGAAGCCCTCCGGCGCGACGAAACCCGCGTCCGCCGCTTCCTCAACCACGATCAACGCCTGCGGCTTCAGCCAGCCGCCCTCGCGCGCGGAGGCGAGCGTCTTCTCGGCCAAGCCCTTGCCATAGGGCGGATCGAGCAACACCAGATCGAACGGCTCGAGCGGGTGCGCGGGGCCGAGCCTGGTGGCGTCGCGGCGGAAAACGCGGGTGACGCCGCCGAGGCCGAGCGTCTCGACATTGCCGCGCAGCAGCGCGCGCGCCTCCACGCCCTCGTCGACGAACAGCGCATAGGCGGCCCCGCGCGACACCGCCTCGATGCCGAGCGCGCCGGTGCCGGCGAACAGGTCGAGCACGCGCGCGCCGGTCACAGGGTCGCCGTAGGCATGGAGGAGAATGTTGAACAGCGCCTCGCGCAAACGGTCGTTGGTCGGCCGCACGGCCTGCGATTTCGGCCCGGCAAGTGGGCGCGAGCGCAGTTTGCCGCCGACCACCCTCATTTTTTCGGCCTCGGATATTTCGGCCGCGGCCCGCCGGTGCGGTCGCGGCGCTGCTTCTTCTTCCTGTCGTTCCGGCCGCGCGCACCGGCGCGCGGGCCGGAATCCAGGGGCGGCCGTGCACCGTCTCTCTGGATTCCGGGCTCGCGGCCTTGCGGCCGCGCCCCGGAATGACGGGTGGGGGCGGCGGGCATCTCATGCTCCAACGGCGATTCGAAATCCGCATTGGCCTGCGCGGCGAGCTCCGGTCCCAGCGCCTTGCGCAGCTCCTCCGTCTCCACTTCCATCACCGTGCCATCGTCGAGATCGCCGAGCTCGAACGGCCCGTAGGCTATGCGGATCAGCCGGTTCACTCGCAGCCCAAGCTGTTCCAGCACCTTGCGCACCTCGCGGTTCTTGCCTTCGCGCAAGCCCAGCGTCAGCCAGACATTGGCGCCTTGCTCGCGGTCGAGCGTCGCCTCGATCGGCCCGTAGTGGATGCCCGCAATCGTGATGCCGCGTTTCAGGCCGTCGAGCGCCTCTTGCGTCACGCGGCCGAGCGCGCGCACGCGGTAGCGCCGCAGCCAGCCGGTCGCCGGCAGTTCGAGCGCGCGCGCCAGCCCGCCGTCATTGGTGAGCAGCAGCAGGCCCTCGCTGTTGATGTCGAGCCGCCCGACGCTGATCACGCGCGGCAGCCGCTTTGGCAGCTTGGCGAAGATGGTCGGCCGGCCTTCCGGGTCGGCATGCGTCGTCACCAGCCCGCGCGGCTTGTGATAGCGGAACAGCCGCGTGCGTGCCTGCTGCGGCAGCGGCTGCCCGTCGACCACGATGCGGTCGCGCGTCGTGACGTTGAGCGCCGGCGAGGAGATCATTGCCCCGTTGACCGACACGCGCCCGGCGGCGATCCAGGCTTCCGCCTCGCGGCGCGACGCTAGGCCCGCGCGGGCGATTACCTTGGCGATGCGCTCGCCGGATTTGTCATTGTTGCTTTTTTCGGGCATGAGCACGATTTATGGCATCGCCATCTTTCATGCAAATCGCGCTCGACGAAGCCCGCGCCGCGCAGGCGCGCGGCGAGGTGCCGGTCGGCTGCGTGATCGTGCGCGACGGCAAAGTCGTCGCGCAGGCCGGCAACCGCACCATTGCCGACAAGGACCCGACCGCGCACGCCGAATTGCTCGCCATCCGCGCGGCCGCCGCCGCGCTCGGCTCCGAGCGCCTCACCGATTGCGATCTCTACGTGACGCTGGAACCTTGCGCCATGTGCGCGGCCGCGATGTCCTTTGCCCGCATCCGCCGGCTCTATTTCGGCGCCGCCGATCCCAAAGGCGGCGCGGTCGAGCACGGCACGCGCTTTTTCGCGCAGCCGACCTGCCACCATCGGCCGGAGGTCTATAGCGGCATCAACGAGAGCGAATGCGCAGCGTTGCTGAAGGATTTCTTCCAGGCGCGGCGCGTGTAGCAAACTTCGGGGTCATCGTCTGCGAAGGCGGACGATCCAGTAATCACCGCGATGTTGTGGATACTGGATGCCTCGCCTCCGCGGAGCATGACGGTCAGAGCGCTAAACCGTCTTGTCCACCAGCTGGCCCGTACCGGGCGGTGGCGGCGCCTGCTTGGCGACGGCGTCGGCCACGAGCGCCGCGTTGTCGGAATAGCGCGCGCTTTCCGGCTCGGGCGGGGAATCCTGCGGCGTGGTCGCGGTCTTCGGCATGATGGTCTGAATACCGATCGTGATGACGCTCATAGCGGGCTGTGCCTCTTGAGCCCGCAGGCTAATGCGTATGGGTCAATTTTATGCGTCGCGATTGCGCGAATTCCGGCGTCAACGCGAAAGGATTTGTTGACTCTAAATTACGCGGCGCGGGCGAAGTCCCAGGCCTTCTCGGCCAGCGGCCGGATCAACTCGGCTTTCGCCGGCGCGAATTCGCTCGTCGCCGTGCCGTCGCGCACGCGCCCGATGATGCCCTGCAGAATGGCGGCGATGCGGAAGAAATTATAGGCGAGATAGGCGGGCAGGTGCGGACGCGGATCGAGCCCGGTGCGCGCGACGTAATCGTCGACGTAATCTTCCATCGAGGGAATGCCGAGCGCCGCCAGATCGTGCCCGACCAGCGTCGCCGTGCCGGCCGCGCTGTCCGAGTGCGGCATGTGCCAGGCCATCAGATGATAAGTGAAGTCGGCGAGCGGATCGCCGAGCGTCGACAATTCCCAGTCGAGCACGGCGAGGACCTTTGGCGATTCATGACCGATGATCAGATTGTCGAGCCGGTAGTCGCCGTGCACCAGCCGCGCCGGCCCCGCCGGCGGGATATGCGTGGGCAGCCAGGCGATCAGCCGCTCCATCTCCTCAATCTTCTTGGTTTCCGAGGCGCGGTATTGCTTCGACCAGCGCTCGACCTGGCGCGACACGTAGTTCTCGCCTTTGCCGAAATCGGCGAGGCCGATGCCGACCGGTTCGAACGAATGTAGGCGCGCGATGGTCGCGTTCATGGCGTCATAGACCGCCGCGCGCTCGGCCGGATTAGAGCCCGGCATCTGCGGCTCCCAGAACACGCGGCCGTCGACGAAGCTCATCACGTAGAACGCAGTGCCTGTGATCGTCTCGTCGGCGCAATAGGCGAGCGGCTCGGCCACCGGGAAACCTTGCCCATGCAACGCATGAATGACGCGGTACTCGCGGTCGACCGCGTGCGCCGAGGGCAACAGCTTGCCGGGCGGCTTGCGCCGCAACACGTAGCAGCGCGCCGGTGTTTGCAGAAAATAAGTCGGGTTCGACTGACCGCCCTTGAATTGCTGGATCGTCAGCGGGCCAGCGAAGCCTTCAATCTGCGCCGCCAGATATTGCTCCAGCCGCGCCGCATCCATGCGCAGTCCGGGCGCCGCCTCCTTGGTGCCGGAAAACGCCTGCTGACGGTCGATCGTCACTTCCTCGCCTCGAATTCGACCGGTGCGTCGGCGTAGATCTTGTAGCTTTGCGTCTTCGGCTTGGCCTTGTCGTCTTCGCTGACGTATTGGATCGAGCTCTTGCCGATCAGCGCGCGCGGCAGGATCATCACGCGGATAAAGCGGCTCGGCCGGTCGGCGGCGGCCTGCGCGAACACCGGGTCCGGTCCGGTCTCGTACCAGGCGCCTCCCGGTCCATACGACGTCGAGCGGTGGTGCGTGTCGATGCGAATGCCGCCCTCGATCAGGCAGCGGATGCCGGGGCCCTGGTGCACGTGCGTGTAGGCACAGCCGCCGGGCGGGAAGGCGACGCTGTCGCCGCGCATCAGCAACTTGCCCTTCGGCATGGTTTCGAGATACGCCGTGAGCTTCTCGTGCGTGATCATGCCGGGGGCGCTGGCGACTGTCGAGCCGGCGTCGCCGCGCGCGAGTTCCCAGCGCCAGCAGGTGACGCCTTCGGGTCCCGGCTTGACCACGACCTCGCGTGCGCCCTGCCAGGCCTCGCCCGCCTTCACCACGCCGCCGGCAATGGCGGCGCTGCCGTGCACTACAAAGATGAAGCGCGGCAGCGGCGGCAGCCGGAATGGGATCGACTCGGTGGTCGATAAAACGTCTTCGTAGAGTCGCAGCACGGGATGCATCCGGCGGGCCTCCTGAGGGCGCGTAGAGATACAGTCATCGCCGACCGCACCGGCAAAAAGCAAGGCCCGGCGGAGCCGGGCCTTGCGGTAACCGCTAGCTGTGCCATTTCACCACTGCACGGTGGGCGGATCCCGCTGCAGTTGCGAGCGGATGAAGGGATCCGGGTCAGCACCCTGATACTGGCCATAGGCATAGACCGATTGCGGCGTGTCCATTGCGGGGGTTTGGCCGTTGGGTGCGTAGGCATAGGCGTCGGCCGGATCGCTGGACGACGTTGAGCTCTTTTGCGGATGCTTGCTTTTGGCGACCGCCGGCGAGACTGCCAGCGCCGCTATTGCCAGTGCTATCGCGAGTTTCTTCATGGGAGCTATCTCCTGGTTCGAGAGCATCGCCAACCCCGACCGAAGCAACGCGGGAACCGGAGAAATGTCCCGTCGCGATCACATAAATTTCTTCGTGATTCCAAAGTTTTAGACAATTTTTCGGCACACCTCTGTCACGCTTTTGCCAAGGCGTCGGTGCGTCGCCGCTAGGTCGCTTGCTCGTGCGCGATTGCCCGCCAGCCGATGTCGCGGCGGCAGAAGCCTTCTGGCCATGTGATGCGGTCGACGGCGGCGTAGGCGCGCGCCTGCGCTTCGCGCACGCTCTTGCCGCGCGCGCACACGTTGAGCACGCGCCCGCCATTGGCGAGGATGCGTTTGCCGTCGGCCCGAGTCTTGTCGAAAATTGTGCCGGCGTGGAAAATCTCCACGCCCTCGACTTGCGCGGCGGCGTCGAGCCCCTCGATCACCGAGCCTTTGCCGTAGGCGCCGGGATAACCCTTGGCCGCCATCACCACGGTGAGCGCGGCGTCGTCGTACCAGCGCAGATCGAAATTCTTCAGTTGTCCGTCGCGCGCTGCCACCAGCGCCGGCACCAAGTCCGACATCAGCCGCAGCATCAGGACCTGGCACTCCGGATCACCGAAGCGGACGTTGTATTCGATCAGCTGCGGGCCTTTGTCGGTGATCATCAGACCGGCAAACAGCACGCCCTTGTAGGGCGCACCCGCGTGCTTGAGCGCGCGCACGGTCGGCAGCACGATCTCGTCCATCACGCGCTTTTCCATCGCCGCCGTCATGATCGGCGCCGGCGAATAGGCGCCCATGCCGCCGGTATTCGGTCCCTTGTCGCCGTCGCCGACGCGCTTGTGGTCCTGCGCCGACGCCAATGCGATCGCCGTCTCGCCGTCGCAGAGCGCGAAGAACGAGGCTTCCTCGCCGACGAGGCAGTCCTCGATCACGATCTCCCAAGCGGGCTGACCGAGCCCGCCGCCGAACATCATGTCGATCGCCTCTTCGGCTTCTTTTACGGTCTCGGCGACGACCACGCCTTTGCCGGCGGCCAGGCCGTCCGCCTTCACCACAATCGGCGCGCCCTTCTTGCGCACGTAGTCCTTCGCCGCACCCGCGCCCTTGAAGCGCTGATAGGCCGCGGTCGGAATATTGTTGGCCTTGCACAGGTCCTTGGTGAAGCCCTTGGAACCTTCCAGCCGCGCCGCCCATTTGCTCGGCCCAAAGGCCTTGATGCCGGCGGCCTCGAGATCGTCGACGATGCCGGCGCAGAGCGGCGCCTCCGGCCCGACCACGACCAGGTCGATCTTCTTCTCCTTGGCGAAGGCGATCACCGCCGTGTGGTCGGCGAGATCGAGCGCCACGCAGTCCGCCTCCTGTGCGATGCCGGCATTGCCCGGCGCGCAGTAGAGCTTGTCGGTTAGCGGGCTCGCCGCGATCTTCCAGGCTAGCGCGTGCTCGCGCCCGCCGGAACCGAGGATGAGGATGTTCATGGACGGAAAGCGCTTAGCCTTTGGAGAATGATCGCTATGTGGTGTAGCATGAGGGTTCACCCCCGCAAGAGATTCGACCCGAATGGCCGAGCCTGCGCTGAATAACGTTGTGGAATGGACCGTGTCCGAGCTGTCGGCGGCGCTCAAGCGCACCGTCGAAGACGCTTATGGCTTGGTACGGGTGCGCGGCGAAATCTCCGGCTTCAAGGGGCCTTCGCCCTCCGGCCACTGCTATTTCCGTCTCAAGGACGACAAGGCTGTGCTGGAGGCGGTGATCTGGAAGGGCACCTTCGGCCGTATGCGCGTCAAGCCGGAGGAGGGGCTCGACGTCATCGTCTCCGGCAAGCTCACCACCTTCGCCGGCTCCTCCAAATACCAGATCGTCGTCGACACGCTGGAGCCCGCCGGCATCGGCGCGCTCATGAAGCTCTTGGAGGAGCGCAAGAAAAAGCTCGCGGCGCAGGGCCTGTTCGACGAGGCGCGCAAGCAGCTTTTGCCGTTCCTGCCGCAAGTGATCGGCGTCGTCACCTCTCCCACGGGCGCCGTCATCCGCGACATCCTGCACCGGCTGGCCGACCGTTTTCCGCGTCGCGTGCTGGTCTGGCCGGTGCGGGTGCAGGGCGAGACCTCCGCCGCCGAGGTGGCAAACGCCATTGCCGGCTTCAACGCACTGCCGGAACGCGGCCCGCTGCCGCGCCCCGATTTGATTATCGTCGCGCGCGGAGGTGGCTCGCTCGAAGACCTGTGGTCGTTCAACGAGGAAATCGTTGTGCTCGCCGCATCTGAAAGCATGATCCCGTTGATCTCGGCGGTCGGCCACGAAACCGATTTCACGCTCATCGACTTTGCGGCGGACTGGCGCGCGCCGACGCCCACCGCCGCCGCCGAAAGAGCGGTGCCGGTGCGCAGCGAGCTGATGGCGACGCTCGCCGATCTCGGCGCGCGCAAGCTCGCCTGCTGGCAACGCGGCGTCGATCAGCGGCGCAAGGAATTGCGGCTGCTGTCGCGCGCGCTGCCGGCGCCCAACGAATTGCTCAGCGCGCCGCGCCAGCGGCTCGACGCCTGCGCCGACCGGCTGCCGCGCGCGCTCATTGCCAATGCGCAGATCCATCACCGGCAATTGACCCATGTGGCGGCGCGCCTGTCGCCGCGGCTGCTGCAGGCGCGGCTGACGCGCGGCAGCGAGATCGTCGTTGCGCTCGATCAGCGCCGCGCGCGCGCCTTGCGCGTTACATTCGACCGCCGCGCCGAGCGCCTGCGCGGCGCGGGGCAGTTGCTCAACGCCTATTCCTATCGCGGCGTGCTCGGCCGCGGCTTCGCGCTGGTACGCGACGGCGAGGGCCGTCCTTTGCGTACCGCGGCTGGAATCAGCGGCAGCATGCGGCTCGACATCGAGTTTGCCGACGGCCGCGTCGGCGCAGTGGCGGACGGCGAGGCCAAGGAGGCAAAGCCGCAGGCGACGCCGCGCGCCAAGCCGCGCCCGCGCGGCGGCGAGGGCGGTGGCGGGCAAGGCAGTCTGTTCGGTTCCTAGCCAGGCGGCGTTCCCGGATGCGGCGCAGCACGAAGCGCTTTGCGAAGTGGTGCGCCGCTGATCCGGGGTCCAGCTAGAAAGCTTGGGTCCCGGGTCTGCAGCGCACCGCTGTCGCGCTGCGCCCGGGACACGAAGGATGTTAATGGGGTTTCGCCGGGCGAACCAAAGCACTATCTTTGCCCAGTCCAGGGGTTTGGAGGCCGCCTTGCTCAATCGTTCCGACCGTTCCCCGCCGATGAACGGCGAAGCCGAAGTCAAATATCTCGACGGCGATTTCCGCGTGGTGCGCCCCGGCGCCTATGTGCGCTGCGCCGTCACCGGCCAAGCCATCCCGCTCGAAGAGCTCAAATATTGGAGCGTCGATTTGCAGGAGGCCTATGCCTCGCCGGAAGCGGTGATCGAGCGCCACCGCGGCGATTACGCCAAAATAAAGTAACTTGGCGAAATAGCGGCTAGCGGCGCAGCGCCGCCGTCGCCAGCTTGCGCAATTCGCCGGCTTCTTCCACCACCATCGCCACCGGCAGCACTTGCGCGCGGGCGAACAGCGCCGTCAGTGCCGGCTCGCCGCTCATGCGGGCGTGGTCCTTTTCGGTGGTGAGCGGCGTCAGGCCGTCGTGCTCGGCATCCATCACCAGTTCGGCGGCTTCCTCCGCCGTGTAGCGGTGATGGTCGGGGAAGCTCTTCGTCGCCGCGACGGCGATGCCAGCGGCAGCGACGGTGGCAAAAAACTTGTCCGGATCGCCGATGCCGGCGAAAGCCAGCACACGTTGCGGCTTCAACGCCGTGACCGCGGCCGGGTCGGGCACGAGCTTGCCATGCAGCACCGGCAGACGGCGCGCCCGCGCCAAGCCGGCCACTTCGTCATTTACCTGCTCGCCCACGACCAGCAGCGCATCGGTGGGTGCCAGCTGCGCGGCGAGCGGCGCGCGTAAAGGCCCGGCCGGAAACACTTTGCCGTTGCCGATGCCGCGCCTGCCGTCGATCACGGCGAGCGCGAAGTCTTTGGCGATCGAGCCGTTCTGCAACCCATCGTCCATCACCACGACGCTGGCGCCCCTTGCCCGCGCCAATTCGGCGCCGGCCACCCGGTCGCGCGCGATGATGGTCGGCGCTGCCCGTGCCAGCAGCAACGCCTCGTCGCCAACCTGTGCCGCCGTGTCGGCATGCACGTCCACCGATTTCGGCCCGGCGAGGCTGCCGCCATAGCCGCGGCTCAAGCAGAACACGCGCTCGCCCGCTTCGCCGAGCATCTTCGCCAGCGTGATCGTCGTCGGCGTTTTGCCGGCGCCGCCGAGCGTGAAATTGCCGACGCACAGTACCGGGATGCCTACGGGCGCGCCCGTTTTGCCCATGCGCCGCGCGGCGATTGCGCCATAGCCCGCCGCCAGCGGCGACAGCAATGCCGCGCGAATACCGGGCTTGCGCCACCAGAAGGCCGGGTCACGCATGGTCCGCCCGCCCCCCCAATTGCAACTGCATGAGATAAGGCTCGAGCGAGTCCAGCGTGCGCTCGAGCGCGCCGCCGAGCGCATCGACCGTCGCCTGCGCGGCCTCGGTCGCGCGCCTGCGCGCGGCGGTATCGCTCAGCAAGGCGCCGAAGGCGGCGGTGAGCCGGTCGGCATCGGCCACCAGCTCGGCGCCATGCGCGGCATCGAGCGCGTCGTAGATCTCGGTGAAATTCCACACATGCGGCCCGTGCAGGATGGCGGCGCCGAGTTTGGCCGCCTCGATTGGATTCTGCCCGCCGTGCTTGATGAGCGAGCCGCCGATGAACACCACCGGCGCCAGCCGATAGATCAGGCCGAGCTCGCCCATGGTGTCGGCCACGTAGATGTCGGTTGCCGCATCGAGCCGCTCGCCGCGCGAGCGCAACGCCGCCTTCAAGCCGGCTGCGTGCGCGAGCTCGACCACGCCCGGTCCGCGTTCCGGATGGCGCGGCGCGATCAGCGTCAGCAGGCCGGGAAAACTGCCGCGCAGCCGGTTGTGCGCGTCGATCACCGCGCTCTCTTCACCCGGATGGGTGGATATTGCCGCGATCATCGGGCGCATGGCGATGGCGTCTTTCAATTGCAGGAGCTTATTTTTATCGGCGGGTGGCGCCGGCACGTCGAGCTTGAGGTTGCCGGCGCTGACGACGTGCGGCGCGCCCAGCGCGGTCAGCCGCTCGGCGTCGGCGGGCGTGCCCGCAAGGCAAAGCTCGAAGCGCTGCAACAGATCGACGATCATGCCGCGCAGGTTGCTCCAGCGCCGGAACGAAGTCTCCGACAGCCGGGCATTGATCAGAATCATCGGCACGCCGCGCGCGGAGGCTTCCAGGATCATGTTCGGCCACAGATCCTGCTCTACGATGAGCGCGAGGTCGGGCCGCCAGTGATCGAGAAAGCGGCGCATGAAGCGCGGCACGTCGAGCGGCACGAATTGATGAATGGCGCCGCGCGGCAGCCGCTGCTCGGCCAGCGCGCTCGATGTCACCGTTCCGGTCGTGACCAGAACGCTGACGCTACGCGCGCGCAAGCGCTCGATCAGCGGCAGCACGCTCGCCAGTTCGCCGACGCTGGCCGCATGCAGCCAGACCAGCGGCCCCTGCGGCCGCGCGATGCGAGCCATGCCGCGCCGCTCTGGCAGCCGCCCGCCATGCTCCTTGCCGCGTTTGAGCCTGCGAGCGAGGAAGAGGGGTGCCAAGGGCGCAATCGCAGCCGAAAGCAGCCGGTAGCCGAGCAACGCGGCCGGCAGTCCGCGGCTCACGGTTGACTCCGTCCGCCGCGGTCGGCGATCTCATAGGCGCGCGCGGTGGCGCGGTTGAGCGCGCGCTCGACCTCCTGCCGCTTGTCCTCCAGCAGCGTGTCATCGGCGTCGCGCGGGACGACAATGGCGTCACCGGCCACCATCGCGAGCCGCCCGCACGGAAGGTTCAAGGCGCTCTTGTCCCAGTTGTCGAATTCGATGCGCCGCTGGGTTGCGATCGCCACCGGATAGATCGGCCGGCCGGAATGTTGCGCCAGCTTCACCACGCCGAGGCCGGCGACGCGCGACACCTTCGGCACGTCGGCGGTGAGCGCGACGTTGTAGCCTTGATTGAGCGCCTCGAGCATTTCGGTGAAGGCCACCGCGCCGCCTTTGCGGTGGAATTCGCCGTTATGCGCGCCCGAGCCGCGAATGGTGCCGATGCCGAGCCGCATCGCCGCGCGCGCATTGATCTCGCCGTCGCGGTGGCGCGAGATCAGCACCTTGGCGCGATGGCCGCGTTCCGGGCGCTTGATGAACGGCGCCATGAAATGCTGGCCGTGCCACATGGCGATGATCGCCGGCATCTGCACCGTGTCGTAGATGGTCGCCGGCTCGACCGTCACGCGGCTGCTGCGCCAGACCAGTTGCAGATACCAGGCCGCCAGCGCTCCGACGGTTTCCTGAAATGCTGGCGAGGCGGTCAGGCTCTTGAGTGACGCCATCGGCATTCAGCGCGCTGGCCGGGCCGCGTGGTCGGGGTCGAGCAGACGGTGCAGGTGGACGATGAAATAACGCATATGGGCGTTATCGACCGTTTGCTGCGCCTTCGCTTTCCAGGCGACATAGGCGGTGGCGTAATTGGGGTAGACCCCCACGATATCGACCTTGTCGAGATCGCGGAACTCGTTGCTCCCCAGCTCGGTGAGTTCACCGCCTAACACGAGATGCAGCAGTTGCGGTTTTTTTCCGGGCACTTGTTCGGACATGGCTCGATCCTTGGCAAATCCTTGGAAGAAAGCCCCGGCGGCGGAGTGGGATGGCAATGGTGGACTTGAACGGCCTTGCGGCGCAAGTTTTATGCGAATTCGGCCATGCGGTCGCGCACAAGATCGATCAACGCCGCGTGGCGGGCGGGTCCGGCGGCGATGAGCGCGCCGTGCGCCACGTGGGATCGATTATAGACTAGCCCCCGCCCGGCAAAATCGGTCATCACACCGCCGGCTTCGTGCAACAAAAGGTCGGCCGCCGCAAGATCCCAATCGTTGCTGCCGGGCGAGACAAAGGCGGCATCGAGTTCCCCATGCGCGACACGGGCAAGCCGCAGCGCCAGCGAGAAGACTTTGGGCTGGGCGGCGATCTGCGGGTGCAAGCCGTTCAAGCGCTCGAGATAGCGCTTGGGCCCGGCGAGCTTGGCGCCGGACAATCCCGCGCCCGCGCTTGCCAAAATGCGCGCGCCGTTGAGCGTCGCGCCGTGCCCGCGCGCGGCCATGAACATCTCATTCGTAACCGGCGCATAAATAGCGGCGAGCTGCGGGATGCCGTCCTCGACCAGCGCCACCGCGATGGTCCAGTCGGCGCGGCCGGAAATATAGGCGCGGGTGCCGTCGATCGGATCGACGATCCAGGCAAACGGCACGGTGCGGTCGGGCAGGGCCTCGGTTTCCTCCGACAGCCAACTGGCGTCGGGCGCGAGCTCGCGCAGGCGCGGGCGCAGGAAATCGTTGACCGCGATGTCGCCCTCGCTCACCGGCGAATTGTCGTCGCCTTTGGTCCAGCGCTTGAACGGCGTGCGCGCGGTGGCGCGGGCGATCTCGCCGGCCTCGCGCATGACGGCTTCCAGCGGTGCGCGCAGGGTCGCGGCGTCATTGACCGGCAACGGTCAGGCCCTCCACGCGGAGCGTCGGCGAGTTGGTGGCGTAGCGGAATTCAAGATCGTTGGCGGGCGTCAGGGTGCGGAACATGTCGAGCAAGCTGCCGGCGATGGTGACCTCGCTCACCGGAAAGGTGCGCTTGCCGTTCTCGATCCAGAAGCCGTTGGCGCCGCGGCTGTAGTCGCCGGTCACCATGTTGACGCCCATGCCGATCATATCGGTGACGAAGAAGCCGTCCTTGATATCGGCGATCAAGTCGTCAACGCTCACGCGGCCGCCTTCGAGATGCAGATTGCTGCCGCCCGGCGAGGGCGTCGACGACGCGCCGCGCTGGGCATGGCCGGTCGTCGTCAGGCCGAGTTCGCGCGCGGTCGCGCAATCGAGGATCCAGGACCGCAATACGCCGTCCTCGACCAGCTCTAGCCTCTTGCCCGCCACACCTTCGCCGTCGAAGGGCCGCGAGCGCATTCCGCGCTTGCGCAACGGATCGTCGACGATGCGGATGCCGTCGGCAAAGATTTTTTGCCCCATCTTGTCGCGCAGAAAACTGGTCTTGCGCGCGACCGAAGCGCCGTTGACGGCGTTGGCGAGGTGCGAGACGAAGGACGCCGCCGCGCGGCGGTCGAACACCACCGGTACCTTGCGGGTCGAAACCTTGCGCGGATTGATGCGCGCCACCGCGCGCTCGCCGGCGTTGCGGCCGATCGTGTCGGCACTTTCGAGATCGGCGGCGTGGCGCACGCTCGAATAATCGTAGTCGCGTTCCATGCCGGTGCCCTCGCCGGCGATTGCGGTCATCGATATGCCGTGACTGGAGCCGAGATAGGCGCCGCGAAAGCCGTTGCTGGTAACCAGCACCATGCCGCCGACCGCGGCGGACGCCGAGGCGCCGCCCGATTTGGCGACGCCTTTCACGGCGAGCGCTGCCTGTTCGGCCGCGCGCGCCATGGCCTCAAGCTGCTGCACATTCGGCAGCGTGTTGTCGGAGAGGTCGAGATCGGGAAAATCATGCGCCAGCAGCGCCTCTTCGGCGAGGCCGGCGAATTTGTCTTCCGGCGCCGCGCGCGCCATGGCCACTGCCAGCTGCGCGAAAGCCGCGATATCGCCGGAAAGATCGTTGCTCGAGACCACGGCTTGCCGCTTTCCGACCAGCACACGCAGGCCGAAATCGTCGCTTTCTGCGCTTTCGGATTCTTCCACCGCGCCCTCGCGCACCTCGATACCAAGCGAGAGCGAGCGCAACGCCACCGCGTCGGCGGCATCGGCGCCGGCTGAGCGCGCGGCCTTTACCAGCCGCTCGGCGCGGTCGATGAGCACGGTCTGATCGAACAGAGAAGGGGTGGGGGCACGCATGGTGAGCCTCAAATGGCGTTATTTGCGCGCCGGCGCAACCGCCGATCGGAAGATTTTGCGGGATCGCGGCAACGTCTCGTCAATCATTCCCGGCAAGGCCCCGTCAATCATGGCGCACGATGCGTTGTCCGCTACGATCGATTAACCCCGAACATTAAGCGCTTTCCGACGCCTTTTTGCCATGATCTCCCGCAGCGACCGGACGAAAAAGTCCGGCGCCGGGAGAGTTTGAGGCGTCAAATGCGAAGTGGCGGATGCCCGGCCGGGTCGGGCCGCGCGTTGCGGCTCGACCCGTTCGCCCTGCCGGTGCGTTATGCGGCGGGCGACGATGCGGCCGACGGCCGGGTGCGCGAAATCGAGCTGCACCGCGAACGGGTGGTGGTGCGGCGTTCGCTCGCCGGTATGCGCATGGCGCTCAACATGCCGGTTGCGGCCTTTGCCGGCGTCGGCCTGCGCCTGATGGCGGGCGAAGCCGCCGTCGTGCTGGCGCACAAGGATCCCGGCCTGGCGCTGCCGCTATTCCGGTCCGATGAAGCCGATGACGTCACCGCTGCCTGGCGCAGCTGGGGCGCCGTGCTCGGCCTACCCTTGCTGGTGGAGGACGAAGACGGCTGGCGCGAGCCGTTCGAGCGGCTGGGCGGGATGACCATCGCGCGCCCGCGTCCGCGCCGCCGCCGCCGCAGTGCCCTGAAACGCCGAAGGCCCACGATCCAGATGCGCCGCGCGCCGGGCCGCCTCAGCGCGGCTACGCCCGTCCATCGCGGCGAGCGCGAAATTATCGCCAGAAACTAGTTCTTGCAGCGCTGCAGCTTCAGCGTTCCGCTTTGCGTCTGCATCTCGATGTGGTCGGGATCGACCTGGCGCAGCGTGTAGGTGGTGCGCGCGTTGCTCATCTGTCCGGTGGTGAACGCGTCGACCACGCGGTACTGCGACGGCCCGTTCGACGTCACCGAATAATTGCGATATCCCGGCGCGCCGCCTTTGCTGTCGGTGCGCTGGTCGCCGTTGAAGCCGATCACGCGCTTGCCCGCGCAATCGATGGGGCCCTTCTGTCCGGCGACGGTCGGGCCCCAGTTGCCGGAAACGGGATAGCTGCCGGCGAGCGCGGGTGCGCCAAGCGCGGCAGCGAGCATCGCGGATAGAATCAATTTACGCATGCTGGAAGACTTGGGCCGCCCGGGCGCAAAAGCAAGCAGCGGCGGCGGAAATGCTTAACGCTTGGCTGCGCGATTCATTTCAATTAACGCTGCGTCACGCCTTGCCATATCCCCCTGCCGTCGGCGTCTGGATGATGACGGCCTCGCCGGCGTCGATCACGGTTTCATCGCAGCCCTGAAGCTTTTCCATCCGCCCGTCCTTGCGCCGTGCCCAGTTCTCGCCGACCTGGCCCGGCTCGCCGCCGGCAAGGCCGGGCGGCGGCACGCGGCGGTGACCGGATAAAATCGTGCAGTCCATCTTCTCCAGGAAGCGGATGGTGCGGCGGATGCCGTCGCCGGCGTGCCACTTCCCCTTGCCGCCCGAGCCTTTGCGGATGTGGAAATCCTCCAGCACCACGGGGTAGCGGAATTCCAGAACTTCCGGATCGGTCAGCCGCGTATTGGTCATATGCGTATGCACGGCGTCGGTGCCGTTGAAGCCGGGGCCGGCGGGCGAGCCGGAGCAGATGGTCTCGTAATACTGATAGCGCGCATTGCCGAAGTTGAGATTGTTCATGGTGCCTTGCGCTGCGGCGAGGCTGCCTAACGCGAGGAACAAGCAATCGGTCACCGCCTGCGACACTTCCACATTGCCGGCGACCACCGCGGCCGGATATTCCGGCGTCAGCATCGACTTCGACGGAACCACGATGTTGATCGGTCGCAGGCAGCCGGCGTTCATCGGGATGTCGTCGTCGACCATGACGCGGAACACGTAGAGCACCGCCGCGCGTGTCACCGGCTCGGGCGCGTTGAAATTGGTCGGCTGCTGCGGCGACGTGCCGGTGAAATCGACGGTCGCCTCGCGCTTCGCCTTGTCGACCGAGATCTTCACCTTGATCACGGTGCCCTGGTCCATTTCGTATGTGAACGCGGCGTCGCGCAGCCGGTCGATCACGCGCCGCACGCTTTCGGCGGCGTTGTCCTGCACGTGGCCCATATAGGCCTTCACCACCGGCAGCGAGAATTGCGCGACCATCTTGCGCAGCTCGGCGACGCCCTTCTCGTTGGCGGCGATCTGCGCCTTGATGTCGTTGACGTTCTGCACCGGGTTGCGCGCCGGATAGCGGGCGCGGGTCAGCGCGTCCATGAGTTCCTGTTCGCGAAAGCGGCCGCGGTCGACCAGCTTGAAGTTGTCGAGATAGACGCCTTCCTGCTCGATGGTCGTCGCGTTGGGCGACATCGAGCCGGGCGAGATGCCGCCGACATCGGCGTGATGCCCGCGCGAGGCAACCCAGAACAGAATTTTTCTCTCTTTACCTCCCCCTGGAGGGGGGAGGTCGCCGGACGAAGTCCGGCGGGAGGGGGTGATCTTTGCGGCCGCGCTTCCACCCCACCCCGACCGCTTCGCGGTCGACCCTGCCCCTCCAGGGGAGGGTGGAAGCGCGAACACCGGCGTGCAGACGGTGATGTCGGGCAGATGCGTGCCGCCGTTATAGGGCGCGTTGATGGCATAGACATCGCCGGGCGCGATGCGGTCCTGGTTCTCGCGGATGATGGTCTCGACCGCGCGATCCATCGAGCCGAGATGCACCGGCATGTGCGGCGCATTGGCCACCAGCGTGCCGTCATGCGCGAACACCGCGCAGGAGAAATCGAGCCGCTCCTTGATGTTGACCGAATAGGCGGTGTTCTGCAGCGACACGCCCATCTGCTCGGCAATCGACATGAAGAGATTGTTGAACACTTCCAGCATCACCGGATCGGCATGGGTGCCGATGGCGTGCGTGCGCTTGAGCTTTTTCGCCCGCGTCAGCACCAAATGATTTTTCGCCGTCAGCGCGGCCTGCCAGCCGGGCTCGACCACGATGGTCTGGTGCGGCTCGACGATAATGGCGGCGCCCTTCACCGTCTGCCCCGGCTTGATCTGCTCGCGGGTGAAGACATTGGCCGCGTGCCACGCGCCGCCCGAGAAGAACCGCGTACGACGTGCGGCTTTCGGCAATTTGCCGCGCGTGCGCGTGCGCGCGCGCTCGTTGAATTTGGCGCCGCCGCCGACCGCCTCCACCGACACCGCTTCCACCATCATCTGCTTCGACCGGTCGATGAAGCCGAAGCGCGCCTTGTGCGCCTTCTCGAAGGCGCGCTGCATCGTTGAGAGAGACGCGAGCCTGATGCCGGGCACGGCGTGCTCCCTCCCCCCTTGAGGGGGAGGGTTAGGGAGGGGGGTATGTTTCTTTGAGCGCTTCACAAGTTTAGCCCCCCCCCCCCGCGCGGGCGCGGGGGGGCGCCCCCCCCCCGGGGGGGGGGGGGAGAAAGTGGGGGGCGC
>Ga0335081_10001564_pt1 | contig 36480 bp, 41 predicted proteins | sample Lox_Sample_35_FD_206713 | JGI IMG/M metagenome (GOLD analysis project Ga0335081, IMG submission 206713) | Soil microbial communities from Loxahatchee National Wildlife Refuge, Florida, United States - Lox_Sample_3.5 | ecosystem: Environmental > Terrestrial > Soil > Wetlands | place: USA...
ACGAAAAGGACCAGCACGGGAAGATGGAGCGCCACGAGCCGGCGCCGGCGCGCGAGCCGATGAAGGCTCACGAGCAGATGCAGCGCCGCGAACCGACGGCGCGGCAAGGGCAAGCGCGCCAAATGGAGCACTTCGCCGACCAGCACCGTGCGGCGATCCGCGACTATTACGCCCAGCACTACCGCCGTCACTGCCCGCCGGGCCTGGAGAAGACGGCGCGCGGGTGCGAGCCGCGCGTGGCCGAGAGGCGCTGGGAGCGCGGCAAGCCGCTGCCGCGCGACGTGGTGTTCTACGATTTGCCGCCCAAGCTCGCGGTCGAGATCGGGGCGCCGCCGGCGGGCTACCGCTACGTGCGCGTGGCGAGCGACATCCTGCTGATCGCCGCCGGGACCGGCCTGGTGGTGGACGCGATCAACGACCTCGGCCGCTAGGCGCCGTCACAGCGATTGCAGGTAGGCCGCGAGGGCTCTGATATCGTCGTCGGACAGTCCTTCGACCGTGCTGTGCATGATGCCGACGTTACGCAGATGAAGCTGGATCAGGGATATTTCGCGTACTAAGTAGTCCGCGCGCTGCCCGGCGAGGCGCGGGAACATGCCCTCGCCTTCGGCTCGCGCGCCGTGGCACGCGGAACAGTCGGCAACACTGCTCGACGCCAGCCCGTTTTCATACAGGCTCTTGCCACGGGCGACCAGCGCGGCGTCGCCGGGCACGCCGGGTTGCGGCGGCAGTGCGGCGTAATACGCCGCGAGGGCGTTGACGACGGCGTCTTCAAGGCCGCTCGCCGGCGTCCACATCTTGTCATGAGCCTGCGGGTCGTCCCGAAAGGCGAGGTGGTAGGCCCGCATCTGCCAGACGAGGTAGGCTTCGTGCTGGCCGTCGAGGACCGGTACCAGTGGCTCGCTGGCCTTGTTTGCCGGACGATGGCAGGCGCTGCACACGTCGGCGGCAAGCCGCGCGGCCTGCTTGGACGCGTCCTCGGGGCTCGCGCCAGACGCCACGGCCGCGCCGCACAGAAGTACCGCCCCCAAGATTGCCGTGCGCCAAGGCATCGGTCGTCGATTCTCTTCGCCTGGTCGCAGCTTAGCGCCCGGCGGGCGCGGGCGCTTGACCAAGGTCAAGCCACGCGCATCAGCTCGCCGCTCTGGTAGTCGCGCACCGCCTGCTCCACTTCCTCGCGCGTGTTCATCACGAACGGCCCGTACTGCACCACCGGCTCGCCAAGCGGGCGGCCGGCGAGCAGGAGGAACCTCGCGCCCTCGCTTCCGGCGAGCACTTGCACCGAGTCGCCCGCGCTCAGCACGCCCGCGCCGTGCGCGCGCAGAGCGCGACCGCCGATCGAGACGCTGCCCTCGAACGGATAGACGAAGGCGTTGTGCGCGGCCGGCAGCGGGTGCGAGAAGACCGCGTCCGGAGGCAGCGCGACGTCGAAATAGGTCGGCTCGGTCGTCACGCCGCGCACCGGACCGGCCGTTTCCCCATAGCTGCCGGCGATGATCTTCACCTGCCCGCCCCCGGGCAGCGCGACCGCCGGGATCTCCTCGGGCTGGATGTCGCGGTAGCCGGCGGGCTTCATCTTCTCGCGCGCCGGCAGGTTGATCCAGAGCTGAAAGCCGCGCATGCGGCCTTGTTCCTGCTGCGGCATTTCGGAGTGCACGATGCCGCGCCCGGCGGTCATCCACTGCACGCCGCCGCTCTTCAGGTCGCCGCGGTTGCCGAGGTGGTCCTGGTGCAGCATGTGGCCGTCGATCAGGTAGGTCGCGGTCTCGAAGCCGCGGTGCGGATGCGCCGGGAAGCCGGCGATGTAGTCGTCGGCGTTGTCGGAGGAGAATTCGTCCAGCATCAGGAACGGGTCGACGCGCAGGTTCTGGCGCGCCCCGAGGCTGCGGCGCAGCTTCACCCCGGCGCCGTCGGAGGCGGGGACGGACTCGATGACGCGTTGCAGGGTTCTTGCAGTCATGGCGATCTCCGTCATGCCGCGAGCGCCAGGCCGCCGGCGATGCGCTCGATGTCGGATTGTGCCCGCGTGAGTGCTGCCTGGCGACCGGCGTCGCCGGTCGCCAGGCCTTCGGCGTAGACGAACTCGACCTCTTCGATGCCGAGAAAGCGCAGGAAGGCGCGCACGTAGCCGGTCTGGGTATCGGCCGGGGTGCCGGCGTAGATCCCGCCGCGCGCGGCGAAGACAAAGGCCTGCTTTCCGGTCAACAGCCCGAGCGGGCCTTTCTCGGTGTAGCGGAAGGTGACGCCGGCGCGCGCCACGTGATCGAAGTAAGCCTTCAGCATCGAGGGCAGGCCGAAGTTGTACATCGGCAGGCCGAGCACGATCACGTCGGCGCGCTTGAGCTCGGCGATCAGCAGGTCCGAATACGCGACCACCTCATTCTGTGCCGCGTCGCGCGCCTCTTGCTTAGCCAGGAACGCGCCGAAGCGCTCGGCGTCGAGGTGCGGCACCGGCTCGCGCGCGAGGTCGCGCAGCAGCACCGTGGCGCCCGGGTTTGCGATCCGCCAGAGGTCGACGAAACGGGCCGCCAGGCGGCTCGACTGGCCGTCGCCTGCGTACAGGCTCGAATTGATCTGCAGAAGGGTTTTCACGCTGTCCTCCGTTGAAGTGGATGGACTCCATTTAATATTGACTGAATGGATTAAAAAGTAGAAAGATACGGCCGATTTGATCGAAACAAGCGATAGATGATCACCCTCGAGCAATGGCGGGCCTTGGTTTCGGTGGTCGATTGCGGGGGTTATGCGCGGGCCGCAGAGAAGCTCAATAAGACTCAATCGTCAGTGACTTACGCGGTGAAGAAGCTCGAGTCGCTGCTTGGCGTAAAGGCGTTCGAGATCAGCGGCCGCAAGGCCCGCCTCACTCCGGTCGGTGAGCTGCTGCTGCGCCGCGCCCGCGGCCTGCTCGACGAGGCGGCGGCGATCGAGCGCTCGGCGCGCCGCCTGTCGGCCGGCTGGGAGGCCGAAATCGGCCTCGCGGCGGAGATCGTCTTTCCGCGCTGGCTGCTGTTCAGGGCGCTCGAGCGTTTCGGCGCCGAGAGCCCGCACACCCGCATCGAGGTGCTCGAAACGGTGCTCGGCGGCACCCAGGAGGCGCTCGTCAGGCGCGAAGTCGACCTTGCGGTCTCGGGCCTGGTGCCCGCGGGATTCGTCGGCGACGCGCTGCTGCGCCTGCGCTTCGTGCTGGTCGCGCGCGCCGATCACGCGCTGCTGCGCCTCGGTCGCGAGCTCACGCTGCAGGACCTGCGCGCCCAGCGCCAGCTGGTGGTGCGCGAGTCGGGCACGCGGCGCGCGACGCCGACCTGGATCGAGGCCGCGCAGCGCTGGACCGTGAGCCACATGGCGACTTCGCTCGAAGCGGTGCGCGCAGGCTACGGCTACGCCTGGTTCCCGCAAGAGATGATCCGCGCGGAGCTCGCCTCCGGCACGCTCAAGGCGCTGCCGCTGCGCGAAGGCGGCGAGCGCTACGCCCAGCTCTACCTGGTGTATGCCGATCGCGACGGGGCGGGGCCGGGCGTGCTGCGGCTGGCCGACATCCTGCGCGAGACGGTGCGCGCGGAATGCGTGTCGCGCGGCGAGGCGAGCGGGTAAAATCGCGCAAAACCGAGCTAGGGAGACGCATGCCGCATGGCCAACGAACCTCGCACCACCGAACTGAACCTGGACCTCGCGGGCATGTTCCTCGAGGAGACTTTCACCGACCGGCGCGTGGGCACGCTGCGTCGGCTCACGCCGGTCAAGAGCGACGGCAGCCCGGACGCGGCGCGCAAGCTGATCTACGTCGGCGAGACGCAGGTGATGACGCCGATGGGCGCGCTGCCGATCGCGTTCGAGATCGACGCCAAATCGCTCGACGAGGCCGCGGGCAGGTTCGGCGGGCTGGCGAAGGCCGCGATCGAGCGCACGGTGCGCGAGCTGCAGGAAATGCGGCGCGAGGCCGCGTCGCAGATCGTCGTGCCGCAGGGCGGACTGCCACCGGGTGCGCTCGGCGGCGGCGGCAAGATCCAGATGCCCTGAGGCGGCGTGGCGCCCGCCGACCGTTACGGCCTGCCGCTCTCGAGCAGCGCAGCGGCGCGTGACGCGTACGTCGCGGGCGTGGACTGCGTGCTGTCGGCGAACACCGGCGCCGAGGAGCACCTCGGCCGCGCGCTCGCGGCCGATCCCGGATTCGCGCTGGCGCAGGTCGCGCTGGCGCGCGCATTGTTCGTCGCCGCCCGGGTGCCGCAGGCGCGCGAGCACGCCGCGCTCGCGCGCCATCTCGCTGCCGGCGCCACGGCGCGCGAGCAAGCTCACGTCAACGCGCTCGCATTGGCGATCGAGGGCAATCCGGTGGGCGCGCTCGAGGCGACGCGCGCGCACCTGGCCGAGCACCCGCGCGACGCGATGGTGCTCGCGCCGGCGACCGGCGTATTCGGCCTGATCGGCTTCAGCGGGCGCCCGGGGCGCGAGCCCGAGCTGTACGACCTGCTTTGCGCTCTCGCGCCCCACTACGGCGACGACTGGTGGTTCGACATGACGCTCGCCTTCGCCGCCTGCGAGACCGGCCGCCTGGACGAAGCGGGCGCCCAGATCGAGCGCAGCATGGCAGCCAACCCGCGCAATGCGCACGGCGCGCACATCAAGGTGCACGTGCTCTACGAGCTGGGCGATCACAAGGCTGCGCTGGGATACCTCGAGGACTGGATGCCGGCCTACCCCAAGCAGGGGCTGATGCATTGTCATCTTTCCTGGCACGTGGCGCTCGCGGCGCTCGCGCTCGGCGACCGCGAGCGTGCCTGGCGCGCCTACCGTGAGGGCGTGCACCCGGCGGGCGGCGCCTGGGGTCCGCCGCTGAACGTCGCAACCGACGCGCCCTCGTTCCTGTGGCGGGCCGAGCTCGCCGGCGAGCCGCGCCACGCGCGGCTCTGGAGCGAGGTGCGCGACTACGCGCTGGAGAGCTTTCCCAAGGCGGGAGTCTGGTTCGCCGACGTGCACGTCGCGCTCGCCTGCGCCGCCGCAGGCGACGGCGAGCGCCTGGCGCGCGTCACGCGCGAGCTGCGCGAGCGCGACGCCGCGGGCAAGCTGCCGCCCGGCGCAGTGGCGCCCGCGCTGGCGCAGGCCTTCGCCGCCTACGAAAAGCACGACTGGAACCGCGCCATCGAGCTGCTCGAGGCCGCGCTGCCGGAGACCGTCCGCATCGGCGGCAGCCGGGCCCAGCGCGACATCGTCGAATTCACCCTGCGCGGCGCCTGCGTGCAGGCCGGGCGCACGCCGCCGGCCGGACGCGCCGCGAGCGCCTAGCGGCCGCGCGCCGCCTTAACGAACTTGATCGAGGCCTCGAACAGAGGCAGATCCTTCTCGTACTCGGCCACTTCGGCGCGGTCGATCTGGATCCATTCCCTGGTACTGGCCACGCCGCCGGGCTGGAACGGGACCACGTTGTCGCGCGCGAACTGAAGCTCGGTCGCCGCGGCGACCGGCAGGCGCAGCCCGACCCCGCCGCCGCTGATGCAGGCGAACATCCGGTCGTTGACGAAGTAGGCGTCGAGGCCGTTGATTTTTTTCGTGACCACGCCGGGCAGCTGAAGCAGCAGGGCGTCGATCTGCGCCTTGCGCCTGGACGCGGGTGAATCGGAATTCATGGAACAATCGCTCTGGCTCGGTACAAGCGCGCTATCGTACAGTCAATTTACACAGGAGGAGACCCATGGCCAAGACCGTGCTCATCACCGGCGCCGGAAGCGGCTTCGGCCGCGAGGCCGCCGTGCAGCTCGCCAAGCGCGGGCACAAGGTGATCGCAACCGTCGAAACCGACAAGCAGGCCGCCGAGCTCTCGGCCGCCCACCCGGAGCTGACGGTCGCCAGGCTCGATATCACCGAGCCTAAGGACGTGGCCAAGCTCGACCAGTGGGACCTTGACGTGCTCGTCGCGAACGCCGGCATGGGTCAGACCGGACCCCTGAGCCTCATTCCCATGGAGCGGCTGCGCGCCGTGTTCGAGGTCAACGTCTTCGGCACCTTCGCCGTGGTGCAGCGCGTCGCGCAGAAAATGCGCAAGAAGCGCGCCGGCCGCATCCTGATCGTGTCCTCCATCGGCGGCGTGCGCGCCGGCGTGGGGTCCGGGCCCTACACCATGACCAAGCACGCGCTGCAGGCCCTGGGGAGCGCGCTGCGCGCCGAGCTCGTGTCGTTCGGGGTCGACGTCGCGCTCATCAACCCGGGCCCGTTCGCCACCGGCTTCAACGACCGCATGGCGAACAATCCGGGCCCCTGGTTCGACCGCAAGACCGCCGCACCAGAGGATGTGGCGGTCATGAACTCGCTCGTGCAGCGCATCACGGTCGGCCAGCTCGACCCGGCCGACGTCGTCAAGCGCTACGTCGAGCTGGTCGAGGCCGACAAGACCGAGCTCGTGAACTTCATTCCCCCGGACATCCTCGAGCGCATGAGCAGGCCCAGGGTCGCTTGAGTGCAAGAAATGGATAGAACGCGGCGCTTGCGTCAACTAGTTCCTGGTGCGCGCGGTGGATCCGGGAAATACTGGCCACGCAAGTAAACGCAGGGCCGGCGAAAAATCGCCGGATGGGGACGCGGCCGATCCTCCTCCCGGTCCGCACCCCGATCGATTCCCCTGGCGCACCCTGCCTGCGCCAGGGGCCTTTCCCCGCCGCCGTTATAGACTATCCGCATGGATATGACGGCCGAGCACTTCGACGTGCTTATCGCGGGCGCGGGCATCTCCGGCGTGGGCGGCGCCTACCACCTGGCGAAGCAATGCCCGGGCAGGCGCTTCGTTGTGCTCGAGGCGCAGGACGGCTTCGGCGGCACCTGGCGCACGCATCGCTTTCCGGGAATCCGCTCCGACAGCGATCTGTACACCTTCGGCTACCGCTTCAAGCCCTGGACCGGGGCGCCGATCGCGACTGCGCCCAAGATCCTGAAGTACATGGGCGAGGTGATCGACGAAAACGGCCTCGCGCGCCACATTCGCTACCGGCACCGGATCGCCCGCGCAAGCTGGTCGAGCGCGGACCGGCGCTGGACGATCGACGCGCTGCGCAGCGACACGTGCGAGCGCGCGCGCTTCACGGCGGGCTTTCTGTGGATGTGCCAGGGCTATTACCGGCACTCGGAGGGCTACACGCCGCAGTGGCCCGGCATGGACGCTTTCCGCGGGCGGATCGTCCATCCGCAGACCTGGCCGGAAGACCTCGACCTGACCGGCAAGCGGGTAGTGGTGATCGGCTCGGGCGCGACCGCGGCCACGCTGGTGCCGGCCATCGCGGGCAAGTGCGCCCAGCTGACGCTGCTGCAGCGCTCGCCGACGTTCTACATCACCGGGCGCAACGCGAACGAGCTGGCCGACATGCTGCGCGGCCTGGAGCTGCCGGAGGAATGGGTGCACGAGATCGTGCGGCGCAAGATCCTCAAGGACCAGGCCGTCTTCACCTGGCGCGCCCGGCATGAGCCCGAGGCGGTCAAGCAGGAGCTGCTGGCCGGGGTGCGCAAATACCTCGGGCCGGAGTTCGACGTCGACAAGCATTTCACCCCGCGCTACCGGCCGTGGCGCCAGCGCGTCGCGTTCATTCCCGACGGCGACCTGTTCTGCGCCATACGCGACGGCAAGGCGTCGCTCGTGACCGACGAGATCGACTTATTCACCGGCAGCGGGATCCGGCTCAAGTCGGGTGCCACGCTCGAGGCCGACGTGGTCGTCACCGCGACCGGATTCAACCTCAACGTGCTGGGCGACATCGCGTTCACGATCGACGGCGAGCCGCTGGACTTCGCGCGCAGCGTGACCTACCGCGGCGCGATGTTCACCGGCGTCCCCAATCTGGCCTGGGTGTTCGGCTACTTCCGCGCGAGCTGGACCCTGCGCGCCGACCTGATCGCCGACTTCGTCTGCCGGCTGCTCAAGCACATGGACACGCGCGGCGCCGCGATGGTCGTTCCGGCGCTGCGGCCCGATGAGCGCGGCATGCCGCTGGCGCCGTGGGTCGACGCGGATAACTTCAACCCCGGCTACGTCATGCGCGGCGTCCACCTGCTGCCCAGGCAGGGCGATCGCACGCCCTGGCGCCACACGCAGGATTACTGGAGCGACAAGGACGAGCTGCCGCGCGCCGACCTGGAAGACGGCACGCTCGTCTACCGATGAGCCGTCCAGCGCGGCAGTCTTGACGAGCCAACGAAGGAGGAAGCGATGGGTAAGACGATCAGCTACAAGCGGCCTGACGGGCAGAACGTGAACGGCTATCTTGCCGAGCCGGCGAAGGCGGCGAACGCGCCCGGCATGGTGGTGATCCAGGAGTGGTGGGGCCTGAACGACCAGATCAGGGGCGTGGCCGACAAGCTGGCCGCGGCCGGCTACCGGGCCCTGGTGCCGGACCTGTACCGCGGCAAGGTCGCGCTCGCGGCCAACGAGGCCGAGCACCTGATGACCAACCTGAACTTCGGCGATGCAGCCGGCCAGGACGTGCGCGGCGCGGTGCGGCACCTCAAGTCATCGGGCAGCAACAAGGTCGGCGTGACCGGTTTCTGCATGGGCGGCGCGCTCACGCTGCTCGCGGCGGTGAACGTCCCCGAGGCGGACGCCGGCGTGGTCTGGTACGGTTATCCGCCGCTCGAATACGTCGATGCGTCCAAGATCAAGATTCCGCTCATGGCGCACTGGGCAAAGGGCGACGTGCCGTTCCCGATCGCCAAGGTCGACGAACTGGAGAAGAAGCTGCGCGAGGCGAAGGTGAAATTCGAGTTCCACCGCTACGACACGAAACACGCCTTCGCCAACGAGACGGCGGACTCGAAGAACCTGCCGATCATCAAGTACGACGCCGCGGCGGCGAAGCTCGCTTGGCGCCGGACCATGGAGTTCCTCGGCAAGCACCTCAAATAGGATTTTGACGTTTCGGAAATATCGACTTACAGACTTTACAAGCCGCGTGTTGTTCGATCGGCTCCCTTGCGTCAAATTGGCCGCGGGCAGGAGACGCAGGGCAGAGTCGAGGTGGCGCCATGAACGATGTCGCGGTTCCCGTGTTTTCGACGCAAAACCGGATCGAGATTCCGATCTATCCGCTCGACGTGTACACCCGCACCGATTCGGGCAACGCGCAGATCGGCGGCCGGGCGACGCAGCTTCCGGCGCAAGCCAGCGCCGTGCTCGCCGCGCTGGACGGAAAGCGAACCGTCGCCGAACTGGAGCTGAAGCTGCCGCATATTGCGCCGGAGGTCGTACGCGGCGTACTGCGCGCCCTGCTGAGCGCGCGCCTGGCGCGCGCAGCGACCCTGGCCGAGACGGGAGACCTGGGAGTCGATTTCGCCGCGTTCTTCGGCGCCGAGGGCGAACACGAAGCCCGCGCCATGTGCGACGATAATGCGTGAGCAGGCCCTTTGACGTGATCGTGTTCGGCGCCACCGGCTTCACCGGGCGGCTGGTGGCGGAATACCTGAAAGCGTCATACGGCACGGGCGGCGAGCTGGCGTGGGCGATGGCGGGACGCAAGCTCGACAGGCTGGCCGCGGTGCGTCGCTCGATCGGCGCGGGGGAAGACGTGCCGCTCATCGCCGCCGACGCGACCGACGCCGCCGCCCTGGCGAGCCTTGCGCGGCAGACCCGCGCGATCATCACTACGGTGGGGCCTTACCAGCTGCACGGCGCGGCGCTCGTGACTGCCTGCGCGCACGAAGGCACCGACTACGTCGACCTGTGCGGCGAGCCGGCCTGGATGGCGCAGATGATCCCGCGGCTCGATGCGCCCGCGCGCGCCAGCGGCGCGCGCATCGTGTTCTCGTGCGGATTCGACTCGATTCCGTTCGATCTCGGGGTCGTCTTCCTTCAGGACGAAGCGCAGCGGCGCTTCGGCATGCCGCTCACCAGGGTGCACGGGCGGGTGCGCAAGATGAAGGGCAAGCCTTCGGGGGGTACGGTCGCCAGCATGCTGGCGAGCATTGAACAGGTGGTGCGCGATCCCGCCGCCAGGCGGGCGATGGTCGATCCCTTCGCGCTGACCCCGGGATTCGAGGGGCCGCGGCAGCCCGAGAGCGGGTCGGCTTTCTACGACCGGCTGGCCAAGTCGTGGACGGCGCCTTTCATCATGGCCCCGATCAACACCAAGAACGTGCATCGCAGCAACGCGCTGCTCGGGCACCCCTGGGGCCGCGACTTCGTCTACGACGAGCGCATGCTGGCCGGGGACGGGCCGAGCGGGGAGAGGCGGGCGAGGAGAATGACGAGCGCGATCCGGATGCAGAACGCGCTGCTCGCGTTCGCACCCACGCGCGCGCTGCTGAGGCGCTTCGCGCTGCCGAAGCCGGGCGAGGGCCCGGACGCCAAGGAGCGCGCAGCCGGCGGCTACGAGCTGCTGTTCATCGGCCAGGCGGCCGACGACCGCACGCTGCGGGCCTCGGTGCGCGGCGAGGGCGATCCGGGCTACGCGTCCACTTCGAGAATGATCTCGGAAAGCGCGCTTTGCCTGCTAAACGAAGTCGACCGCGTGCAGACCGGCGGCGGGGTGTGGACGCCCGGCGCGGCGCTGGGCCGCAAGCTCATCTCGCGCCTGCAGGCGCGGGCGGGGTTGACCTTCGCCATCGAAGATTAGTATAGGCTGGGGGATCGGGGGTTCCGACAGTGCAAATTGACAGCCTTCTCGTCTGGCTGATCGCCAGCTTCGTGCTCGTCATCGCCGAACTCGTGACGGGGACGTTCTATCTGCTCGTGCTCGCCGTGGCAGGTTTCGCCGGCGCGGGCGTGGCGTACGCGGGCGGCGTGTTCGCCTGGCAGGCGCTCGCCGCGGCGGTGGTCGCGGTGGCCGGAGTGGCCTGGGTGCAGCGCTACAGGAAGGCGGCCGGAACGAAGCGCATGCAGGGACTCGATTTCGGCCAGCCGGCCGCTTTCGATTCCTGGCTCAACCGGGACACCGGCCAGGCGCGCGTAAGATACCGCGATACGCTCTGGGACGCGCGCATCACGGGCGCGATCGCCGGCGAGCGCGGCGAGGTTCTCTACGTCGAATCGATCGATGGCAACACGCTCACGGTTTCCAAGACCCGGCCCGCCTGACCTGGCGCGGGCCGTCAACGATTTTTCGCGCTCCAAGGGAGGCAGCATGTTTGCGAAGCTCGTCGCCGTGGTGATCGCCACCATTGCCATCGCCGCGGTGCCGAACATGCGGCCGTTCGCGATCCCGTTCTTCGTCGTGGCGCTGGCCGCGGTGTTCGTGATCGAGGGCGTGCGCGTGGTGCCGCAGCAGAACGCGTGGGTCGTCGAGCGCCTGGGAAAGTTCCACCTGGTGCTCGAGCCGGGGCTCAACATCATCATCCCGTTCTTCGACCGCGTCGCCTACAAGCATTCGCTGAAAGAAGTCCCGATGGACGTTGCCGAGCAGGTCTGCATCACCAAGGACAATACCCAGCTCGCGGTGGACGGGCTCATCTACTACCAGGTCACCGACCCGCGCCTGGCTTCCTACGGCACTTCCGACTACGTGTCCGCCATCGTGCAGCTCGCGCAGACCACGCTGCGCAGCGAAGTGGGCAAGATGGAGCTCGACCAATCGCTGCAAAGCCGCGACGTCATCAACCGCCAGATCGTGAGCGTGCTCGACGAGGCGGGCCGTTCCTGGGGCGTCAAGGTGCTGCGCTACGAAGTCAAGAACCTGACCCCTCCGGAGACGATCCTGCGCGCGATGCAGGCCCAGATCACCGCCGAGCGCGAAAAGCGCGCCCTGATCGCCAAGTCCGAGGGCGAGAAGCAGCAGGAGATCAACCTGGCGGAAGGCGAAAAGCAGGCCGCGATACTCAAGTCCGAAGGCCAGAAGCAATCGGCGATCAACAAGGCGCAGGGCGAGGCGACCGCGCTGCGCGTGGTGGCGGAGGCTACCGCGGCGGCGGTCGAGGCGGTCGCCAACGCGATCGGCAAGGAAGGCGGGCTGCAGGCAGCGAACCTCAAGGTCGCGGAGCTCTATATCGGCGCGCTCGGCAACCTCGCCAAGACCAACAACACCATGATCGTGCCGAGCAACCTTTCGGACGTCGCGAGCGTCGTCGCCTCGGCGATGACCGTGCTCGACCGGACGCGCGCGGCGAGCTGACCGCCTGGGAGACTTGCCATGAACGGATTCGCGCATCAATTCTTTGCCGCAATTGTCATTGCGCTCGGCGCCTTGTTCGCGGCGCCGTCGGCGGTCGCGGCGGGTGCGGACGACCACGAGGCGCTCGCGGGAGTGAAGGAGGTCAGGGCGGCCTTCGATCTCACCGCCGGCGAAGGCAAGAAGCTGCTTGGCCAGCTCAACGTCATCGACGAGACGCGCCAGGCGCTGATCCGGCAGGGCGTGACGCCGCATTTCGTCCTGGCCTTTCGCGGCCCGGCCACGCGGCTGGTCCAGACCGATCAGTCGCTGATCAAGCCGGAGGACCGGGAATTCGCGGCCAAGATCGCGACCAAGCTCGACCAGATGCGCGGCGCGCCGGGCGTCGGGGATCTGGTGCAGTGCTCGGTTGCGATCCGGCAGCAGGGCACGAAGGCCGAGAACGTGATCCCGGCGGTCAAGGTGGTCGGCAACGGCTGGATTTCGCTCATGACGCTGCAGAACCGCGGCTACGCCTACATTTCGCCTTGAAGGAACGCCGGATGACCGGCTTCTTGCCACCAATCTACGATCGTGGCGCCTCGCTCGCCTAGCGTTTAGGTGCCTCGGCCTCGCGCTCCGACAGGTCGGCGAACACGAAGCCGTCGCGCTCGACGATTTCGCCCGGAGCGACGCTCACGGGGCGGGCGAACATCGGGCCGTCGAACGCGAAGGTGTGGAATTCGCCGTGCTCGGCGCACGGGTCGATGCCTTCGGGCATCTCGTCGACGAATTTCCGGTCGAAGAGACGTCCCGCCCACGCTCGCGGCGCCTGCTTCGGATCGACGCAGCTGAGGTAGGCTCGCAGGCCTTTATCCACCATCTCACGCGCGAGCGCGCGTGTCGGCCGGCCCCAGAGCGGAAACAGCGGCTCGACCCCCGTTCCCGCTAGCTTGTCAATGCGGTAGCGCCGGACATCCTCAAGGAACAGGTCGCCGAAGGCGAAATGTGTCGTGCCCAGCGTTCTGGCCTGCGCGACGAATTCCGCCATCGCGGCTTCGTAGACTGCGTTCGGGCAGGGATTGGGGATCGGGATGACGAATAGAGGCAGGCCGATGCTCGCGGCCTGGGCCTCAAGCAGCGAGCGCCGCACGCCGTGCATCGCGACGCGGTCGAACTCGAGGTTGACCGTGGTAAACAGTCCGGCAAGCTCGATCTCGCGATTGCTGCGCAGGCAATGCAGTGCCCAGGCGCTGTCCTTGCCACTACTCCAGGAAAGCATCACGCGGGTCGTCATTTCTTCGCGCTATATCCGATCGAGCGGGTAGACGGGACGCCGCACGCGGCGAAAGTCGAGCTGCGAGTAGTCCGAAGTGCAAACGCCGGTTCCGGCGCATTCGATCACGCTCTTGGCCAGCGGGCCGAGGCCGGCGCGCCAGTGGACGCGGCTCTTGAGCATGAGGTAGCGCTTGCGCGCCGGATCGATGCCGAGGGCGCGGAAGGCGCCGATGTCGTAGGGCTCGCTGTGGCGCGTGATGACCGCGATCTCGACCTTGCCGGTGTCGAGCACCGCGGATAAGCCCATGTCCATCTGCTCGCCGCGCGCCATCGGGCCCTCGTTGCGGTAGGCGCCGTCGATGATGCGCTTCACCGTCCCGCTCACCTGGCGCGGCCTGCCCTTCAGGCCGAGGCTGGGCATGTCGGACTTGCCGCCGAGATCGAGCGTAACCTTCGCGCCCCGGCCAGCCTGCTTCATCTGCGCGACCGCCTGCGGGTCGCAGATCGCGAACGCGGCCGCGTTCTCGAGCCCGGCGTCGAGGATGGCGCCGAGCACGGTCATGGTGTCCATCGTGCCGCCCGAGGCGCAGTTGTCGTAATGGTCCAGCAGCACCACCGGGCCGCCGGCGGCCTGGCGCGCGCGCTCGAGCGAAGCCTCGAGCGGCTCGATCCGGTAGACGAACTGCGCGCGCGCCTGCCACGCCATGTCGAGCAGCTCGTCGCACAGGGCGCGCGCCCCGGCCGCGTCGCCGTCGCTCACCACTACCGCCGAGGCGCCGGCCCAGGGAATATCGGCGTGCGGGAAGCCGACGAAGAAGCTGGCCGCGAGCGCGCCCTGCTTTTCCATCTCCTGCGCGCGGCGCTGGATCTGCAGGTTCGGCGCATCCAGGCTCGACTGGCGCATCACGTGCGGCAGCATCGGCCGGTGGCCCCAGGCCATGGCGGGCCGCGCCTTGCCGGCGAGCAGGTCGAGCACCGGCTTGCCCGCGCGCAGCCCGGTCTCGTACATGTCGACGTGCGGGTAGGTCTGGTAGCCGGCGAGCACGGTCGCGTTGTCGCACATGGCGGGAAAGAGGTTGGTGTGCATGTCGAGCGCGACGCCGATCGGAAGCTCCGGTGCGAGCTTTCGCAGGCGCGCGAGCAGCTCGCCTTCGCCGTCGTCGTGCCGCTCGGTCACCATCGCGCCGTGCAGGTCGAGCAGCAGCGCGTCGCAGCCGCGCCGCACCGCGTCGAGGATGCGGCCCGTCATCCACTCGTAGGCGCCGGTCTCGACCGGGCCGCTAGGCGCCGCGTTGCCCGCGACTGGCAGCACGACCTCGGCTCCGGCGCGCTCGGCGAGGTCGATGAATGCGCCGATCGCGGAGCCGGTGTTGCGATAGGCCTCGCGGACCTCGCTGCCCTCGAGCGGCGTCGACTTGCCGCGCGCGAAGCGCGCCAGCGGCGTCGGCACCGGCGAAAAGGTGTTCGTCTCGTGCTTCATCTGCGCGATAACGAGCTTCACGCGGCGCTCCCGTGCCGGATGCAGACCTTGCCGAAATGCGCGCCGCTGCTGAGGTGCGCCATGGCTTCCTTGAGCTGCTCGAAGGCGAACACGCGGTCGACCACCGGCTGCACCCCGTGCAGCGCCATCGCGCGCAGCATCGCCTCGAAGCCGTCCCGGTTGCCCACCCCGATGCCCACCATACGCACCTGCTTCATGACGATGCGCCCGAGCTGGGCGCTCATGGTGCCGCCCGAGAGCACGCCGATGATCGAGATCGTGCCGCCGGTGGCGACGCACAGCAGCGACTGCGGCAGCGTCTTCTCGCCGCCGAGCTCGAGCACGTGTTCGTAGCCGCGCCCGCCGGTGATGCCGAGCGTCGCCTTGGCCCACTCGGGTGTCGCCTTGTAGTTGATCGCCGCGTCGGCCCCGAGCGCCTTGGCGCGCGCGATCTTCTCGTCGCTGGAGGAAATCACAGTGACGTGCGCGCCGGCGAGCTTGGCGAACTGAAGCGCGAACAGCGCCACGCCCCCCGTGCCCTGCACCAGCACCTTCGCGCCGGGGGCGAGGTGGTCGGCGACCATCAGCGCGCTCCAGGCGGTAAGCGCGGCGCAGGGCAGGGTGGCGGCCTGCTCGTCGGAGAGGTATTGCGGCACCCGCACCACCGCGTCCTCGGGCAGGCACATCATCTCGGCCATGGTGCCGTCGAGCGGCCCGCCCAGGTTGTGCGCTGCCCGGTCGGGCGCCGGCGGGCCCGAGATCCAGCCTTGGGTGAAGCAGGGGCAGGCGCGCTCGCCCAGCTTGACCCGCGTCACGCCGGCGCCGAGCTCGATCACCTCGCCTACGCCGTCGGAGAGCGGGATCAGCGGCAGCGTGCCGGTGTGCGCGCCGTAGCCGCGCTCCGGCACCAGCAGGTCGCGGTAGTTGAGCGAGGCGGCTTTCATCCTGAGCAGCACCTGGCCCGGTCCGGGCTTCGGCTCGGGGCGCTCGGCGAGCTGCAGGTGCTCCATTCCCCAGTCGTCCTGAATCTGGAAAACTTTCATCTTGCGTTCCCGTGCGCGGAGATGTGACATTGCACAGTATATGAAACCCGCCAGACGCGCGCCGGCCGCGCGCTGCATCCTGCGCCCGCACCGCCCCGGAGACCTGGGCTGGGTGATCGAGCGCCACGGCGCGATTTACCACGCGGAATACGGCTGGAACGAGGAATTCGAGGCCCTGGTGGCCGAGATCGCCGCCGGCTTCCTGCGCCGCCACGATCCGGTGCGCGAGCGCTGCTGGATCGCGGAGCGGAACGGCAAGCGCCTGGGATCGGTCATGCTGGTCGCCCAGTCGCGCACGGTGGCCAAGCTGCGCCTGCTGCTGCTCGAGCCCGAGGCGCGCGGCCAGGGCCTCGGACGCCGCCTGGTCCAGACCTGCGTGCGCCACGCGCGGCGCTGCGGCTACCGCAAGATCGTGCTCTGGACCCAGGCCAACTTGAGCGCGGCGCGCGAGATCTACCGCCGCACCGGCTTTCTGCTCGTGCGCAAAGCGCCGCACCGCAGCTTCGGCCACGAGCTGATCGGCGAGTACTGGGAGCGCAAGCTCTGAGCGCAACGGCTTAAGCCGGGCTTAAGCGGCGACCGATAGAGTAGGCGCAAACGGGTCTCGCCGGAGCGAGAAGCGATTTGAACACGACGATGCAGGACGGTCTGAGCAAGGTGCCGGCGGTCACGCTTGGGTTCTGGATCATCAAGATCGCCGCAACCACGCTCGGGGAGACGGGCGGCGATTCGGTGTCGATGTCGATGCACCTCGGCTATCTCGTCGGCACGGGGATTTTTGCGGCCATTTTCCTGGTTGCCGTGGTTTGCCAGATCCGCGCCAAGAGATTCCGTCCGTTGCTCTACTGGACGACGATCATTGCCACCACGACCGTGGGCACGACCCTGGCCGACTTTGCCGATCGTTCGCTCGGAATCGGCTATGCCGGGGGGTCGTCGCTGGTGTTCGGACTTCTCGTCCTCGGCCTGTTCGTCTGGCACCGCTCCCTCGGCTCGGTTTCGATCAACACCGTTAGCTCCCCCAAGGCGGAAATGTTCTATTGGGTGACGATCATGTTTTCCCAGACGCTGGGCACCGCCCTGGGCGACTGGACCGCCAGCACGGCCGGTCTGGGCTATGTCGGGGGCGCAATCGTGTTCGGTGCATTGCTTGCGCTCGTCGCCGCGGCCTACTATTGGACCAAGCTGTCGCGCGTGCTGCTGTTCTGGGTCGCATTCGTCCTCACCCGGCCGCTCGGCGCCGTGGTCGGTGATTTCCTCGATAAACCTCTCAATGCAGGCGGACTCGCGCTTAGCCGCTACTCGGCTTCCGCCGTCATTCTGGCCTTCATCCTGGCCAGCGTTGCCCTCCTGCCGCAACGGGCGGCGCAAAGGGCGCATTGACCCGGTTCCTTCCCGGCGCGCCGTCTCAGCACGCGGCCGTCTGCCTGGGCCGGTAGATCGCGATGTGCTCTACCCGGGCGACCGGCCGCTCGACCTCGCTCAGCACCAGGACGTCGAGCTCGACGAACAGGTGCCCCTTGCGCTCGTAGTTCGCGCTCACGCGCGGGCGCGCCGTCAATGTCTCGCCGACGCGCGCGAGGCCGTGGTTCTGCACCGTGCTGCCGACATGGATCCACGGCCCGAGCAGGACGTTGCGTATCAGCGCGAGGTTGCAGGTGCGCAGGACCGTGCCGGGATGCACCAGGTTCTCGCGCGCGTACAGGTCGTAGGTTTCGCGCACCTCGCGCAGATAGCCGGCAACGAGCTCGGCGCTCGCCTGCAAGTGCAGCGAGCCGAGGCAGGCGCCGACCGGCAGCGTTGCCGGGATCGCCTCGGGACGGCACGCCGGATCCGGCAGTCCGGCAGGCGGAAAGCGCTCCAGCGCCGGCGCCGCGGCAGCGCGCGCGGGAAGGCGCGCCGATCCGGTCGCGCAGCGGATGCCGCGGCTGGTCGCCTCGAGCAGGAGCGCGTCGCCATCTTCGCGCCCCGCCACTTCTACCGTCTCGCCGTCGTAGACCGGACTGGCGAGCCGGCATTGCGCCCAGCCGCGCTCGAGAAAGGCGCGTCCCCAGCGCCGCACCGGCAGATGCATCATGTAGGCGTAGACGTCGACCCCCGGCACCAGCGCGCCGCTGAACCCCAGGCGCCGGGCCACCACGTCGTCGTGGATCTTGTTCTCCGAGCTGTGCGCGGTGTTGTAGGCCTGAACGCGATAGGTGAGCATCGGAGCGCCCGGCAACAAGCTCAGGTCATCGAGCTTGAATTTCGCCGGCGACCGCCACCGGGCAGAACTGGCCCAAGCCGGATCTCATGCCCGAGAGACTAGCGGAGGCTTATGCGCGTTACAAGTCTGCTTTCTACACTGGCGCTTATCATGGCTCGTCCGGCAATCTAAAGAAGAAGGCGAATCGGAAGGAGGATCGCATCGTCTTCGAAAGGAATGCCTGATGGCAACCTCAGCGTCGCGCGCGTGACCTGCGCCAAGACCGGCTTCAAGCTCGTGCGCAAGGCGCGGTGCCGCGGCTTCGGGCGCCCTCTGGTGGCAGAATACCGCGAGCGCGATCCGAGCTGAATCATGGCAATGAGACACTGCACCTGCGGCGCCGAAGCCGATGTGCGTCGCGGCACCCGACGCACCGCGGACGGGCGCGACGAAATCGTCTACCGCGTGATCTGCCCCGTGTGCGGGCAGCTCGGGCCCGCGGTCCCGGCCGAGGGCAGGGACGAAGCCGCGGCCATCGCCGAAGCCGTCGCGGCGTGGAACGAGATGATCGCCCGTTTGCGCCCGCTGGAAGCCTGAGGCAGGAGCAATTCTTTGGCGAGTTCCCTGCAGGCACACGCAGTCTTGAACGACTGCTCCCGACCCGGAGTGGACATTCGCGCTACACTGTTCGCAACTCAGCGCCACGCAGCCCCGATACATGCAAATGAGGTGGAGGTCGGTACGAGCTTCGTACGCCCGCGCGTTGAACCCGGCATGCCATTGCGTTAGTATGGCCCGCGCCGCCTGCTCGCGTGAAACATACCATTAGGGAGGGAAGCCCCATGTATTTCCGCAGTCTGATGGTTGCCGCCTGCAGCCTGGTGCCACTCGCTAACGTCGCGCATGCGCAGATGCCGGCGCCGACACCGCTGATGTCGATGCACAGACTTGCGCCGGCGGGTTCGCCCAAGATCAGGGTCCGCGTCGACTCGATCAAGTACCGCCATATGATCCCGAGCGAATACGCGTTTTGCAAGGCGGACGGCCATGGCGGCGGCGCCGCCGCACCCAACAAGAGCCCGCGCATCTCGTGGTCGAAGGGTCCGAAGGGGACCCAATCCTACGCCGTCATCATTTACGACACAGATTCTCCTACCGAGCACCGCGAGTGGATGAACCAGAAGGGTCACACGCTGACTGCGGCAATCAAACGTAAGATTTTCTTCCATATGGCCGTAGTCGATATTCCGGCCAACGTCGCGGCATTGCCCAAAGGCGCCGAATCCGACGCGCGCGTGGTTCATGGCAAGCAAGCGCCGGCGAAGGTCGGCATTCACGGCGCCAACGACTATACCCAGGCCTTCGCCGCGAACGAGGCGCTGAAGGGCACCTATTACGGCTATGACGGCCCGTGCTCGCCGTGGAACGACGACAACACCCACCACTACCACTTCACCGTCTACGCGCTGAGCGTACCGTCGCTAAACCTTCACGGCGACTTTAGCGGCGAGGCGGCAGTTGCGGCGATGGAGGGCAAGGTGCTGGCGCAGGGCGAACTGCTGGGCGTCTATTCGACGAACCCGGCTGTCATTGCCAAATTGAAGAAGTAGCGCCGCGTGCTTTGATCAGCACCTGATTGGCCAACCCAGCCGCGCCGAAGGCGATCCGTCGCACCGAGCTTTTCTTTCCCGCGTCGCCCCAGGGCTCGAGCGCTGCGGCGCGTAGCATGAAGCTCATGGGGTCGAGGACCCAGTAGCCGCCCATGGCGGTGACGCCGCGCGCGAACAGCGGGTCGGGAAAGCGGCTCGCCGAGGGGCCGATGAGCGCGACCTCGTCGGCGTGGCGGCAGCAGGAGAGGATCTCCTCGAGCGCGTCGTTCGGCAGCACGGTGCTGGTGGACACGATCTTGTTGCAGTCCGCCAGACGCGTCGGGTCGAGCGTCACGATCAGGCCCGCTTTCTCCTTGACGAGCTCGGCGCGCAGCTCGACCACGGTGAGCGGCAGGCCGAGTTCGCGCACGCGCGGCGAAAAACGCGCCGCGTCGCGTGCCGGTTTTCCCACCAATTCGGCGGACGAGCGCTTCTGGAGGCGGGCGACACGGGGCGTCACTGTAGCAGGGCGGGCGCCGGGCACGGCTTGGTGAGAAAATGACGACTCAACCAGGAGGGAATGCGCAATATGCGAACGCTTGTCATCACCGCATCGACACTGTTGCTCGCCGCAGTGGCGGGGTGCGCCGGGAATCCGGACAGCTCTCTCGCGGCGCAGTGCGAGGACGGCCTGAGGGTGGCCTACAGGGAGCTCGACTTCGCCAAGGCCAGCGGCTTCGAGGGCACGGTGGAGTATTCGAAGGCCGCCGGCCTGCTGACGGCCGCGAAAGTCCAGCAGCAATTCGGCAAATATCCCAACTGCGTCGACAAGGTCGAGCGGGCACGGGCTTACATTGTCAAATCAAGGAAATGAAGCGACGGAGCGTGAACAAATTGACGGCGCGAGGCTGCGTGCGGGCGTAACCTGAGCGGACGTGATTCGTAGGGAGGCAGCCATGAGAATGCTAGTCGCAGTCTTCGCCGCCGCCGTGCTTGCCGGATGCGGCGCGGACGTCGCCAGCAGCGCGGCCACCGCCGCGTCGCTCAAGAAGGCGGAATTGGAGCAGGGTCAAAAGACCATGCAGCATGCGCAGCAGAAGATCGACGCCATGCAACAGCAGCTGCAGCAGAACGCCGACCGCTCGATGCAGGCCGCCGACGACCAGAAGTAGCTGGCGGCAACCCTTCAGGCGGCGGCCGGTTGAGCTACACTCGGACCCCACTGCCTGACAGGGAGAGAGAGGAATGATCCACGTCATCGCGGTCATCACCGCCAAGCCCGGCAAGCGGGATGACATCCTGAAGCATTTCCGCGCCAATGTGCCCGCGGTGCGGGCCGAGAAAGGGTGCATCGAGTACGGCGCCGCGATCGACGCGGATCCCGCCCCGCAGATGCAGACCAAGTACGGCCCCGACACCTTTATCGCGGTGGAGAAGTGGGAAAGCATGGATGCGCTCAAGGCGCACGCCGGCGCGCCGCACATGGCGGCCTACGCGGCAAGAGTCAAGGATATGATCGCGAGCCGGGTGATCCATATCCTCGCGCCGGCCTGAGCGGGAGCCGCGCCATGTCCGTGCATCCGCTTTCATCGCCGCGCGCCCTCGATCCCGTGCGGGAGGCGAAGGTCCATCTCGCCGCCGCCCACCGCCTGGCGGTGCGGGACGAGCTCGAGGAGGGCATCGACAATCATTTCACGGTAACGCTGCCGGGGCGCGACGACCGCTACCTGATCCTGCCGTTCGGCTTTCACTGGTCGGAAGCCCGCGCGAGCGAGATGATCGTGTTCGACGAATCGGGCAGGACCCTGGAAGGCGAGGGGGTGGTCGAGCTCTCGGCGCAGTGCATCCACGCGCCCGTCCATCGCCTGACCGGCGCGCGGGTGGTCATGCACACCCATCAGACCTGGGCGCTCGCGCTCAACATGCTGCAGGACAATCGCCTGCTGCCCGCGAGCCAGACGGCGGCGTTCTTTCACGGCCACGTCGCCTATGACGACACCTACACGGGCACCGCCGACTTCATCGAGGAAGGCGAGCGCCTGGCGGGCGTCATCGGCGACAAACACGTGCTGTTCATGAAGAACCACGGTGTGCTGGTGACCGGGGACAGCGTGGCGCAGGCCTACCGGCGCCTGTACAAGCTCGAGCGCGTCTGCCGCGCCCAGGTGCTGGCGCTGGGCACCGGCAAGCCGCTCGAGGTGCTCTCGGAGGCGGTGGTGGCGCAGGTGCAGGCGCCGCCCGAGAACGACCGCCATTCGCGCGCCGAGCGCGACCGCCTGTATTTCGAGGCCATGATGCGGGTGCTCGACCGGGAGAATCCCGGCTACGCCGACTGAATTGCGGCGCATTGCCCCCGCCGCGGCGCCTCAATCCGCGCGGTAGCGACGGATGACCTCTGCATCCGGGTCGGCGCCCAGGCCGGGCCCCTGCGGCAGCGGCAGTTCGCCGCTCTTGGGCTCGAGTAGCGCGCCATACAGGGAAGCTTCGGCCCAAAGGTAGAAGTATTCGAAGCGCTCCGCTTCGGCGAGCGCCGCTAGGAGGTGCAGCGTGGCGAGCGCGCCGGGGCCGAAATACGGCGAGTGCGGCGCGAGGCGGACCTTGTGCCGCGCGGCGAGCGCCGCCACGCGCCGGAATTCCGTGATGCCGCCTACCTTGGTCACCGAGGGCTGCGCGATCTGCACCGCCCGCGCCTCGAACAGCGCGGCGAACTGGGTCGCGAAACAGCAGTTCTCGCCCGCCGCGATCGGGATGCCGCAGGCCTCGCCTACCGCGCGCAGCGCGGCGCCGTCCTCGGGCGGGAACACCGGTTCTTCGAACCACTCCAGGCCCAGCGGCGCGAGGCGCCTGCCGAGCGCGATCGCCGCCTCGACGCTCCACTCGCAATTGACGTCCAAGAGCAGCGCGGTGTCGCGCGGCACTGCGCGACGTGCCGCGGCGATCACCGGCTCGTTGACTTCATGCAGCTTGATGGCGCCGAAGCCTGCGCCCAGCGCCTGCTCGCAATAGCGCGTGACGAGCGCGCTGTCGGCGTAGCGCAGCAGGCTCGCGTAGCATGCAAGCCGCTCGCGGCGCGCGCCGCCCAGCAGCGCGTGCAGCGGCTTGCCGGCCGCCTTGCCGGCAATGTCCCACAGCGCGATGTCGAGGCCCGAAAGCGCGAAGGCCGCGATGCCGAAGCGGCCGAAGATGTGCAGCCGCTTCTGGATCGTCGCGTGCAGCGCGGCGATGTCGGCTGCGTCCTGCCCCACGGCCAGGGGCGCGATCATGTCCTTCACGGCCGCGGCCACGGGGCGCCGGCACGAGTAGGAGAAGGCCTCGCCCCAGCCGGTGAGCCCGGCGTCCGTGTCCACGCGCACCAGGCAGAAATCGAGCGCCTTCCAGCCGCCGGTGCCGAGCGTCCAGGAATCGGCGCCGTAACGGCTCGGGATCGAAAGCGGGATCGCTTCGACGCGGATGATCTTCATGTCGGGATGATAGCCTTTGCGCAGCTATGGACCGCGGGGTAAATTGTCGGCGCCTGTCAGAGGAGGAAGGCGCCCGATGATCCGCTCCACCATGCAGCGCGTGCCGCTGTCGCTGAATCATTTTCTGGAACGCGCCGGCAAGCTCTTTCCCGAGTCCGAAATCGTCAGCCGGCTGCCGGACAAGTCGCTGCGGCGCTACCGCTTCGCGGATTTCTACCGCCGCGCGCGCCGGCTCGCCTCCGCGCTGCTCGCCGCGGGGCTGAACAAGGGCGACCGGGTGGCGACGCTGTGCTGGAACCACTACGCGCACCTGGAGTGCTATTTCGGCATTCCGGCCGCCGGCGGCGTCATGCACACGCTCAACCTGCGCCTGGCGCCGGAGGACATCGGCTGGATCGCGAATCACGCCCAGGACCGCTTTCTGGTGGTGGACGACGTCCTGCTGCCGCTTTATGAGCAGATCAAGGGCAAGGCGCCGTTCGAGAAGGTGATCGTGGTGCCGTTCTCGGGCAAGCCGGTCGACAAGGGCCTGGTCGACTACGAGGCTTTCCTCGAGCGGGCGCCGCACAAGTTCGACTACGTCGCGCACGAGGAGGACGACCCGATCGCGATGTGCTACACCTCGGGCACGACCGGGCGGCCCAAGGGCGTGGTGTACTCGCACCGCTCGACCGTGATCCATTCGCTGGTCGCGAACATGCCGGATTTCTGGGGGCTGTCGGCCAAGGACAAGGTGCTGCCGGTGACGCCGATGTTCCACGCCAACAGCTGGGGCGTGCCCTACACCTGCATGATGATGGGCGTGAAGATGATCTTTCCCGGGCCGCACCTGCATCCGCAGGACCTGCTCGACCTGTTCGCCGCGGAGCAGCCGACCTATGCGCTCGGCGTGCCCTCGATCTGGATCGGCATGGCGCAGCTGCTGGAGTCGCAGCCCGAGCGCTACAAGCTTCCGCGCGGAATCCGCATGCTGGTGGGCGGCGCGGCGATGCCCGAAGCGATGATCCGCATCTACGCCAGGCACGGCGCGCAGGTGACGCACGGCTGGGGCATGACCGAGATGAGCCCGCTCGGCACCGCGTCCTACCTCAAGCCCGAGCTGCAGGCAGTGGGCGAGGACGAGTTCTTCGCCCGCTCGGCCATGGCCGGCGTGCCGGTGCCGATGGTCGACATGCGCATCGTCGGGGAGGACGGCGGCGAGCAGCCCTGGGACGGCAAGAGCGTGGGCGAGATCCAGGTGCGCGGGCCGTTCATCGCCGGCGGCTACCACGAGGTGGCGACCGACCCCGAGAAGTTCACCGCCGACGGCTGGCTGCGCACCGGCGACGTCGCCGCGCTCGACGCGCACGGCTACGTGCGCATCGCCGACCGCACCAAGGACCTGATCAAGTCGGGCGGCGAGTGGATCAGCTCGGTCGACATGGAGAACCTGCTGATGGCGCACGCCGCGGTGGCCGAGGCGGCGGTGATCGCGGTGGCGGACGCCAAGTGGGGCGAGCGGCCGCTCGCCTGCGTGGTGCTCAAGCCCGGCGGCAAGGCCGACCCGGAGGCGTTGCGCGCCCACCTCGCCGGGCGCTTCGCCAAGTGGCAGCTGCCGGATCGGTTCGAATTCCTCGACGCGATCCCCAAGACCTCCACCGGCAAGTTCTGGAAGGTCAAGCTGAGGGAGCAGTTCCGCTGAGCACGGCCATGCGCCCGCTGCGTGGCGCCGGCCTGGCGGCCGCGCTTGCGCTTAGCCTCGCCGCCGCCGGCGCACGCGCGGCGGTCGACGCGCGCGACCTCGAGCGCTGCGCGCGCATCGATGCGCCCGATGAGCGCCTGGCGTGCTACGACGCCGCCGTGCCGCGGCCGGCGCCCGGAGAGACGCCCCCCGCCGGCGCCGCCGAGCGCTCGCCGATCGACGAGCGCTGGGCGATCGGCGTCAGCGGCACGCTGTTCGACATCCTGCCGCACAAGCCGACCTACCTGCTGGTGGTTCATCACAGCAGCGACCTGAACGCCGAGCCTTCGAGTCCGACGCATGGGCCGCCTGCGCCGATGGATTTGCGCGCGAGCGAGGCGATGTACCAGATCAGCGCCAAGTTCCGGGTGGTCGATATGCAACAGAGCATCGGCGCGTCGCTCTGGGCGGGCTATACGCAGCTAAGCGAATGGCAGGTCTACAACCCGAGCGTGTCGCGCCCGTTCCGCGAGACCGACTACGAGCCCGAGCTCATGCTCGCCTTCCATCCCGACCGGAACGTCCTCGGCATGCGCTGGCGGCTGCTCAACTTCGGCCTGGTGCACCAGTCCAACGGCCAGTCCGACCCGCTCTCGCGCAGCTGGAATCGTGCCTACGTGCAGTTCGGCCTGGAGCGCGACCGCTTCGAGCTCCTGCTGCGCCCGTGGTGGCGCATCCCCGAGAACCGGGCGAACGACGACAACCCCGACATCGTCGACTACATGGGTTACGGCGACGTGGTCGCGAGCTACCATGTCGGCCGCCAGACCCTGTCCATGCTCGGGCGCTACAATCCGCGCACCGGCAAGGGCGCGCTCGAAGGATCGTGGAGCTTTCCGGTCTGGCGCCGCATGCGCGGCTACGTGCGGCTGTTCAGCGGCTACGGCGAGAGCCTGCTCGACTACAACTGGCGCCAAACCACTTTCGGCTTCGGCATGGCGCTGACGGACTGGCAGTGATGCGTCCGCTGTTCGTGACCGGCCTTTGCGTCGCAAGCGCGCTCGGCGCGGGGCTGGAAAGCAGCTTCGGCGCGTTGCGCGGCGGGCGCTCCGGCCTGCGGCCGAACGATTTCGAACCCTTTCCACACCCGACCTGGATCGGCCGCGTCGACGGGCTGGAGTCGGCGCCGATCGCCGGCGCGCTGGCGCGCTTCGACTGCCGCAACAACCGCCTGGCGCGGCTCGCGCTCGCCCAGGACGGCTTCGAGGACGCCGTGGCGCGCGCGCGCGAGCGCCACGGCGCGGAGCGCATCGCGGTCCTGCTCGGCACCACCACCTCGGGCATCCTCGAGACCGAGCTCGCCTACCGGCGCGGCGCCGAGGTCGAGGCGCTGCTCGCCGCGCGGGACTATGCCGCGACGCACGGCATGTTTTCGCTCACCGAGTTCGTGCGCGCGCGGCTGGCGCTGGAAGGTCCGGCAGCCACCGTTTCCAACGCCTGCGCCTCGAGCGCCAAGGTGTTCGCGCAGGCAGCGCGCCTGATCGAAGCCGGGATCTGCGACGCGGCGGTGGTCGGCGGGGTCGATAGCCTGTGCCTGACCACGCTGTACGGCTTCCGCTCGCTCGAGCTGCTGTCGGCCACGCCATGCCGGCCGTGCGACGAGCGGCGCGACGGCATCTCGATCGGCGAGGCGGGCGGCTTCGCGCTGCTGGAGAAGGAGCCCGGCGCGCAGGGCGCGATCGCGCTGCTCGGCTACGGCGAGAGCAGCGACGGCTACCACATGTCCTCGCCGCAGCCCGAGGGCGCGGGCGCGCTGCTGGCGATGTCGGATGCGCTCGCGCGCGCCGGCGCGCAGCCGCGCGAAATCGATTACGTCAACCTGCACGGCACCGGCACCCCGGCCAACGACCGCGCCGAGGATGCCGCGCTGTTCGCGCTGTTCGGCGACGCGACGCCGGCCAGCTCGACCAAGGGCTGGACCGGCCACACGCTCGGCGCGGCGGGCATCGTCGAGGCCGCGATCTCGGTCCTGTGCCTCGAGCGCGGGTTCCTGCCCGGCACGCTCAACACCGGGCGGCCGGACCCGGCGCTGCGCACGCACGTCGTGCTCGAGAGCGAACAGCGCCCGCTGCGGCGGGTGCTGAGCAATTCATTCGGCTTCGGCGGCAACAACTGCAGCCTGCTGTTCGGGCGCCCCGGGTGATGCGCGTATACCTGCACGGTGTCGGCGTGATCGGCCCGGGGCTCGAGGGCTGGCTCGCGTGCCGCGAGGTGCTGGCCGGGCGCGCGCCCTGGACCGAGACGGCGCTGCGCGTGCCGGTGCCGGCGATGCTGCCAGTGACCGAGCGCAGGCGCTGCAACGCGGCCTCGCGCGTGGCGCTGGCCGCGGCCGAGGATGCGCTGGCCGCGGGCGACTGGGCCGCCGCCGGGCTGGCGACGGTGTTCGCCTCGGCCGACGGCGACGGCGCGGTGACGCACGCGCTGTGCCAATCGTTCGCGGCGCGCGAGCCGGATGTGTCGCCGACCCAGTTCCACAACTCGGTGCACAACGCGCCGGCCGGCTACTGGGGCATCGCCACGCGCTCGGGGCGGCCTTCGACCAGCCTCGCCGCGGATCGGGACTCGTTCGCCGCCGGACTGTTCGAGGCCGCGCTGCAGGCGACGCTCGACCCGGGCCCGGTGCTGCTGGTGGCTTTCGACCTGCCGCTGCCGCATCCGCTCGCGCTGATGCGCCCGCGCCGCCACGGCCTGGCGGTCGCGCTGCTGCTGGGGCGCGAGCCGCGCGGCGCGGCGCTCGCGGCGCTCGCGCTGCGGCTGGAGCGGGGCGCGGCGGCGAGCCCGCTGCCGCCGGCGCTCGAAGCGCTGGCGGACAATCCGGCGGCGCGCGCGCTGCCGCTGCTCGCGCTGCTCGCGCGCGGCGAGCAAGGCGATGTCCGGCTCGGCGCGGTGGGCGCGCGCCAGCTCGCGGCGCGCTGCGAGCGATGAGCCTCGGGCGCGCGCAAATCGAGGCACTCATTCCCCAGCGCGGCGCGATGTGCCTGCTCGACCGGGTGCTGTCGTGGGACGGCGACGGCATCGTCTGCGCCAGCGCGAGCCATCGGCGCGCGGACAACCCGCTGCGCGCGCGCGGGCGGCTGCACGCGCTGGCGGGGATCGAATACGCGGCGCAGGCGGTCGCGCTGCACGGCGCGCTGTGCGCGCGCGCGGGGCGGGCGATCGGGCCCGGCCTGCTCGCGAGCCTGCGCGAGGTCGAGCTGAACGCCGAGCGGCTCGACCTGGTCGCGGGGGAGCTGCTGGCGATCGCCGATGCGCTCGTGGTCGAGCGGCGGCACATGCTGTACGCTTTCCGGGTCGAGGGCGACGGCCGCATCCTGCTGAAGGGGCGCGCCGCGATCGCACTGGTTGCCGGGACCGACGCATGAAGCGCGCCGTGGTGACAGGAGGAAGTGGTGCGCTGGGAGCGGCGATCTGCCGCTCGCTGGCGGCGGCCGGGCTGCACGTGATCGTGCACGGCCACGCGCACCCGGACCGGGCGCAGGGCGTGGCGGACGAAATCCGCGCTGCCGGCGGCAGCGCCGAGACGCTGCTGTTCGATGTCTGCGACGGCGCCGCCGCCGCGCGCGCGCTCGAGGGCTTGGTCGAGCGCGGCGGGCCGATCCAGGTCGCGGTCAGCAACGCCGGCGTGCACCGCGACGCGCCGCTCGCGGGCATGTCGGAAGCGCAGTGGGACGAGGTGGTCGACGTCTCGCTCAAGGGCTTCTTCAACCTGACCCGCCCGCTGCTGCTGCCGATGATCGCCACGCGCTGGGGCCGGATCGTGAGCGTCTCGTCGATCGTCGGCCTGACCGGCAACCGGGGCCAGGTCAACTACGCGGCGGCGAAAGCAGGGCTGCACGGCGCGACCAAGTCGCTCGCGATCGAGCTCGCCACGCGCGGCGTGACCGTGAACGCGGTGGCGCCGGGGATCATCCGCTCGGCCGGCACCGACGCCGCCGTGCCGGACAGCGTGGTCGAGGCGCTGGTGCCGATGAAGCGCCGCGGCACGCCCGAGGAAGTCGCGAGCCTGGTCGCCTACCTGGTGTCCGATCAGGCCGCCTACCTCTCCGGGCAGGTCATCTCGGTCAACGGCGCAATGGCTTAGTCGCGATGCAAGCAAAAGGGTACGCGGCCGTCATCCCGGCCTTCGACGAAGCGGCGACGATCCGCGACGTCGCCGAGCGCACGCTGCGCCAGGTCGATACGCTGATCGTGGTGGACGACGGCTCGACCGACGGCACCGCGGCCGCGCTCGAGGGCCTGCCGCTCGAGCTGCTGCGCAATCCGGCGAACCTCGGCAAGGGCGCGAGCCTGTGGCGCGGCATGCGGCGCGCGCTCGAGCTCGGGGCGCGCGCGGTGATCACGCTCGACGGCGATGGCCAGCACCGGCCCGAGGACATCCCGGCGCTGCTCGCGGCGCACCGCGACCGTCCCGAGGCGGTCGTGATCGGCTCGCGGCTGCACCTGCGCGGCCGTGCGCCGGCGCTGCGCTATTGGGCCAACCGCGTCGCCGACTTCTGGATCGCCCGCGCGGCGGGCCGCCGCTTCCCCGACACCCAGTCCGGCTTTCGCGTCTATCCGGCACGGCTGCTGCGCGAAGCTCGGGTCGACCACGGCGCATCGGCGCGCTTCGCGTTCGAAAGCGAGATCCTGATCGAAGCCGGCCGCCTCGGTGTCGAGGGCATCGCAGTGCCGGTGACGGTCGCGTACCGCGGCCTGGCGCGGGCGAGCCACTTTTCCAACGTCGCCGACGTCGCGCGGATCGCGCGCGTGATCGTGCGGGGCCTGCTTGCGCGCTACGGGGCGTCGCGCCCGAAGGCGGCCGAGAAAACGAGCGCGAGCGGCGTGCCGGCGAGCACGGTCAGCCCGATCGCGCGCAGCACCGGCGTGGCCGAAAGCGCGAGCGCGCCCGCCGAGCACAGCACCGCGAGGCAGCACACCGTGAGCGAGAGCAGCGTGCGCCGGCGCTCGCCCGCATCGCGCGGCACGCGATTGAAGAACAGCGAGTAGTTCAGCCCGGTACCGACCACGAACAGCAGCGCGACCAGGTGGAACAGCGTCAGCGGGGAGCCCAGCAGCGGCAGCATGCCGGCCGCGACCGCGGCCGCGAGCAGCACCGGCAGCAGCACGCGCGCCGCTTCGCGCGCGCCTCCCAGTCCCCAAGTCAGCAGGCCGAACATCGCGGCGATGCCGAGCCCGGTGAGCGCGAGCGTCTGGCTGCGGTAGCGCGCGATCATGCGCCCGGTCTCGCGCCGAAGGTCGAGCAGCATGGCGCCCGGCGCGTGCAGCGCCTGGAACCGGGCCGACAGCGCGCCGAGGTCGCCCGCCCCGCGCAGCGGGATCAGCGCGACCCACTCGCCGCGCAGCGGGAAGAGCAGCGCATCGAGCTTGAGCCCGAGGCCGCTGCCGCGCAGATCGGCCGGCTCGAGCAGCGGCCCGCTGCGCGCGCGCTCGACCTCGCGCAGGAAAGGTTCGAACAGCCTGGGACGGAACGGCAGGCCCTGCGCCGCCTGCGCGAGCGCGCGCCGCAGCGCTGGCGCGTCGGGCAGCGCGGCGCGCCGCGCGCGCTGCAGCGCCTCGCTCGGCAGGATATCGCTCGCCGTCTCGAAGCCCGCGATCAGCCGGTCGTGAACCAGCCGCTGCAGCGCGGGCTCGAGCGCCTCGCTGCGCTCCAGCGCCAGCTCGCGCCCCGGGGCCCGCACGACGATCACGGCGCCGACGTCCGGCGCCTTGAGCTCGGCGCGCAGCTCCTGGTCGGCGCGGCGCTCGGCGTCCGGGATCGGGTTGAGCTTGCCCAGGTCGTCGTCCCACAGCGCGCCCGGGCGCAGCGCGCCCGCCGCGATGGCGAGCGCGAGCGCGCTCCAGGCGAGCGCGCGCAACGGGCGCGGGTGGCGCGCGAGCGCGCTCCAGCCGAGCAGCGGCGCAAGGCGCGCCGGCGCCACCGGCCGCGCAGGCGCGATTTCGGGCAGCACGTAGCGCGTCACCAGGCCGGCGACCAGGATCGCGCTCATCAGCAGCAGCCCGAGCTGCGCCAGGCCGGCAAAGCTCGACAGCAGCATGCTCAGCCCGCCGAGCACGGTGGTCAGCACCGCCAGGCGCAGCGTGGGCCAGATCCGCGCCAGCGTCGCGCGCAGCGTTTCTCCCGGCTGGTTGTGCAGGAACAGGTAGCTGGGGTAGTCGACCGCTTCGCCGAACAGGATCGCCGCGAAACCGAGCGAGATGCCGTGGATCGAGCCGAACGCGAGCGCGACCAGCGCGATGCCGGCCGCGATCCCGCTCGCGATCGGCACGAAGCAGGCGAGCGTGAGCGCCACCGAGCGGTACACGAACAGCAGCAGCGCGAGCACCGCCGCGCCGGCGATGAGCGAGAGGCTCTGCGCGTCGGCGCGGATCAGCGCGCGCGACTCGACCGCGAATGCGCCCGGGCCGCTGAGCGTAAGCGAGGCGCCGTGCGCGCCGGCGGAGGCGGCGAACGCCGATCGCACTTCGCTCACCGCGCGCGCCTGGGCGTCCAGATCGGAGGCCGCGGCGCGCGTCTCGGCCACCAGCAGCGCGCGCCTGCCGTCGGGCGAGAACCACACCCCCTGGCGCGTGTCCGGGCCGGCGGCGGGAAGCGACTCGAGGTAGGCGCGCGCCTCGCCGGTGGGATCCGAGGCGATGCCGCCGGCGAGCATGCCGCCCAGCGGGGAGGCTAGCGCCTCGAGCGCGCGCTGGAGCGAGTCGCGCAGGCCCGCGGCGGAGAAGCGCCCCGGCGCGACCGCGGGGCTGAGCAGGTAGCGCCAGCGCTCGACCAGCGCGCGGTCGGCGGCCCCGAAGCGCGCTTCGCCATTGTTGACGTAGGCAAACTCTGCCGAGACCGACAGGCGCCGCGCGAGCGCGCGGCTCGCGCCGGCGAGCGCGTCCGGCGCGGCGCCCGAGATGCCGATCAGGATCATGCGCGCCGCGACGCCCTCGCGCAGCTGGTGCACCAGCAGCGCCTGGTCGGCGTCCAGCCGCGCCGGCAGGAAGGCGGTGAAATCGCTCGTGATGCGCGCGCGCGAGGCGACCAGGGCGCTCGCCGCGAGCAGCGCGAGCCAGACCAGCACGACGGCAAGCGCGCGGCGGGTCAAGGGCCGTCCGGGCGGAGCGTCATCACGGTCGTGTTGCCGCCCGCCTCGTTCACGCCGATCTGCGTGATCTGCGCGCCACTGCCGTGAAACTCGATGGAGCGCAGGTAGCGTGCCATCTCCTCGTCGCGCGGGGCGAGCTCGAGCGTCCAGTGCTCGACGCTGCCGCCGAACGTTATGCGGTAGTAGCGCTCGAGCAGCGCAAGGTCCCCGCCGAGCGTGGCGCGCAAGCCTTCGGCAAAGGCCCACGCGGCGGGGCTGGCGCGCAGCGAGTAGCTGCGCGATTCGCCGCGCGCGGGGCTCTCGACCAGCATCGTGTCGCCGTCGATCACGGTCCGCTCGAGGTAAGGCGCTTCGACGTCCTTCTCGATGCGGCCGCCGCGCAGGTACGACAGCCTGCCCGAGAGCACCAGCGGCTCGCTTAGCGCGGCCATGCGCTTGGTCTCGCTGAAGCGCACGCTCGAGGCTTGCACGGCGGACAGCAGGCGCATTACCTGCGCCAGCCCGGACTGCTGCGCGCTCGCCGCGCCGCAGGCGAGCGCCAGCAGGCAGGCGGCGAGCGCCCGGTACAATGACGTCACGGGGCCATGTTGCGGAGCTCTTTTTTCCTCGGGATGTGTTCGAGCGCGCATGTGGGCCGCGCCCGATTCGATCATGCCCTGCGCAAAAAGACAACGGCGGCCGCGCTCGCGCTGCTGCTGCTCGGCGGCTGCGCCGGGCCGTCGCTCGATCAGGTGCGCGCGCTGCCGCCGAACGCGATCCCGGCGCGCTTCCTGCTCACGTTCGATGACGGGCCGAGCACCTGGCAGCCGTACAACCCGACCCGGGCGATCCTCGACACGCTGGCGCGCAACGCGCTGCAGCCCGGGATCAAGGCGGTGTTCTTCCTGCAGACGCGCGATCCGCGTGCCGGCGCTTCGGAGGCGGGCAGGGCGCTGATGCGGCGCGAGCAGGCCGAGGGCCACGTGCTCGCGGTGCACAGCGGCTCGCCGCGCGGGCACATCGACCACATGCTGCTGCCCGATCCCGAGCTGGACCGCACGCTGCGCGACGCGCAGTCCGACATCGCGGCGATCACCGGGCGGACGCCCGACCTGGTGCGGCCGCCGTTCTGGAACTACGATGGGCGTACGCTCGCGGCGTACCGAAAGCGCGGCTTGCACATGCTGCTGACCGACATCAGCGCGAACGACGGCGTGATCTACTTCTGGAACATCAGCCTGCGCCGGCGCAGCCACTTGCGCGACGCCCTGGGCGAGGTGCGCGAGCGAATCGCGGCCGGCGCGTTGCCGGTGGTCGGCGGCGTGATTCCGCTGGTGGTCACCTTTCACGACACCAACACCTACACCGCGCATCACATGGCGGAGTACCTGCGCATCCTGAGCGAGGAGGCGGCGAACGTCGGCCTGGTGCTCGCGCCGAAGCCGTTCTACGACGATGCCGCCGCGATCGAGCGCGCGGCGCGGGCGCGCGCCGCGGGCGGCGGCTGATGTCCAAAGCTCGGGCGCAGGAGGAATCGGGTGCGAAAGCGCACTTGGCGCAAGCGCTTCGCTGGCTGCCTGGAACCGAAGCCGAGCTGGCCGGAATTCTCGCCTCAGGCATCGGCATGGCGGCGCCCGTGCTGCTTGCTGCCGCGTTGGGCCATCTTGGCGCCGGTTTGGCCGCGGCATTCGGGGCCCTCGCGGCCGGGCGCTTAGCCATGGGCTCGAGCATCAAGGAGCAGGCGTGGAACATCGTCGCCGCGCTCGCGCCCGTCGCTGCCGCATCGGTCGCGGCCGCGCTGATCGCCGGCCGCGGCTGGCGCACGGACGCGTTGGTGGTCGTAATGGCGGGTGCCGCCGCCGTGCTCGGAGGCTACAGCCGCCCATTGGCCGGCGCCACCACGCGCTTCATTCCCGTCCTTGTCATTGCCGCTGCCGTGGTGGACGGCGTTTCCGACCGGGCCGGGTACCTGCTGCTGATGGCCGCGGGCGCTGCCTGGACCGCGTTGCTCTACCTCGTCTTAGGAGCGCTGTTTCGCGCCGGCGGTCGCCTCGGTCCGGGCGCGGACGCAGCCACGCCGTCAAACGCGACCCGGGCGCAAAGGTTCAGGCGCTGGAAAAGATCTCTTAGCGGCTTTGCCGGCTGGCAGTACGCCCTGCGGTTCGGCTCCTGCCTCGCCTTGGCGGGCGGTTTGCGCTGGCTCTGGCCGGATCATCATCTGCACTGGATCGCGCTGACCGTGGCATTGCTGTGTCAACGCCAGCCCGAAGCCTTCTCGATCAAGACCACGCAGCGGGCGCTAGGCACCGCCGTCGGCGTGCTCGTGGCGGGTACGCTCGTTGCGTTCAGGCCGCCGGCCTGGGGCGTGGTCGCGGGCATCGCGCTGCTGGCGGCGGCGCGGCCGCTGCTGCGGGCCCGCAACTACCTGCTTTACTCCGCGATCATGACGCCGCTCATCATCCTGATCATGGACGCCGGTCGGCCGCCGGACGTCGGCGTGCTGGTGGATCGCCTGGTCGCGACCCTGGTCGGCGCGGGGCTGGTCGTCGCGGCGGACGCCATCGCGGCCAGGCTCCTGCGTCCCGGCGAGGCTTGAGTTTACAGTTTGTTACAGCTTTTACATCTGAGCGAATGGACTTTACGCAAGCCGAACGTTGGCCCTGTGCGCCACTTGGTACGCTTGCGGCCATCACGTTCGTAGGAGGTGGAACATCATGAACCTGAAGAAGCTGGGCCTGCCTCTCGCCTTTGGCCTCGCCGCGATCGCGGCAAGCGGCAGCGCATTGGCGGACCACGGACACGTGCATTTCGGGCTTTATTTCGGCATGCCGGTGTGGGGCCCAGGGTACTACCCCGCCCCTTACTACTATCCGCCGGCGCCTTACTACTACCCTCCAGCCGTGGTGGTGCCGTCTGCGCCACAGACCTACGTCGAACAAGGCCCTGCGCAGGGCGCACCGGAGCAGCCGCAGGGCTACTGGTACTACTGCGCCGACGCCAAGGCGTACTACCCCTACGTCAAGCAATGCCCGGGCGGCTGGCAGCGCGTCGCGCCCCAGCCCGGCAACTGAGCACAGGCGAGCGATCATGATCCGCAGCAAAGCGATGTTGTCGGCGGCCGTGCTGGTCGCCTTGAGCGCCTGCACTACCTTGCCGACCGGGCCGAGCGTCATGGCCATGCCCGGCAGCGGCAAGAGCTTCGACCAATTCCGCGCCGACGACGCCGTCTGCAGGCAGTTCGCGCTTGAGCAATCTGGCGGAACGACGGCGAACCAGGCGAGCGTCAACAGCGGGGTCGAAAGCGCGGCGGTCGGAACCGCGGTCGGCGCCGCCGCGGGAGCGCTGGTGGGCGGGCACGAAGGAGCCGGCAGCGGCGCCGCGGCCGGTTTGCTTGTCGGCGCGCTCAGCGGTGCGGGCGCCGGGCAGGCCTCCGGCTATGCCTTGCAGCGGCGCTACGACAACGCCTACGTCCAGTGCATGTATGCCAAGGGCAATGCGGTTCCGGTCGCCGGCCAGCGAGTCCGGGCCCGGCCCTACCAGCAACAGCTGACGCCGCCGCCTCCGCCGCCTCCCGGCAGCATGGCGCCGCCGCCACCGCCTTCCGGCAGCGTCCCGCCGCCTCCTCCTCCGGACAGCCCGCCGCCGGCAATGCGGTGAGCGCGATGGCGCCGCGCTGGCGGCTGGCATTGGCGACCGCCGTCGCGCTCGGCGTGAGCGCGTGCCAGAGCGGTCCCCCCGCGCCGCCCGACCCCGAACCCGCGCTGCAGGCCCTCGCGCAATCGGGCTACGTGTCCGAACCGCGCTACGGCACGCAAGCGCTGCAGGAAACCTGGGACGACGGCGAGCAGCAGCTGGAGGTATCGTTCATCGCGCCTGCGGCGCCCGGCGCGGCCGAGGTTCCGCTCATCGTCTACCTGCCCGGGCTCGGAGAGTCCACCGGCTCCGGGGCGCTGTGGCGCCGGACCTGGGCGCAAGCGGGCTACGCGGTGCTCGCGGTCCAGCCCCGACGCCTGACGCAGCGCATCTGGGCCTCGCCCATGGCGCGCGAAGGCGACTTCGAGGCGCTGGCGCGGAACGAGTTTTCCTCCCGCGCCGCGGCGCGGCGGATCGCCACGCTGCGCTTTGCACTGGACGAGCTTGCGCGCCGCGCGCAGACCGGCAATCCGCTCTACCGCCTGGCCGACCGGTCGACGATCGTGCTGGCGGGCTTCGATCTCGGCGCCCAGACCGCGTCGCGCGCGGCGGGCGCGAGGGATGCTGCCGTGCGCGCGGCGATCATCATCAGCCCGTACGTATTGCGCCAGAATCCAGCCGAGGCGGCGCGATATGCCGCAATCACCTTGCCCGTGCTCTCGATAACGGGCACGGATGACGCGGACCCGTTCGGGATCGTGAGCGACCCGGCGCTGCGCCGGACGGCTTGGCGCGCGATGCCCGCGGGAGACAAGTATCTGCTGCTGCTCGCCGGGGGCACGCACGCGCTTCTCGCCGGCAACGGTCTGTTCGATCCCTACAGCGCGAGCGCGTTGGCACCCGGCAGCGCCGCGGACGGGGGGCAGAAACGGCGTCGCGGCAGGCAGGAGCGGCGCGGCGGCAGCGATGCGGCAGAT
>Ga0335081_10001565_pt1 | contig 36474 bp, 37 predicted proteins | sample Lox_Sample_35_FD_206713 | JGI IMG/M metagenome (GOLD analysis project Ga0335081, IMG submission 206713) | Soil microbial communities from Loxahatchee National Wildlife Refuge, Florida, United States - Lox_Sample_3.5 | ecosystem: Environmental > Terrestrial > Soil > Wetlands | place: USA...
CATCCTCTCGGCGAAGACCGTCTTCTGGAACGGGCCCATGGGGCTCTTCGAGCAGAAGCCGTGGGCGGAGGGGACCTTCGGGGTGGCGAAGGCGATGGCGGAGTCCGCGGCGACCACGGTGGTGGGCGGCGGGGACAGCGCGGCAGCGGTGGAGGAGGCCGGGCTCGTCGACCGAATGAAGCACGTCTCCACCGGCGGCGGAGCCAGTCTGGAGTTCATCGAGGGGCGCGAGCTGCCCGGCGTGAAGGCGCTCGAGGAGTGACGGTGGCCCGGCGGAAATTCGTGTGCGGCAACTGGAAGATGCATCGCACCTCCGCGGAGGCGAGGGCGCTCGCGCGCGAGGTGCGGCAGGCCACCGACGCCCTGGCGGAGCGCGTGGACGTGGCCATCGCCCCGCCCTTCACCGCGCTCTGGGCCGCGGCGGCGGAGCTCGACGGCTCCCGCATCGGCCTTTCCGCGCAGAACTGCCACTGGGAGCCGCAGGGGGCGTTCACCGGCGAGGTGTCGGCGGCGATGCTGAAGGACGCCGGCTGCGCCTTCGTGCTCGTCGGCCACAGCGAGCGGCGCCAGCTCTTCGGCGACACCGACGAGACGGTGAGCCGGAAGGTCCGGGCCGCCCTCGGCGTCGGGCTCCACCCCATCGCCTGCGTCGGCGAGACCTTGCCGGAGCGCGAGGCGGGGCGGACGCTCGAGGTGGTGAGCCGCCAGGTGCGGGCCGCGCTCGCGGGTCTCTCCCCCGAGGAGGTCGGCCGCCTCACCGTCGCCTACGAGCCCGTCTGGGCCATCGGCACGGGCAGGACCGCGACCGCGGCGCAGGCGCAGGAGGTGCACGCCTCCGTCCGCGCCATCCTGCGCGAGCTCGCGGCGGGCGCGGCCGACCGGGTGCGCATCCAGTACGGAGGCTCCGTGAAGCCGGAGAACGCGGCGGAGCTCATGTCGCAGCCGGACGTCGACGGCGCGCTCGTGGGCGGTGCCAGCCTGAAGTCGTCGGATTTCGTCCAGATCGTGAAGGGAGCACTTCGTTGACCGTCCTCATCACCGTCGTCCACGTCATCGTCTCTTTCGTCCTCGTCCTCGTCATCCTCCTGCAGGCCGGGAAGGGCGGCGGGCTGGGAGCCGCCTTCGGCGGGGGAGCGCAGTCGGTGTTCGGGGGGCGAGGCGCGCAGACCTTCCTCGGCAAGGTGACGAGCGTCGCCGCCGGGATCTTCATGCTCACCGCCTTGAGCCTCTCCTACATCTCCACTCGCTCCAACTCGGTGGTCCGCGCTGCGCCCATTCCCATGGCCCCGGTTCCGCAGGCGCCCTCGCTCCCGCCGGCGGGCGGCCCGGCGCCGGCGCAGCCCGCGCCCGCCGCTCCGGCGAAGTAGCGAGGGGTGGGCGCTCCGCCGGCGCCCCTGCCGCGATGGAAAGGCGAAGGGACCCGTCTCCGGGTCCCTTCTCGCCTCTTCCGTTCTTTCTAAGGTTGGTGCCCAGGGCGAGATTCGAACTCGCACGCCTTACGGCGCCACCCCCTCAAGATGGTGTGTCTACCAGTTCCACCACCTGGGCGGCAAAGCGGCTGGTTTGTAGCAGAGGGTGGAGCACGGCGCAAGCGCCTGCCCGCCCGACCCGGCGAGCCCGCCGCGAAGGGGAAGGGCCTGCCGGGCGCGCGCCCGACGGCTACAATCCAGGCGTGGCGAGGAACGCGAAGGCGGCGCGGCGATCGGAGCGCGGGAGACGCGCGGCTCGCCGCCCCGGCCCGCGCGCCGCGGCGCCCTCCCCGGTCCCCTCGGGATCGCCGGTCCTCTTCCTCCTGCGCTCGTCCGACTGGGAGGCGCGCCAGGAGGCGACCGCGCTCGCGCTCACCGCCGCCGCCCTCGGGGACCGGGTGCAGGTGGCGCTCTTCGGCGCGGCGCTCCGGGCCTGGGTGGAGGAGAGGTTCGACGAGGGCGCGCCGCCGGGGGCCGAGCGGGTGGGATCGCTCGCACGCATGCTCGCCGAGGGGCGGAGCGACCTCGGCGTCGAGCTCGTGGCCTGCGAGACCGCCATCCGCGCGGCCGGACTCGATCCCGACCGCTGCCGTCCCAAGCTCGACGCGGTGCGCGGCCTCCCGGAGATCTGGCACCGGGCCGGCGGCGGACGGGTCATCGCCTTCTAGGCCGGAGCGGAGGAGTGCCTGCCCGAGCGATCCGGGTTACAACTCGGCCCGCGGAGGCGACGGGGCCTCCGAGAGGGGAGGTGGGCCGGATGGCCGGGAGCTTCTCGGGAAAGAGCGTGCTCGTCGTCGGAGCCGGCGGTCTGGGCGGGCCGGCCCTGCTCACCCTCGCGGCCGCGGGTGTGGGGCGGCTCGTGCTCCTCGACGACGACGCCGTGGAGACCTCCAACCTGAATCGCCAGCCGCTCTTCGGGGAAGCGGACCTGGGGAGGCGCAAGACGGTCGCCGCCGCCGAGCGCCTCCGGCGCCTCGCTCCGGCGGTGCGCGCCGAGACCCACGACCGGCGCTTCGACGCCAGCAACGCCGCTGAGCTGGTGGCCTCGGTGGACCTCGTCCTCGACGGCTCCGACAACTTCGCCACCAAGTTCCTGGCGAGCGACGCGGCGGTGGCGGCAGGGCGGCCCCTCGTCCACGGCGGCGTCTTGCGCTACACCGCCCAGCTGCTCACGGTCATGCCAGGCCAGACCGGCTGCCTGCGCTGCCTCTTCGAGGAACCGCCTGCCCCGGGGGCGGTTCCAAGCTGTGCCCAGGCCGGCGTGCTCGGCGCCCTGGCGGGATTCGCCGGCGCCCTCATGGGCGCCGAGGCGCTCCGCCTGCTCGCCGGCGAGCGCGGAGCCTACGCCGGGCGGCTGGTGGTGTACGAGGCGCGCCCGGGGCGGGCCCGGATCGTCCCGGTCCGCCGGCGCGCCGGGTGCCCGGCCTGCGAAGGGCGCGTCGGCGCCGGCGCGCCCGCGCCGGTGGGCGCTGCCGGGGAGCGGGCGTGACCGCGCCTTTGCCGAGCTCGCCAGGGATGGCGAATCCCGTCGCCCGGCTCGACATCCGGGACCTCGCCTGCCCGCTCACCTGGGTGAGGACGAGCGTGGCCCTCGGCCGGATCCGGCCGGGCGAGGTGCTCGAGGTCCTGCTCCGCGAGGGGGAGCCGCTCGAGAACGTCCCGCGAACGGCGGCGGAGGAGGGGCACCTCGTCTTGCGCCTCGAGCGGGCCCCTGGCGAGGCGGAGGGCGTCTGGCGCGCCTGGCTCGCGCGCCGCGCTCGAGAGAAGGAGGTTCGATGGCCCTGAGCGACGCGGAGATCGGGCGGTTCGCGCGGCAGCTCCTCTTGCCGGGGCTGGGCGAGGAAGGGCAGGAGCGGCTGCGCTCGGCGCGCGTGCGCGTCGCCGGCGGCGGGCCTGGAACCGCCCCGGCGCTCCTGTACCTCGCCGCCGCCGGCGTGGGGACGCTCTGGATCGACGACCCGGATGCGGTCGCGCCCGGCGACGGAGCCGGGTTCATGTTCGACGCGAGCGACGTCGGCCGACCGCGGGCAGTGGCGGCCGCCGAGGCCGTTCGCGCCGCGAGCGGGCTCGTGCAGGCGGATGTGCCCCGGCCAGGGGCGAGGCCCACCGCCGTCCTCGTCAGCGCTCCGACGCAGGAGGTGAGCCGCGCCGTGGCCGAGGAGGCGCGTCTCCTCGGGCTTCCGCACGTGGTGGTCGAAGTGGACGGCCAGGGGGGCGCGGTGACGGTGGTGCCGGCAGGAGCGCCTTGCTACGCCTGTGCCGTCCGCCCCGGGCTCGGCGACCGTGGGCGCGCTCGCCGCGCTCGAGCTCGTGCTCCTCGCGGCGGGGGTGGCCGAGGAACCCCGGGGCCGCAGGGTGGAGGTGTTCCGGGGGACTCCCCTCACGCGCGCCACGGCGAGACAGCCCGGTTGCGCCTGCGCCGCCGGGGCGGTCCCGGCGCCTTGAGGCCAGAGGACTACCCGGGGGCGCTCCTCGCCCGGCTGGCGGCCCACGCTCGGGCGGAGCCGGAGCGCGAAGTGTGCGGCCTCGTCGTCCGCGACCCGAGCGGGGCTCTCGAGGCCCTGCCGCTGAGGAACGTCGTCTTGGACCGAGCCGAGTCGGAGGGCCTCCCCGAAAGCCCGCGGCACGCGTACCTCATGGACCCGCGGGAACACCTCCGCATCGCGAAGCGCCTTCGGAGGGAGGGGGGAGAGGTCGTCGCGAGCTACCACTCGCACGTGGAGGGAAGCGCCGAGTTCTCTTCAGTTGACCGCGCGTTCGCGCTCGAGGAGGGGGCCCCGATTCACCCGGGACTCGATTACATCGTCCTCGCGCTGTGCCAGGGCGCGGTTGCGGAGATGCGGATATTCTCCTGGAACGGCAAGTGCTTCCATGGATCGCGCCTCTCGCTCCCCGCCACCATTGACGCAGCTCGACATCCACCCTGAGACAAGTGGAGCCCGCGCGAGCCAGCCATTTCTCCCCTGAGTTCGGGTATATTGCCGCTTCACGCGGTCCCATCGGGCCCCGGGGGAAAAGCATGGACGCGCACCAGGTCACCGGGTTCGTCATCTGGCTCACGGGCATGGCCGGGGCGGGGAAGACGACGCTCGGCAACCAGATCGTGAAGCGCTTCGGCGCGGCCGGGCGTGCGGTGGAGTTCCTCGATGGGGACGACGCCGACGAGATCCTGGTGGGCGGTCTCGGGGTGTCGAAGGACGACCGGGACACCGCGGTCCGGCGGCTGGGGGCGGTTGCGAAGATGCTCGCCCGCCACGGGGCCGTGGTGGTGGTGGCATCGCTCTCCCCCTTCCGGGATGCCCGCGACGCGATCCGACGCGACGTCCGGCGCTTCGTCGAGGTCTTCGTCGACGCGCCCATGGAGACGCTCCTCGCCCGCGACGCCGACGGCCTCTACAAGAAGGCGCTCGCCCACGAGATCACCAACGTCGCCGGCATCGACGATCCCTTCGAGCCGCCGTCGCACCCCGAACTCGTGGTGCGCACCGATCAGGAGAAACCGGACGTCGCCACGAGTCGCCTCTTCCAGAAGCTCGTCGATCTGAAGTTGCTCGCCCCGGCGGAGTTCGTGAAGCTGAGCGGAGGCCAGCGGCCGAAGCGCCCGGCGAAACCCCCGAAGAAGGGCGCGGCGAAGAAGGCCGCCGCGTCGAAGGGCGCGCGAGCGGCGAAGCGCTCGCGGCGATAGAATCCGCCTGGACCCCCGGCCGGCCATGCCGGCCCTTCGGAGGCGGAGAATGGCGTGGACCTTGGAAGAGAGGGAGCGGATCCGCGCCCGATCGGCCGACAAGCTCGCCCGGCTGAAGACCCTCCTCCGGCAGTGCCCGGGTGTGCTGGTGGCGTTCTCGGCGGGGGTGGACTCCACCTTCCTCCTGGCGGTCGCCGCTGAGGTGCTCGGCCAGAGAGTGGTGGCCCTCACGGCCCACTCCGCCAGCGTCCCCCAGGCGGAGCGCGAGGAGGCAAGGGCGCTCGCGCGCCGGCTCGCCGTGCGGCACCTCGAGGTGGAGAGCCGCGAGGCCGCGGACCCCCGCTACCTCGCCAACCCCGTGGATCGCTGCTACTTCTGCAAGAGCGAGCTCTACCGGATCTGCGAGGAGGTGGCGCGCGCCGAGGGCCTGCCCACCGTCCTCGACGGATTCAACGCCGACGATCGCCGCGACCACCGGCCGGGCCACAGGGCGGCCTCGGAGAGGCTCGTGCGCTCGCCGCTCGCCGAGGCCGAGCTCGGGAAGGACGAGATCCGCGCCCATAGCGAGGCCTACGGGCTGCCCACCTGGGACAAGCCCCAGATGGCGTGCCTCGCCTCCCGCATCCCCTACGGGACCGCGATCACTCCGGAGCGCCTCGCCCGCATCGAGCGCGCCGAGGCCGGGGTGCGGCGCGCCGGTCTTCGCCAGTTCCGGGTGAGGGACCACGGGACGGTCGGACGCGTCGAGGTGGCGAAGGACGAGATGGAGCGCGCCTTCGCCCTGCGGGCCGAGGTGCTCGCCGCCGTGAAGGGCGCCGGCTTCGAGTTTGCCGCCCTCGACCTGGAGCCCTTCCGGTCGGGGCGGATGAACGAGGCAGCGGGGGTGGCCCTTCCGGTGGTGGACGCTTGAGGCGGAGGAGGGGGGAAGACAGGGAAAAGCTCCGCGCCGCGCTCCCGGGAGCCCTCCTCTTTGCCGCGGCGGCCGCGCTCGGCCCGAGCTCGGCGTGGGCGCTCGAGCCTCGCTACGACCACCGGGACGAGCTCGGGATCGTCGCGGAGGTGGACGCGAGCCGGGTGACCGCCACCCTGAATGGCGGCACCTCCAAGTCCTCCTACGACGTCGGCTCGCTCCGGCTCGGGTTTTCCTTCGACGTGACCGGAGAGGGCGACGAGCTCATTCTGGGCGGGTCCTACAGCCCGCTCGCGCAGACGAGCTCGGGCGCGAGCGCGTGGCTCCTCGACGCGCGCTACCGCGGCTATTTCGGCCACGACGAGCTGAAGACCTTCTTCGAGGGGGGGCTCGTCGTCCCCTTGGCCCCCCGCCTCGCCGTCGGGCCGCGCATCGGGTTCGGAGCCATCTACGACTTCAGTCGTGACTTCGGAATCTACGCGGCGCTCGGGGCGGCGACCGCCTTCGGCGAGTTTCGCGGCTTCTCCTTCGGGCTCGGGCTCGGCGTCCAGTGGCGCTGGCCCGCCTAGAACGAGCAAGTTTGAAGTGTCAAGGGCGATTTTTTGACAGGAGGGTATCGGGTGGTAGCGTGTAGGTAAACGTAAGTCGAGGGAGGCACACACCTACATGAGACCCATCGAGTTGATCAGGCCTGGCCCACTCACTCCACCAAATCCTACCCATCCTTCGCAGTCCCCCCGGCTCGAGCCGATGCTGGTGCGGTTGCCGCCCGACTTGGCGAGCCGCCTTCGCCAGCTCGCTCGAGCCACCCGCATTCGCCAGTCGGACTACCTTCGGGAGGCGGTCTCCGACCTCCTCGCGAAGTACGCGCAGGTCCAGACTGGGGAGGGGGATGAGGTGAGACCCTAATCGGGGGGCTCACCCGCAGGGTAGCGAACGCTCGCCAAAGTCAGCCCCCATCCGGGGGCTCGGACGCCTCGGTATCGCCCCCGATCGCGAAGCAGCTCGGAAACCCGCGATGCGGGGGCGAGCCCGAGCCCTACCGCCACCGCCGTCCCGACGAGGTTCCGCACCTGGGCGCGGAGGAATCCGCGTCCTTCGAGGACGAGCGCGTAGAGGGGGGCCCAGGTCGACGTGATGACCTCGGTGCGGAGCACGGTGCGCACCGTGCCCTTCTGCTCCCCGGGCCGGGCGAAGCCGGCGAAGTCGTGCTCGCCCACCGCCGACGCGAGCGCCTCCGCCATCGCCGTCGCGTCGAGGCCGGTCGACTCGATGCCGGGGAAGGCCCGCCTGTCGGGGAGCGTCCAGGCGTAGCGCTCGAGGCCCGGCGGGGGAGGGAGCCCCACCAAGTAGACGTAGGTGCGTGAGGAGGCGCTCGCCCGCGCGTGGAAGGAGGGCGCGGCGCGCCACGCGTCGAGGCACAGGATCCCGGGAGGCGTGGCACCGTTCACCGCCGCCCGCAGCCGGCCCGGGTCGAGGTCGGCGCGCGCGGCGAACGTCACCACCTGGCAGAGGGCGTGCACGCCCGCGTCGGTCCGGGCCGCCGCCGCGAGGTGGGCGGGGACGCCCAGGGAGGCGAGTGCGGCGCGCAGCCCCTCCTCGACCGTGGGGAGCCCAGGCTGCCTCTGGAAGCCGCGGAATGCGCCGCCGTCGTAGGCGAGCCGCAGCGCGTACCGTCGCCGTTCCACGCCGTGATAAGTTGAGCACGCCCGCGCCGGGGATGGAAGCGAGGCCGATCGCGACGCCATGAGCCGTCCTTCACCCACCCTCGAGGCCATTCCGGAAGGGGACTGGCTCTTCGAGAAGGAGGGGCGCATCTACGGCCCCGTCCCGGGCGGAAAGCTCGTCGAACTGCTCGAGCGGGGCGAGGTGGACGCCCGCACCCCCGTCGCCACCGGGGAGGGCGGGTACCGGCCGCTCGGCGAGGTGCCGGGCTTCGCGGTCCACGTGCGAAAGGCCGAGGCGCGCCAGCGGGTGGAGCGCGAGATCACCGGCGCCCGCCTCTTGGCGCGGCGCCGACGCCGTCGCCGGGCGGTGGTCCTCGCCGCCCTGTCGCTGTCCGCGGCCGGCGGGGCGGGATGGGTGGCCTTCCGGCTCGCGCGGGAGCGGCCCTGGGAGACGCGCAGCGCCCTCCTCGAAGACTTCGGCGGGGGCGTGGCGATCGCCATGCCGGCCCGGGTCGGCGGGGGGCGCCGGCCAGAGGCGGACGAGGTGGAGCTGCCGCCGGAGGAGCCGGCGGCGCCCAGAGGGGAGGGCGCCTCGCAGGCGCGGCCCGCCGCCCGGCCGCGGGAGGGGCTCGTCCAGTCGAGCTGGGATGGCGCCCAGATCCAGGCGGTGGTGGCGCGGGAGCAGCGCACCCTCGTCCCCTGCATCCGGGCCGAGTCCGACCGGGCGCGGGGCTGGTCGGGCGAGGTTCCCATCGAGTTCGCGATCGGAAACGACGGCAGGGTGGCCCAGATGTGGATCGACGGGGAGCGCAGGTCTTCGGCGGAGCTGCGCGCCTGCCTCCTCGCCGCATTCGAGCGCTGGTCCTTCAAACCCTTTCCCGGCGAGAGGCCGGTCGTGTCCTTGTCGTTCCGCGTCGGGGCGCGGTAGGGGGAGCGCGTGGCGACGAAGGTGGTCTCGCGTCTGCAGGAGCGCATCGACGGGCTGCCGGAGGGCTCGTTCCGGCGCAAGGTGCTGGAGAGCGCGCGCCGGTTCAAGACGTCGTGGGTGGAGCTCGGGCGCCTCCTCTCGCAGGTGCGGAGCGAGGAGTCCTACCGCGCCTGGGGTCACGAGTCCTTCCACGCCTACTGCGCCGCAGAGCTCTTCCTGACTCGGGCGACCGCCGACAAGCTCACCGTGTCCTACGGGTTCCTCGAGCGGCGGGAGCCGGAGCTCCTGGGCTCGCGCGATGGCCGAACCGCCCCGCCGTTCGAGGTGATCGAGGTCCTGTCGAGGGCTGAGGCCGCGGGACGCCTCGACGACGAGGCCTGGGACGAGCTCCGGAAGGGCGTGCTGGAGGGAGAGGCCGGACGGGCCGAGGTGGCGAAGCGCCTCGCCGAGCGGTTCGGGCCCGAGCCCGGGCCGAAGCCGCCTGAGCGCGCCGAGCGCTTGCGCCGGCTCGGCGCCCTCGCGCGACGCCTCTCCGATGCCTGCGAGGAGGAGCGCGAGGTCCCCCCCGCGCTCCGGCGCCACGCGAAGGAACTCGCCGACGCCTTGGAGCGGCTCGCCGAATAGCTCACGCGCGGGTGCGCCGAGGGCCGACACCGGTTAGAGGAGGGAGGTCGGGTCCTTTTTGTCGGCCCCGGCACTTTGGTGTAGCATCCCCTCTTAAGAGGGCATCGTGAGCCGGAAAGAGCAACACCACGGCAATCTGAGCTGTTCCTTCTGCGGCAAGGGCCAGCGCGACGTTCGCAAGCTCATTGCCGGCCCCACCGTCTACATCTGCGACGAGTGCATCCGGCTCTGCAACGACATCATCGCCGAGGAGGGGGAGCGCGAGGACGGCCGCCCGGCGGTTTCGCTTCCCACCCCGGCCGAGATCAAGACCTTCCTCGACGACTACGTGGTGGGACAGGACCGGGCGAAGAAGGTCCTGGCGGTTGCCGTCTACAACCACTACAAGCGCGTCTACGCCCGCAAGCCGGCGCGCGGGCAGCAACGGCCGGTCTCGAGCCGGTCGGTCGAGGACGTGGAACTGCAGAAGTCGAACATCCTGCTCGTCGGTCCCACCGGCGCTGGCAAGACGCTCCTCGCGCAGTCCCTGGCTCGCTTCCTCAACGTCCCCTTCACCATCGCCGACGCCACCAGCCTCACCGAAGCCGGCTACGTGGGCGAGGACGTAGAGAACATCATCCAGAACCTCCTCCACAACGCCGACTACGACGTGGAGAAGGCGGCCCGCGGCATCGTCTACATCGACGAGATCGACAAGATCGCCCGCAAGGGGGACACGCCAAGCGCCACTCGCGATGTGGGGGGAGAGGGCGTCCAGCAGGCGCTCCTAAAGATCGTGGAGGGTACGCGCGCCAACGTGACCCCCCGCGGGGGCAAGAAGTACAGCCAGCAGGAGTACATCCAGGTCGACACGAGCAACGTTCTCTTCATCGTCGGAGGCGCCTTCTGCGGCATCGAGCAGGCGATCCGGCGACGGGTGGGCGTGAAGGGCCTCGGGTTCGGCGCCAAGATCGAGGGGCGCGAGGAGGCCTCCCTGGGAGAGCTGCTCGCCCGCATCGAGCCCCAGGACCTGGTCCGCTTCGGGATGATCCCCGAGTTCGTGGGGCGCATCCCGATCATCGCCACCCTCTCCGAGCTGACCGAGGACGACCTCGTCACCATCCTCACCCAGCCGAAGAACGCTCTGACGAAGCAGTACCAGAAGCTCTTCGAGCTCGAGAAGGTGAAGCTCACCTTCACCCGCGAGGCTCTGCGCGCCACCGCCCGCGAGGCGATGCGCCGCAAGTCGGGCGCGCGCGGCCTGCGCTCCATCCTCGAGCAGGCCATGCTCGACATCATGTACGACGTCCCGTACCGGGAGGGCGTGAAGGAGTGCAAGATCACCGAGGGCGTGATCCTGCACAAGGAGCCGCCCCTGCTCTCCTTCGAGAAGGAGAAGAAGACCGCCTAGCCGTGCCGCTCGCCGGGCGCCCCTAGGAGCGCTGGGTGACGCGCACCGTGGTCTTCATCTCGCGCCCGGTGTCGAGGTCCCGCGCCTGGATGGCGAGGATGCCCTCCACGTTCACGTCGAAGACCACCTCCAGGCGCACCTCCCCGGCGCGGCCCGGGCGCACCCCGCTGAAGGTGAACTCGCCGAGGAGCTCGTTCCGCACCGCCTGGGCGTGATCTCCCTGGAAGATGCGGAGGGCCAACTCCGTCTGGCCGTTCTGGGAGTTGGTGGCGGAGATGGAGCGCGCGTTGGGAATGGGGGCGTTGCGCGGGAAGACCTCGTGCATGACGCCGCTCGCCTGCTCGATCCCGATAGCCATGGGGATGACGTCGAGCAGCTGCAGCTTCAGGTCGCTGTTGTCCTGCAGCGACCAGCCGTAGAGGGCCGCCCCGATGGCCACCGCCTCGTCGGGGTGTACCCCCTTCGAGGGCGACTTGCCGAAGTAGCGGGTGAGGCGGTCCTGGATGGACGGCATCCGGGTCTGGCCCCCCACCAGCATGACCTCGTCGATCTCCTGCGCCGACACGCCGGCGTCGGCGAGCACCCGGGCCACGATCTCGAGGGTGCGGTCGACGAACGGCAGGGTGAGCTTCTCGAGCAGTGCCCGGTCGAAGCGCATGTCGATGTTGAGGGGCTGCCCCTGGGGGGTCATGGTGATGAAGGGGATGGAGAAGGGGGCCTCGGTGCGCGCCGAGAGGTCGATCTTGGTCCGCTCCGCCAGGTCCTTGATGCGCTGCATCGCCACCGGGTCGGAGGAGAGGTCGATGCCGTGGCGGCGGCGGAACTCCTCGAGCACGTGCTCGATCATGGCGTTGTCGAAGTCGATGCCGCCGAGGAAGATGTCGCCACCGGTGGCCTTCACCTCGAAGACGCGATCGCGGATGTCGATGATGGAGACGTCGAACGTCCCGCCGCCCAGGTCGTAGACGAGCACCCGCTCGTGCAGGCGCTTTCCCAGGCCGTAGGCGAGCGCCGCCGCGGTGGGCTCGTTGATGATGCGCACCACCTCCAGGCCCACCAGGCGGCCCGCCTCCTTCACCGCCTGGCGCTGGCGATCGGTGAAGTAGGCCGGGACGGTGACCACCGCTCGGCAAACCTTGAAGCCCAGGTGATCGGAGGCGACGTCCCGGATCTTGGCGAGGATGCGCGACGCCACCTCCGGGACCTGGAAGGTGCGCCCATGGCAGTCGACGGCCACGTCGTTGCGGTCGCCGGGGTGCACCCGGTACTGGACCGACCGCTGGACCGTCTCCACCACGTCGTCGACCGGCGCACGCCCGATGAGCCGCTTGGTGGCGTACAGGGTGTTGCGCGGGTTGAGCTGCCACTGGCGCTTCGCCTCGTGGCCGATGAGCTCGTTCCCCTTGTCGTCGATGGCGAAGATCGAGGGGATGATGTAGTCGCCGCCCTTGTAGGGGATGAGCTTCACCTCCCCGTCGCCTTCGGCGATGGCGGCGCAGGAGTTGGTGGTCCCGAGGTCGATCCCGACGATGGTGTCCGGCGAAGGCATCCTTGGCAGGAACGAGGTTACTACGGGAGCGGGGAGCGCGGGAGTTCCGACCCGCGGGCGAGGGAGGCAAATACCAGTTATGGGAGGTGCGATGATCGACCACAGGGAGGACGCCCGGCGCTTCCTCGGCGCGGTGGGGAGCGCGGTGAAGGGAACCTACTCCGAGCAGCGGTCGCTGCTCTCGTTCGAGGAGTACCTGGAGGTGTTCCTGGCGGCGCCGAGGGCGCAGGCTCGCGGCGCCGCCCAGTACCTCCGCGACGCCCTCGACCACTTCGGCACCGAGGAGATCAGCGCCTCGGTCGGGACCTTCCGGCGCTGGCGCGCCTTCGACCTCGGCTTCGAGCCGGGCGCGCGCGCCTGGCGCGTGGCCGGCCACGAGGAGGTGCAGCAGTCGCTCTACCGAGCGCTCTCCAACTTCGTGCGGCTCGGCCGGGTGAACAAGCTCGTCCTCCTCCATGGGCCGAACGGCTCCGCCAAGTCTTCCATCCTCCAGGTGCTGACGCGCGCCGCCGAGGCCTACTCCCACCTACCCGCCGGGGCTCTCTACCGGTACAACTGGGTCTTCCCGAGCGAGAAGCGCGTGCGCGGCGGGGGCCCGGTCGGGTTCGGGCCGGCGCCGACGGCGGGCGATCCATCCACCTTCGCGCATCTCGAGGGAGACGCCATCGAGGCGCGCCTCGCCTGCCCGCTGAAGGACCACCCGCTCTTGCTCTTGCCGCGCGAGGATCGCAGATCGCTCCTCGAGAAATCCTGCAAGGCCGGCGCCGCCCAGGAGGGCGATTTCGTCCTCTCCGACTACCTCCTCGAGGGGCAGCCATGCGCCTTCTGCCAGCAGATCTGGACGGCGCTCCTCGGCGCCCATCACGGCGACATGCTCCAGGTGCTGCGCCACGTGCAGGTGGAGCGCTTCTACGTCTCCGGGCGCTACCAGCAGGGCGCGGCCACCGTCGAGCCCCAGCTGCGCGTCGACGCCGACGTCCGGCAGGTGACCGCCGACCGCAGCCACGCCGCGCTGCCGCCGGCCCTGCAGTCGCTCGCCCTGCTCGAGCCATGGGGGCCCCTCGTGGCCGCCAACCGGGGCATCCTTGACTTCGCCGACCTGCTCAAGCGACCCCCCGAGGCCTTCAAGTACCTGCTCGGCTTCGCCGAGACCGCGCGCGTCTCGCTCGACGGCGTGCTCCTCGACCTGGACGCGGTCCTGGTCGGCTCCACGAACGAGGAGCAGCTCGCCGGATATCAGGAGCACCCGGAGCTGCGCGACTTCTTCCGCTCCTTCCAGGGGCGGCTCGAGCTGGTGCGGGTCCCCTACCTGCGCCGCTTCTCCCAGGAGCGGGAGATCTACGACGCCCAGATATCCCGCTCGGCGGTGGGAAAGCACATCGCACCCCACGCCACCGAGGTGGCCGCCCGCTGGGCGGTGCTCACCCGGCTGAAGAAGCCGGTGCGCGACCGCTACGCCCTGGCGGTCCGTCCGGTGATCGACGGGCTCACCCCCCCGGAGAAGCTCCGCCTCTACGACCGTGGCGAGGCCCCCGACCGGCTCACGCTCGCGCAGGCGAAGGAGCTGCGCAAGCTGCTCCCCGACCTCTACGGCGAGTCGGACGTGTACCCGCACTACGAGGGCAGGACGGGCGCCTCGGCGCGGGAGATCAAGACCGCCCTCTACAACGCCGCCCAGAGCCAGAATCACCGCTGCCTCACCCCGCTGGCGGTGCTGGAGGAGCTCTCCGCCCTGTGCCGCGACGCCAGCCTCCATCCCTCCCTTCGCGAAGAGGTGGTGGACGGCTACCACGACCCGGCCGCCTTCGTGCACGAGGTGGAGGGCTGGTACCTCGACCTCCTCGACGAGGAGATCCGCGACGCCATGGGGCTCGTCTCCGAGTCGCAGTACCGCGAGCTCTTTGGTCGCTACGTCACCCAGGTCTCCCACTGGGTGAAGGGCGAGCGCATCCGCAACCGCATCACGGGGGTGGACGAGCCCGCCAGCGAGGAGCGCATGGTGGAGTTCGAGGGGATCGTGATGCCGGGAGGCGAGGAGCGGGCCGGCTTCCGGCGCGCCATCATCTCCGCCATCGGTGCCTTCCGCCTCGACCACCCCGACGCCCCCGAGATCGACCTGCACGCCATCTTCCCCGACCTCTTCCGGAGGCTGCGCGACCACTACCACGAGGAGCGCAAGCGGCAGCTGCGGCGCTCCAAGGAGCACCTGTTGCAGTTCCTGTCCGACGACCGGGCCGCCCTCGACGAGCGCACCCTGCGCCAGGTGGCGGATACGCTCGAGCGCATGCGCAGTCGGTACGGGTACTGCGAGCACTGCGCCCAGGAGGCCATCCTGTTCCTCCTGCAGCGCCGCTACGAGTAGGGCCGGCGCCGGGCGGGAGCACGGCCCGGGCTTGCGCCCGCGCTGGGAAGGGCGTCGGACCCCTGACATATCGTCTCGCCTCGCCGGCCCTCCTTCGAGGGCGGCAGAGACGAGCGGAGGAGGATCGATGGACCGCCGCGCCAGCTGGGACGAGTATTTCATGAACATCGCTCGCATGGTGGCGACCCGCGCCACCTGCGACCGCAAGCACGTAGGGGCGGTCCTGGTCCGGGACCGCACCCTGCTCTCCACCGGGTACAACGGCTCCATCCGCGGCCTCGCGCACTGCAACGAGGTGGGCCACATGATGGAGGACAACCACTGCGTGCGCACCGTGCACGCGGAGGCGAACGCCATCATCCAGGCCGCCAAGAACGGGGTGGGGGTGGATGGCGCCACCATCTACACCACCGCCTCCCCCTGCTGGCCCTGCTTCAAGCTCATCGCCAACTCGGGCCTGAAGCGCATCGTCTTCGGGGAGTTCTACCGAGACGACCGCATCTTCGATCACGCCCGCATGCTGGGGATAGAACTCGTCGAGCTGAAGGTCCCGCCGCGGCCGGACCTGGAGGCCACCGACACCGGGCCGGCGCGCCCGGTGGTCGTCTCCCGGGAGGGGTAGGGATACCCGGAGCGGTGGTCCAGGGCGGGGCTGCGACTTGGGCCCGGCCGAGTTACGCGGTAAAGAGGGAGGCTCATGGGATATCGCCTCCTCATCGCCGATGACGAGGACGACACCCGCGAAGCGCTCGCGGAGCTCGCCGAGAGCTGGGGACTCGAGGTGCGGGGCGCGCGCGACGGCGCGGAGGCCCTGCAGGACGCGCTCGCCTGGCACCCCGACGCCATCCTCTCCGACCTGGTGATGCCGGGGACCGACGGGCTCTGGCTGCTGCGAGCGCTGCGCACCGAGGCCCCCGACGTACCGGTGGTGCTCCTCACCGGGCGCGGATCGGTGCAGTCGGCGGTGCAGGCCATCAAGGAGGGCGCCTACGACTTCATCGAGAAGCCGCTCGAGGCCTCGCGCCTCCGGCTGGTGCTCGACCGGGCGCTCGAGAAGAAGGCGGCGATGCGCGAGGTCGAGCTCCTGCGGCGGCGGCTGGCGGCGCTCGCCCCCGGGAGTGACTTCATCGGCCAGTCGCCCTCCATGCAGCGCATGTTCGAGCTCGCCCGCAAGGTGGCCCCTACGGCGGCGAGCGTGGTTATCCAGGGAGAGAGCGGCTCGGGCAAGGAGGTCCTGGGCCGCGCCATCCACGGGCTCTCGCCGAGGAGGGACGGCCCCTTCCTCGCCCTCAACTGCTCCGCCATCCCCGCCGCGCTCATCGAGTCGGAGTTGTTCGGCCACGAGAAAGGCGCGTTCACGGGGGCGAGCGAGCGGCGCCCGGGGCTGCTCGAGCTCGCGAGCGGCGGCACGCTGCTCCTCGACGAGGTGGCCGAGCTACCGCTCGAGCTCCAGGCGAAATTTCTGCGAGTGTTGGAGGAGCGCAAGGTCCGGCGCCTGGGCGGGCGGGGCGAGATCGACATCGACGTGCGGCTGTTGAGCGCCACCCACGCCGACCTGAAGGATGCCGTCCGCCAGGGGGCCTTCCGCGAGGACCTCTACTTCCGGATGGCGGTGTTCACCATCGACATCCCCCCGCTGCGCGAGCGGCGGGAGGACATCCCTCTCCTGGCGCAGCGCTTCGTCGAGCGCTTCAAGGTGGAGACGGGGAAGCGCGTGCAGGGCTTCTCGCCCGGGGCGATGAAGCTGTTGCAGGCCTACGCCTGGCCGGGAAACGTGCGCGAGCTGCGCAACGTGGTGGAGCGGGCCACCATCCTCTGCGACGGCGACATGATCCGCGAGGAGCACCTCCCCCCCGAGCTGGAGCCGGCCGCGCCGGAAGCGGCGACCATCCGGCTCCCGCTCGGGGAGACCCTGGACAGGGTGGAGCAGGAGTACCTGCTCGCCTCGCTCCGGCGCCAGCGCGGGAACAAGGCCCGGACCGCGGAGGCCCTGGGGATCAGCGAGAAGACCCTCTACAACAAGCTGCACCGCTACGCCGAGCAGGAGCAGAGCGGCCGGGCTCCACCCGCGGCGAAGCCGCAGTAGCGAGCGTCTAGGGCAGGCGGGCCCGGGAGGGGCCGAAGTAGACCGCCACCTGGCCCCGGCCGGCGCGCTTGGCGGTGTAGAGGGCGTCGTCGGCCCGGCGCACCAGCTCGCCGGCGGGTTCCGCCGCGCCCGCCATCTCCGCCACCCCGAAGGAGGCGTGCAGAGAGATCTGCCTCCCGAAGGCGTCGAGGGTCGTGGCCTTGAGGCGGGCGCAGAGCCTCTCGGCGAGCACGTGGCCCTCGGCGGCGGTGGTGTGCGGCAGGAGCAGCACGAACTCGTCCCCGCCGTAGCGGGCTCCGAGGTCGGTGGTGCGAAGCTCCCCGCGGATGACCTCGGCGACGGCGGCGATGGCCCGGTCGCCGGCGGCGTGCCCGAACTCGTCGTTCACCGGCTTCAGGTAGTCCATGTCGGCCATGACGCAGGTGAGCGCGGTGCCGTAGCGGGCGGCGCGGCGCACCTCGTCCTCCAGCCGGCTGCGGAAGGCGCGCAGGTTGGCGAGGCCGGTGAGCGCGTCGGTCTGCGCCAAGGCGTGGAGCTGTGTCTGCCGCCGGGTGAGGCGCAGGGTGCGGTCGATGCGGGCGCGCAGCTCCCCGGTGGAGACCGGCTTCTGCAGGAAGTCGGCGGCTCCGAGCTCGAGGGCCCGCACCCGGGTGGAGTCGTCGGCCCGCCCCGAGAGAAACATCACCGGAACCTCCACGGTCCCGGGCTCGGCGCGAAGCGCCTCCAGGACGGAAATGCCGTCCATACCCGGGATGTGGAGGTCGAGCAGGACGATGTCGGGCGGCTCCCTCAGCGCGACCTTAAGCGCCTTCTCGCCCGCCTCGACGGAGACGATCTCGTAGTCGCGCTCGAGCGCCGCGACGAGTGCCTCGCGCTCCTCCTCGTCGTCCTCGGCGACGAGCAGGCGGGGCCGGGCGGGCTCGGCGAGCGGGGGGACTTCGGCCGGCAAGGAGCAGCGCTGCGGCGCGCCGGGGGGTGCCCGGCAGCGGCCGAAGGCGTCCTCGGCGAGCAGGGCGAGCTCGCGTGCGTCCTCCTCCACAAGCCGCGCGAGCGGCTCCTGCGCCGGGCCGAGGCGCGCTTGGCCGAGGAGGCGTGCGCGCGAGGCGAGGTCGCGCGCCCGCTCGGCGATCTCGCGGCAAAGGAGCTCCAGCCCACCCCCGGAAGAGGGGGTGCGAGGTCGGGCGCTTGCTTTGGGCGGATCCCGGCCTGGCCCCTCTTCACCGCTGCGAAAGTCTTCCAAGAAATGCCCCACCAGCCCCTAGGCCCACGAGTTCCTTGGGGCCCACGCTACAGTCAGCGGAAGGGAGCTGCCAGGCACCCTTTCGTGGGACAGGGGCCGCGCGCAGACTTCGCGGCTATGATGGCGGCCGGAGGCCGCACCATGCCGAAAGCCGTGGCGATTTACGGAAAGAGCACCTGCCCCTACACCACCGCGGCGCGCAAGGAGTTCGCGGAGAGGGGCTACGAGGTTCGCTACCTGGACGTGAAGGCCGATCCCGCGGCCATGGGCCGGTTCCTCGAGCTCTCGGGTGGCGACCGGCGCGTCCCGCTCATCGACGAAGGGGGAAAGGTCACCGTCGGCTTCGGCGGCACCTGAGGCGTGTAGCAAGGGCTCCCGGTCGGGAGCCTCGGCTCACCGGCGCTGAAAGACCACCCGGCGGCCGCCCCGGGAGCCCGGGGGGCTCACCATCTCGGGCGGCACCCGCTCGAGGTGGAACTGGAACCACTGCTCGCCGTAGAGCTTGCCGAGCTTCAGCTTCTTGTCGTTCTGGAGCGCCTGCAGCGCGGCCTTGAGCTTGTCGTCCGACGGGTTCGCCTTCACGCCGCGGGCGAGCACTGCCACGGCGGTGTCGTGGCGCCCCTCCTTCTCCTCCACCCAGGCGTAGGCGGCGCAGACGAGGCCGTCCTTCTTGTTGTCCTTCATCGCCTCCTCGAACACCTTGCGCATGCCGTCGAGATCGCGCTTGCGGTAGAGGCAGAGCGCGAGCATGGCCCGGGCGACGCCGTGACGGGAGAAGCTCTCCTTCAACTCCGGGAGCGCGCCCTCGAAGTCCTGGCGGATGTAGCGCAGGACGCCGATCTGCGAGTGCAGCTGGGTGGCGACGAGGAATTGCCAGGGCGCGAGCGCGAAGCCCCCTTGCAGCGTCTGCAGGGCCTTGTCGATGCGCTGGGCCATGAGGTCCTTCTGCACGGCGCCGAAGACCGCCTCCAGCTTCTTCCACGTCCTGCGAGCGAGCAGGAAATAGGCGAGCACCAGGGCGAGGAAGCCCGGCAAGACCGAGCCCACCCAACCCAAGTTCGACCCGAATCGGACCGCCAACGTGACGACGAGGCCGGCGGCGAGGCTGATGAGGAGGTTGTACATGGCGATCCCTGCGGCATGGATACACGCGCCGGCCGGCCGGCCGCAAGGGGAAATGGCCCTCCCCGGACTCGAACCGGGATGGGGGTGACCCCACTCGATTTTGAGTCGAGCGCGTCTACCGTTTCGCCAGAGGGCCCAGAAATTAAACTAGCAGATTGATCTTGTTTGCGCATCTTTGAAATTCGGTGTAATGATGCCGCCAATTCATTCACCAAGCGTCCTTTTCACCGAAGTGAAGGAGAAGCCAATGCCCCGTAGCGCCCATCGCGCCTCCGTCGAAGACGTCATCCTGCAAGCCGTCGAGTCCGTCGCGAACCGGACGTCGGCCGCCATCTCGCGCGCGATCGCCGACCTCCTCTCCACGCGCATCGAGGAGGAGGTGCAGCGGCAGGTGGCGAAGGTGCTCGGGAAGAAGGGGCGCGGCGCCGGGCGCCGCTCTGGGCGAGCCGCGCGTACGCGTGGCGAGATCACCCGCTGGGTGGCCGATCGCCGCGCCCGGCGGGTGCCGAACTTCGTCATCGAGCAGACCGGGCTGAAGACGAAGAAGCAGATCGTCGCGAAGTACGGCGACAACGCCGCCTTCGAGAAGGGCAAGTCGGCTCCGAAGGCGAAGTAGCGAGCCCGCCGGGCCGCCTTCCCCCCGCGCGGCTTCCATTTGTCCGGGGAATCGCCTGGATTGAGCGTTACCGCAATCCCTCCATTGATCGGCGACGGGGCCCTTGATCAATTGGACGGGCGAGGCGGGGGCGAGCGCCGCCCCGCCGCCCGGCCCTTGGTCGAGGGGCGGGGTCACTTCCCGGCGGTGCCGGCACGTCCCTTCTTGGCGGGCTCGGGCTTGGCGGCAGCCGCGGGCTTCCTCTCCGCGGGCGCCTCCGTCTTGGCCGGGGCCGGGGCCGGTGCGGAAGGCTCGGCCTTCTTCTCGCCGTCGGCCTTGGCCGCCGGGGTCTCCGCCGGCTTCTTCGGGGAGGCGTAGAGGTCGGAGTACCAACCGCCGCCCTTGAGCTGGAAGGCGCTGCGGGAGACGAGTTTGGCGAGGTGCTTGCCGCCGCACTCGCCGCAAGACTTGGGCGGGGGGTCGTTCAGCTTCTGCAGCGACTCGGTGACCTTGCCACAATCCTCGCAGAGATACTCGTAAATGGGCACGCGGAGATCATAGGAGCGGGTGCGCCCGGGGTCAAAGCGACCGGCGCCGGGGACGTCGCGGCGGTCCGCCGGGGCCGCTCGGGGCGCGAGCGGCCCTGGATCGCCGGCCCGAGGGCTTGCCGCGCCGGGGCGCCCGCGAGGCCTGTCCGGACTTGGAGACGGGCCAGGAGGCGGGCCCTGGCGGCGCGGGCCGCGCCGCCTCTAGCCCGAGCCGCTCGGCGAGTTGGGCCACCGCCGCGCGCGGAAGAGAGAGGCTGTCGGCGAGCGCCTGGTCGAGAGGGGGGCGCGCCCCCCCGGCCCGCAGGGCGCGCAGGTGCTCGGGCAACCTGCGCCGGAGGTCGGCCTCGACCTCCCCGAGGAGCCCCACGTCGCCGAGTGCGTCCGGGTCCATCGCGAGGAGGCGGGCCCTCTCGGCGAGCGTGGCGCGGCGGCGGTAGTCGCGCCGGCGTTCCTCGCGCAGCGACTCGGCTTCGGAGCGGAGCCCGAGCCGGTCGAGGGCGGATTCGAGCGCCTCGGGCGCGTAGCCGAGCTCCCTCGCCGCCCGCGGCCGGATCCCGCCCTCCTTGCGCAAGGTGTGGAGGACGAGGGCTCGCTCGCGCTCGGCGAAGGCCCGCTCGAGCCCGTGGTGGGCGAGGAGTTCCCCGAGGTCCGCGTCGGTCACCGGGGCGCCGTCCCTCCGGCGCCAGCCGGCCTCGATCGCCGACGTGAGCGCGGGTCGGCCCGCGCCCAGGCGCCGCAGCAGCCGGTCGAGGATCGCCCGACCCTCCTCCTCGAAGAGCTCCTCCAGGGAGGGACGCGGGGCCGGGTGCGCGGAGGGTTCCTCCCGCCGCTCGCTGGCCCGGCGGATGCGGGGGCCGGCGGCGGCCCGCCGCCCCCTCGCCTTGGGCTCGCGCCGGCGGCGGGGGGAGGTGCTCTCCGCGGCAGCGGGAGGGGCGGAGCCTTCCGGGGCGGGCAGGGGAGGCGCCGCCCCGCTCGCGAGCGCCACCAGTTCGAGCGGGCCGAGGCCGGGGGCCGGCGGCGGGTCGGCGAGGGTCGCCTTCACGGCGAGGAGCCGGTGCCACGAGAGGGGAGCGAGCGCCCGGCGGACGTCCTCCGCCGAGGCCTTCCGCCCGGCCGCCTCGCACCAGCGGACGGCGCGAGCCACCAACTCGAGGTCCAACTCCGGCATGGGCGGGGCGACCTTGCGACGGCGGCGCCCGGGAGTCAAGGTCCCCGCGCGCGAGCGGTGAAACCGGTCGCCGAAGCGGGGGCCGGTCGCGTAAGATGCGCGGATGAAGGCCCGAGCCCGGCCCCCCGAGCGCGTCCTCACCGCGGGGGCGCGCGCGGCGCGGATGCTCCTCTACCTCCTGCTCCTCGCGGCCGCGGCCGCCGCGCTCTGGACCGCGCCCGGGTTGGTGGAGACGGGACGGATGGAGCCGCGCTCGCACCTGCTCCTGCTCGCGCCCGCACTCCTCGCCCTCTTCGTCGCCGGCTTCGCGATCTACCGCTTCTCCCTCGTCCGCTCGGGGCGCTACCACGCCGGCAAGGCCTTCGTGCAGGTGGGCTTCATGGTGCTCGTGCTCGCGCTCCTGTTGCCGGGCGCGCTCGGGCGCTGGCGGGCGGCGGGGACGAGCCGCCCGGTCGACCTGACCCGGCAACTCGCCTCGAGGGACCCCGAGGCGCGCGCGATGGCGGCGGAGTTGGCGCGCTACCGCGAGCCCCCGGACGCGCTCCGCTACGTCCGGACGCTGGTGGTGCTCCTCGACGACCCCTCTGCGGAGGTTCGGCGCCAGGCTCGGGCCTCGCTCACGTCCCTCGCCGGGGAGGACGCCGGGGGACCGGGCTCGGACGCGCCCCAGCGCTGGCGCGCCTTCTGGTCCGCGCGGGGCGTCGCGTTCTCCCCCTGACGGCCCGCCCGGGCGAATTCCGTTGCGGTCCGCCGGCAGTTGTGATAATGAGAATCGTTATTAACATGGGCGAGCGGGAAGACAAGGCGCAGGGCGATCCGGGGGAGGCGCAGAGCTCCGCGCCGCTCGCCCGCGCGGCGCTCGCGCGCCTCGACTCCTGGCTGGAGGAGCGCGGGCTCAAGCACTCCCGCCAGCGAAACGCCATCGTCGAGGCCTTTTTCGCCATGGGGGGCCACGTCCCGGTGGAGGCGCTCGTGGCGCGGGTGCGCAGCCAGGACGCGCGCGTGAGCGTCGCCACCGTCTACCGCACCATGAAGCTCCTCGCCGAGTGCGGCATCGCCATCCCCCGCCACTTCGACGACGGTCAGACCCGCTACGAGCCCGCCGGACACCGCGGCCACCACGACCACCTCATCTGCACCGGTTGCGGGCAGATCGTGGAGTTCGAGAACGAGCGCATCGAGGAGCTGCAGATGCGGGTGGCGCGCAGCCACGGCTTCGACGTGCAGAGTCACAAGCTCGAGCTCTACGGGCGCTGCGAGGCCTGCCGGGCGGGGAGGCGGAAAGGGAAGGAGGCCCGCCCATGACTCCCCCCGCCGGCGCCGCGGCCCGCGCCGATCCGCTCGAGCGCAAGAGGACCGTGTCTGCAGCGCGCACCTTGGTGCTCGTGGGCAACCCCAACGTGGGCAAGAGCGTGCTCTTCGGCGCTCTCACCGGCACGTACGTCACCGTCTCCAACTATCCCGGCACCACCGTCGAGGTCACCCGCGGCTCGGCCACCATCGCCGGAGAGGGCTGGCACGTCCTCGACACCCCGGGCACGAACAACCTCCTCCCCATGTCCGAGGACGAGCAGGTGACCCGCGACATCCTCCTCAAGGAGGAGGGGTACGTGGTCCTGCAGGTGTGCGACGCCAAGAACCTGCGCCGCGGCCTGCTGCTCGCGGCGCAGCTCGCCGAGGCCGAGGTCCCCTTCGCCCTCGCGCTCAACATGGCGGACGAAGCGGCCGGGCGCGGTATCCGCATCGACAACGAGGCCCTCTCGGGCGAGCTGGGCGTGGACGTCGTCCCCACCGTGGCGGTGCAGCGCACCGGGCTGCCGGTGTTGGTGGAGCGCCTCCCGCACGCCCGCGCCTCCCGGTTCCGGCCGCGCTACGACGACGCCGTGGAGGCGGCCATCGCCGAGGTGGAGCCGCTGCTGCCCGCCCACCCGCGCCTCGCCCGCCGCGCGCTCGCCCTCATGGTCCTCGCCGGCGACGACTCCCTGCGCCCGTGGCTCGCGCCCCAGGTCTCCCCCTCCGACCTGGAGCGCATGGAGGAGGTGCGACGGCGGCTCGCTGCTCGCTACCCGGAGTCGCTGCGCTTCGTGGTGGCGCGCCAGCGGCTCGCGTCGGCGGACGCGCTCCACGATCGGGTGGTGACGCGCGGCGCTGCGAACGCCGGGAGCTCCTTCGCCCGCCGCCTTGGCGCCTGGTCGACGGCGCCGCTCGCCGGGATTCCCATCCTCCTCTTGGTCCTCTTCGTGGCCTACGAGTTCGTCGGGGTCCTGGGCGCCAAGGTGGCGGTCGACTTCCTCGAGAACACGGTCTTCTACGACCACGTCGTCCCCTGGACCGAGGGCCTCATCCGCTTCCTCGTCCCCGCCGGCCCGGTGCAGTCCTTCCTCGTCGGCCCCCCGGGACAGAGCTTCCGGCAGACGTCCGGGTTCCTCGTCGGGCGCTACGGGCTCATCTCCATGGGGCTCTCCTACGGAATGGCCATCGTCCTGCCCATCGTGGCCACCTTCTTCGTCGCCTTCAGTGTCCTCGAGGACTCGGGATACCTCCCGCGTCTGGCGGTGATGGTGAACCGGATCTTCAAGTCGATGGGGCTGAACGGGAAGGCGGTTCTCCCCATGGTGCTCGGGCTCGGTTGCGACACCATGGCCACTATGACCGCCCGGATCATGGAGACCCGCAAGGAGCGCGTCATCGTCACCCTGCTCCTTGCGCTCGGGGTCCCGTGCAGCGCCCAGCTGGCGGTGATCTTCGCCATGCTCGCCGGCGTCTCGCCCCGCGCCGCTCTCTGGTTCGGGGGCGCCATCCTGCTCGTCCTCTTCCTGGTGGGCTGGCTCGCCTCGCGGGTGATCCCGGGGCGGGGCTCGGACTTCGTGCTCGAGCTCCCGCCGCTGCGCGTCCCGCAGATGGGGAACGTGGCGGTGAAGACCCTGGCGCGCATCGAGTGGTACCTGCGCGAGGCCCTGCCGCTGTTCATCCTGGGCACGCTCCTCCTCTGGGTGCTCGACGCCGTCCGCGGCATCTCGCTCCTCGAGCGCGCCGCCGCGCCGGTGGTGGTGGGGCTCCTCGACCTCCCTCCCTCGGCCGCCACCGCTTTCATCCTGGGATTCTTGCGGCGAGACTACGCCGCCGCCGGCCTCTTCCAGCACTTCGAGCCGTTCATGAAGGCGGGGACGATGACGAGGGACATGAACATCCAGGTGACGGTGGCGCTCGTCACCGTCACCCTGTTCATCCCCTGCATCGCCAACTTCTTCATGATCCTGAAGGAGCGCGGGTGGAGGACCGGGCTCGCCATCGGGGCCTTCATCATGCCTTTCTCGGTGGCGGTCGGAGCCGCGGTCAACGTGCTCATGCGGCAGTTCTACTAGGAGGGTCGTGACCGCCATCGTCGCCAAGGAGGAACGCTGCCCGCTCTGCGGCTCGAACTTCGACGCCGAGGGGCAGGGCTGCCGGCCCAGCTGCCCCATGGCGCGGGGCTGCCGGGTGGTCTGCTGCCCGTCGTGCGGGTACAGCTTCCCCCAGGAGACCGGCCTCGCCGCCCGGCTGAAGGGCTGGCTCGAGAGGCGCAAGGAGGCGGTGCGGTGAGGGAGATGGACGGCCGGCGGGCCGAGGAGCTCCTCGAGGCGGTGTACGCGGAGCGCGAGAACGGCCGTGAGGACGTCCCGGCCATCCTGGCGCGGCTCGGCGACCACGCTCCCGGCGGCGGCGACGCCGACTTTCAGGCCCTGCAGCAGGGCGGGTGGGTGCGCCTGGAGGGGACGCGCGTCGTTCTCACCGAGGAGGGGGAGCGCAAGGCGCGCGGTGTGGTGCGCCGGCACCGGCTGGCGGAGCGGCTCTTCCTCGACCTCCTCGAGCTCTCGGAGAGCGCCGCCGAGAGCCAGGCCTGCGAGTTCGAGCACATCCTCTCGCCCGAGGCGACGAACTCGGTCTGCACCCTCCTCGGACACCCCCCGACCTGCCCGCACGGCAAGTCCATCCCGCCGGGGGAGTGCTGCAGCAGCGCTCCCCGCACCATGCGGCCGCTCGTCACCGGGCTCGCGAGCTTCCCGCTCGGCGCGCGGGCCCGCATCGTGTTCATCGCCCCCAAGTTCCACGACCGGATGGATCGCCTGGCGGCGCTCGGCGTGGTGCCCGGCAGCGAGGTCCGCCTGCACCAGCGCGCCCCGGCCTTCGTCCTCGAGGTGGGGGAGACCACCATCGCGCTCGACCCCGAGATCGCGAGCGAGATCTTCGTGAAGCCGGTGGCCTGAGGCGGGGCGCCCGCGGGCCCTCAAGGCCCCGGGAACGGCTTCTCCCTCTTCGACCTTGGGCTATCAGCCGATTTCTGGACGGGGTGCGCCCGGCTGCTAGCGTGCCAGGTACCCGTGCGACCCGCGAAGCGCTGGCTCCTCCTCCCCTACTTGGCGCTCCTGCTCGCGCTCTTCGTCTTCACCGGTGTGGAGTCGCAGGGACTCCGCAAGTACGAGCGCCTCCAAAAGGAAGCGGAGCGCTTCGCCGCCGTCAACGACTCCCTCCGGGCGCAGAACGCGCGCCTGGGCCGCGAGGTGCGAGCGCTGGCCGGCGACCCGGCCGCCCTGGAGCGGGCGGCGCGGGAGGAACTCGGCTACGTGCGGCCGGGCGAGATCGTGATCCAGCTCGACGAGCGGAAGGCGCGGCCGTGACGGCCGCCCGCGCCGGGGCGGCAGCCCCACGGGTGCGGCGGCGCCGGCTCCAGGCGAGAGAGGGGGCGACGCCGGGGCAGAAGGTTGCCGACGCCTGGCTGCGGGAGTCGGGTGCGGTGGGGCCCCTGGCGCGCCGCCGCTTCGCGCGGCTCCTCCTTCGCCTCGTCCCCGCGCTCGCGGTCCTCGTCGGCCTCCTCGAGCTCCTGCGCCGGGAGTTCTCCCGGCCGGCCCTGCGCCCGCTCGGCTACGCCTCGCTCGCGCTCCTGGGCGCCTCCGCCTCCTGGGCCGCCGCGCGGATGGTGCGGCGCTCGGCCGACGGGCGCAGCGCCCGCGCCTTCGAGCAACTCGAGCTCGGCTCCCTCGCGGCTGTGGGGGCGGCGGCCGTGGCTCAGCTCTCGGCCGGTGGCGCTCCCGAGGGACCCCTCTTCCCCGTCGTCTACCTCACCGCCGCCGTCGCGGTGGCCTTCCTCTCCCGCGCCGTGGGCCTGCTCCTCGTGGGGCTCGCCGCCTCCCTCCAGCTGGGGATCTGGTGGCAGCGGGGCGCGCCGGCGGAGGAGCTGCCCGGTCTAGTCGCACGGGTGGGATTCATCGTGCTCTTCGCGCTCCTCTACCACGCCGTCCTCTGGGCCCGTCTGGCGGCGGCGCGGCGCGCGGAGCGCGAGGCGGTGGAGAGGCGTCTGCGCGAGATCGACGAGCGGGCCCGGGAGCTGCGGTTGCTCGCTCCCGGGGGCCCGGACGCGGGCCCGGAGGAGGAGGGCCGCGCCCTGCAGCGGGGGCGCGCCGCGGTGGTGGAAGTGGAGGCGGCCTTCCGGGGAGCACTGGAGGTGGCGGAGGTGGCCCTGAAGACCCACACCTGCGCGCTCTTCCTCCTCTCCGCCGACGATCGCGAGCTTCAGCTCCGCGAGTGCCGCTCGCGCAGCGACTGTGTCTCCCGTCGCCCCCTCCCCGCGCGCGAGGGGGCTCTTGGCGGGGTGGTGGCGCGCGCCGTCCCGGTTCGTCTGCACGGCGACATCCGATCGGCGAGCTACTACGAGGACAGCACCCGGCCCCGAGCGCTCGCGGCCGTGCCGCTCGTCGATCGCCGCGGCGGGCACGTCCGCGGGGTGATCGTCGCCGACCGGCTCGAGAGCGAGCCCTTCACCGACGCCGACGAGGAACTGCTGACGCGCATCGCCGGTGAGCTCATTCGGGCGGTGGCCTCGGAGCGGATCCTCGTCGACCTGGCGCGCGCCCGGGACGAGAAGGAGAGGTTCTACGAGGCCATCGAGCGCCTCAACCGCACCTCCAAGCCGCGGGAGGTGTTCGAGGCGGCCCTGGAGGCCGCCGCGGGGTTCGCACCCCTCGACTTCGGCGCCGTGACGCTCCTCGTGGAGGAGGAGGGGCGGCGGCGCCACGAAGTAGTGCGGGCGGTGACCCTCGCCGCCGGCGAGCGCCGCACCTCCGAGGTGGAGGGGACGCGCTTCGCCGACAACGCCGGGCTGGTCTCGGCGGCGGTGCGGCTCCGCTCCTCCCTGCCGGGCAAGGGGATCCGCGTCTCGGAGGCGACCGTGCTCGACGAGGGCACCCGGTTGCGCGGCCTCGCGGCCATCAAGATCCTCCCGCTCAAGACCGCCGACCGCGTGCTCGGCACGCTGCTGCTCGGATCGAAGCGCGAGAGGGCGTTCCCGCCCGAGGCAGTGCGCCAGTTGGAGGTGATCGCCATGCAGGCCGCGGACGCCCTCCTCCGCGCCCGGCTCTTCGAGCAGAGCGAGCGGCTCGCCACCACCGACGGCCTGACGGGGCTCGCGAACCACCGAACGTTCCAGGCGCGCCTCGACGAGCAGCTGGCGGTGGCGCGCCGCTACGGCAAGCGCCTCTCCCTCATCCTCTGCGACGTCGATCACTTCAAGGCGGTGAACGACACCTACGGTCACCCGGTGGGGGACCAGGTGCTGCAGGGGACCGCGCGCGTGCTCCTGAAGGAGGCGAGGGAGACGGACCTCGTGGCGCGCTACGGCGGCGAGGAGTTTGCTCTGGTGATGCCCGAGACCGAGAGCGCCGGCGCGGTGGCGATTGCCGAGCGCATCCGCGCGCGCCTGGCCGAGACCGCCTTCCCGAGCGAGCTCGGGCCGCTCCGGGTGACCCTCTCGCTCGGGGTCGCCACCTTTCCCGACGACGCCCAGGCGAAGAGCCGGCTCATCGAGCTCGCCGACGCGAGCCTCTACCACGCGAAACGGCACGGCCGGAACCGGGCCGTGGCCGCCTCCGGGATCGGGGCGGTGCGGGCGGCCGCGCCCTGAAGCGCGAAGGTAGCGGGAAGCCAAGACCGGCGGTCGAGGAGCGCGCGCGGCCAAAGGGGGGCTTGTCCTTCGCGGGTCGGGCGCCGCCTCGTTCCGCAGAGGATCGGTGGAACGCGGGCGGGGGCCCCTGCTAGACTCCGCCCCCCCTCGGGCCGGTGCCGGAGGGGCCAAGGTGCGACTTTGAAGAAGAACTTCGTCCTCGATACCAACGTCCTCCTGCACGACCCCCGCTCGATCTTCGCCTTCGACGACAACAACGTCGTCGTGCCCATCTACGTCATCGAAGAGATCGACAACTTCAAGCGCGACCTCTCTAGCCTGGGGCGCAACGCCCGGGCGGTGGCGCGCTACCTCGACGACTTCCGCGAGCAGGGGCGGCTGCGGGAGGGGGTCTCCATCGGGCAGGGCAAGGGCAGCATCCGGGTCCTCTTCACCGAGCGGCAGCTCCCGCCCGAGTTGCGCAACGGCCACTCCACCACCGACGACCGGATCCTGGCGGTGGCCCTCGACCTGCACGAGCACGAGCGCGAGCTCCCCACCGTCTTCGTCTCGAAGGACACCAACCTGCGCATCCGGGCCGACGCCATGGGGCTGCGCACCGAGGACTACGACGCGGAAGGGGTGGCGCTCGACGAGCTCTGGAGCGGCGTGGCCGAGGTGGAGGTCGACCCCGAGGCGGTGAACCAGTTCTACAGCCAGGGGGCGGTGCCGGTGTCGGGGAGCGAGGCGCCCCCGCCGAACGAGTTCGTGGTACTGCGCGATCGGGTCAACGCGCAGCACAGCGCCCTCGGCAAGTACAACGCCGCGCGCCAGGCCTACGTGCCGCTCATCAAGCTGCCCAAGGAGGGCATCTGGGGGATCCGCCCCCGGAACAAGGAGCAATCCTACGCCCTCGACCTGCTCCTCAACGACGACATCCGGCTCGTCACCATTGTCGGCAAGGCGGGCACGGGGAAGACCCTCCTCGCCATCGCCGCCGGGCTGCACAAGTCGATGGAGGAGAGCGCCTACCAGAAGCTGCTCGTCTCGCGACCCATCTTCCCGCTCGGGCGCGACATCGGCTATCTGCCCGGCGACGTGGAGGAGAAGCTCAACCCCTGGATGCAGCCCATCTTCGACAACGTCGAGTACCTCATGAACCTCTCCCGGGCGGAGAAGAAGCTGGGGCGGGGGTACCACGAGCTCGTCGACCTGGGGCTCCTCGAGATCGAGCCCCTCACCTACATCCGCGGCCGCTCCATCCCCAACCAGTACATGATCGTGGACGAGGCGCAGAACCTCACACCCCACGAGGTGAAGACGATCATCACCCGGGTGGGCGACGGCACCAAGATCGTCCTCACCGGCGACCCCTACCAGATCGACAACCCCTACGTGGACCAGACGAACAACGGCCTCGTCCACGTGGTGAACCGGTTCCAGAGCGAGAAGCTCGCCGGCCACGTCACCATGTCGAAGGGCGAGCGCTCTCCGCTCGCCGAGCTGGCGGCGAACCTCCTGTGACGCCGCCGCTCGGAGCGCGCCCGTGAGCCGGAGCTCGGACGGAGCCGGCGCCCCCCGCGGGCCGGCCGGGCCGCTCCTCTCCTACCCCCTCGACTACGTCTTCAAGGTGATCGGCCTCGCCGGCGAGGACTTCGCCGACCATGTGCGCGGGCTCCTCGCCGCCGCCGGGCTCACCCCCCTGGAGGTGACGGTCCGCCCGAGCTCTCAGGGCAAGTACCACTCGGTGTCGATCGAGGTGCGCCTCGTCCGGGAGGAGGAGCGCCAGGCCGTCTACCGGGCGCTCGCCGGCGATGCCCGCGTGGTCTACTACCTGTGAGTCCTCAGGCGGCGAGCCGCCGCGGGGCGGCCGCGTAGTCGAGGAGCTCCACGCCGCGGGGCGCCATGCCGAGCGAGATCTCGCTGCGCAGCCCCTCGGCGTCGCCGCCCACCTGGATGGGCATCTCCTGGTCGAAGCTCATGGAGACGCGCTCGGCCTCGAAGTCGAGCAAGCCGGGGTGGGTGAAGGCGCCGGCGAAGATGCGCGGCACGTTGGCGATGAGCGCCGTGACCGGAATGCGCGTGGCGACGCGCACCTGCATCACGCCCGGGCGGCGGCCGGCGAAGGGGAAGGCGCGCAGCCCGAAGCCGTAGTAGGGAACGGTGCTGCCGGCGGCGAGCATGCAGGGCCCGGCGTAGAGCAACTCGCCGGGCTCGACCGGCCGGCCGACCCGCTCTCCCCCGGCGTCGAGGCGCCAGGCGAGGCCGCCGGTGTTCACGATCTCGCAGTAGGTGGGGCGGCGGAACACCTGGCGCGGGGCGGAGCGGAGCGCGATGGCGAGCCCGTAGCCCTTCAAGCCGGCCCCGAGCTTCACGCCGAGCTTCTGGCGGAGCCAGTTGTAGTCCGCGAGCACCGCGGCGTCGATCCCGACGCCGGCAAAGGGCGTCCGCCTCCCCTCGCAGGTGACGAGGTCGATCCGGCGTGCCGGCGGCACCTCCCCGCGCAGGTACCGCCGCAGGTCCTCGACCGGGCGCCCGGCCCCCACCAACTCGGCGACGGCGTTTCCCGTCCCGAGCGCGAGCACGCCGAAGCGCGGCATGGCCGCCGCCCGCGTCTCGGTGCGGTCGAGGAAGTGGTTCACCCAGGTCATGAAGGTGCCGTCCCCGCCACCGGTGAAGACCGTCCCGAATCCTCGGTTGACCACCGTGTCCGCGATCCGGTCGGCCTCCGCGTGGTTGCGCGAGAGGAACAGGTTCTCGGGCGGCAAGAGCCCCGAGAGATCGGCGCGGATGCGGGTGTTCACCTGCTTCGCGTTCGCGTTCAGCAAAACTGCGATCTGCTCGGGTGCGTGCTGCTCAAGGTCTGTCGCCAATGTGTTCCCCGCTTCCAGGGTCTGACAACGGCGTCGCGGAAAGGAGCAATCGGGGTGCCATGTGTCGGCCCTGTGAAAAAATGGACTTCATCCGGGTTGTTACGCCGCGGTGACACGTTTGGGTCGGACGCGCACAGCGAGAAGCGCGGGTGGCGGATCGCGTAAAGAGTTACGCACCTCACCGGCTCGGCCCGGCACCCCGGGGGCCCGAATGGGGCCCCTTGAACTGGTGCTCGCGCCCCCCCGCCAGCCGACCCCGCACGCTGCCCCGGCCGGCGCTCCGTCGCGTTTGACAGGGCCTTGGCGCGACTTAGCTTTCGACGCAACGGAGGCTTTGGAAACCATGGGAAAGATCATCGGCATCGACCTCGGCACCACCAACTCGGTGGTCTCGGTGATGGAGGGCAGGGACCCCGTCGTCATCACGAACGAGGAAGGCTCCCGCATCACCCCCTCGGTCGTCGCTTACCTGAAGGAGGGAGAGCGGTTGGTCGGGCAGGTGGCGAAGCGCCAGGCCATCACCAACCCCGAGCGGACCATCTACAGCATCAAGCGCTTCATGGGGAGGCGCTTCGAGGAGGTGCAGGACGAGACCCGGCGAGTCCCCTATCGGGTCGTCGCGGGACCGAACGGAGACGCTCGCATCGACGTCGACGGAAAGCTCCTCAGCCCGCCGGAGGTGAGCGCCCAGGTGTTGCTGAAGCTCAAGCGGGCCGCCGAGAGCTACCTCGGGGAGAAGGTGACCGACGCGGTCATCACCGTCCCCGCCTACTTCAACGATTCCCAGCGCCAGGCGACGAAGGACGCCGGCGAGATCGCTGGACTGAACGTGCGCCGCATCATCAACGAGCCCACCGCGGCGGCGCTCGCCTACGGCCTCGACAAGAAGAAGAACGAGAAGATCGCGGTCTACGACTTCGGTGGCGGCACCTTCGACATCTCCATCCTGGAGGTGGGCGACAAGGTGGTGGAGGTCCTCGCCACCAACGGCGACACCCACCTCGGCGGCGACAACATCGACCAGGTGGTGATGGACTGGCTCATCGCCGAGTTCAAGAGGGACACCGGCATCGACGTCTCCAAGGACAAGATGGTGCTGCAGCGGCTCAAGGACGCCGCCGAGAAGGCGAAGATCGAACTCTCCTCGACGATGGAGACGGAGATCAACCTGCCCTTCCTCACCGCCGACGCCACCGGGCCGAAGCACCTGGCCGTCAAGCTGAGTCGCGCCAAACTCGAGCAGATGGTGCAGCCGCTCGTCGATCGCTCCGTCGAGCCGGTGAAGAAGGCCCTCGCCGACGCCGGGCTGCAGCCCTCGCAGATCGACGAGGTAGTGATGGTCGGCGGCCAGACCCGCATGCCGCTCATCGACGAGACGGTGCGCAAGTTCTTCGGCAAGGACACGAACCGCAGCGTGAACCCGGACGAGGTGGTGAGCGTGGGGGCGGCGGTCCAGGGCGGCGTGCTCGCCGGGGACGTGAAGGACATTCTGCTCCTCGACGTGACCCCCCTCTCCCTCGGGGTGGAGACGCTCGGCGGCATCATGACGCGCCTCATCGAGCGCAACACCACCATCCCGACGCGGAAGTCCGAGACCTTCTCGACCGCCGCCGACGGTCAGACCTCGGTCGAGGTCCACGTGCTGCAGGGCGAGCGGGAGATGGCGAAGGACAACCGCACCCTCGGCCGCTTCCATCTAGAGGGCCTTCCGCCGGCTCCGCGGGGCGTGCCGCAGATCGAGGTCACCTTCGACATCGACGCGAACGGCATTCTCAACGCCACCGCCAAGGACAAGGCGACCAGCAAGGAGCAGAAGATCACCATCACCCACTCGTCCGGCCTCGCCAAGGACGAGGTGGAGAAGATGGTGGCCGATGCCCGCTCGCACGAGGCCGACGACAAGAAGCGCCGCGAGGAGGTAGAGCTGAGGAACCGCGCCGAGAACCTGGCCTACCAGATGGAGAAGCTCCTCAAGGAGAACAAGGAGAAGCTCGCGGCGGCTACCGCCAAGGAGGTCGAGGACCTGGTGGCCGAGGCCCATCGGGTGCGCGAGCGCGGGACCTCGGAAGAGGTGAAGGCCGCGCTCGAGAAGCTGGAGCGGGCGAGCCACAAGGCGGCGGAGGAGCTCTACCGGGCGGCCGGGACGACCCCCGGTCCCGCGGCGCCCGGCCCGGGGCCCGACGCCGGCGCGGCGCAGCCGCAGGCGAAGAAGGGCGACGACGTCGTGGATGCGGAGTTCAAGCAGGTGTGACCGAGGCCTCTTACGAGGCCAGCGCCCACGAGAGGGCCGCCCGCCGGGTGGCCCTCTCTCGTTCGGGGCGCCGCGCGTGAACGGTGCGTGACGTTGATCAGGCTGGGGCGGCTCGCTTTTTCGCGGCCCCGCCCTTAGCATTCGCCGATGCAGCTCACCGTCCTCTCTCGCTCGGCGAAGATCTTCACGACGCGCCGCATCGTGCAGGCGGCGAGGGGGAGGGGGATCCGGGCCCGGGTCATCGATCCGCTCCAGGTCGAGCTCGAGCTCGGGGGCGAAGGGCCGGCGCTCTACCACCGGCGCCGCCCCTTCCCGCGCTCGGACGTGGTCATCCCCCGCATCGGGCTGTCCATCAACCAGTACGGCCTCGCGGTCGTGAACCAGCTCCAGCTCATGGGGATCCCGGTCCTGAACGAGGCCCGGGCCATCAGCGCCAGCCGGAACAAGATGCGGGTGCTGCAGCTCCTGGCGGCGAGCGGCGTCCGCGTCCCGCACACGGTGATGGCTTCCGGCCCCTCCGGCCTGAAGGAGATGGTTCGGCTCGTGGGAGGCGTGCCGGTGCTCCTCAAGCTCCTCTCCCCGAACGAGAAGGCGGGCGTGATGGTGTGCGAGACGCGCCAGGCGCTCGAGTCGGCGCTCGAGGCCATCCTGCGACTGGGCCAGAACACGGTGGTGCAGGAGTACCTGCACGACGCTCGCGGGCGCGACATCCGCGTCCTGGTGGTGGGGGGACGCGTGCTCGCCACCCTGCGCCGCCGGCCGCGGGTGGGGAGGCTCGCGCGCTCCCTCCGCCAGGGCGCCCGCTTCGAGGCCGCCCCCGCCAAGCCCGCCTGGGACCGCGTCGCCCTCGAGGCGGCACGGGTGGTCGGCCTCGAGGTGTGTGCCGTCGACATGCTCGACGCCAAGGGCGGGCCGCGCGTCTTTGAGGTGAACAGCTCGCCCGGCATTCGGGAAGCCGAGGAGCTCTGCGGGGTGGACGTGGCGGGGGCCATCGTGGAGCGGGCCGTCGCGCTCCGCCAGACCTCAGCGAGGCCCCTGGAGAGCGGGGCGGAGCGCTGAGGCTGAGGAGGGGGAGCCGGGGTCCGGGGCCGAATCCCCGCGCCCGGGGCGGGCCCCCGTGTTATCGAATGCGGCGAGGGGAGGAGTGCCCATGCTCGCACGCGCCATCGCCCTGTCGCTCGCTGCCGCGCTCGCGGCACCGGCCGCCGCCGAGGTGGCCGCCGACGCCGCAAAGAGCTACCGCCTCGAGACCGAGGGGTCGACCGCCTCCCTGCGGATCGGAGAGAAGGGAAGGGTCGTCCTGCGCTTCGTGCCGGTGGAGAAGGGAGTCCACGTCGACCCGCGGGCCCCGCTCAAGATCAAGGTCGAGGCCTCCCCCGGGCTGCGCGCCGAGAAGGCGTCGCTCGGCCGCGCCGACGCGACCGATCCGAAGTCGGAGAGCCCGCGCTTCGAGGTGCCGGTTGTGGCGGTGGCGGCCGGCGCGCAGGAGGCGAAGCTGCTCCTCGACTTCTTCGTCTGCTCCGACTCATGGTGCGTGAAGCAGGCGAGGACCGTCGCCGTCCCGGTGCAGGTCCGCTGAGGGGCCCTTGCGCGTCGTCTACGGGCTCAACCCCGTCCGGGAGCTCCTCCGCGCCGGCGGGGAGGGAGTGGCGGAGCTGTGGTTCGCCGAGGGGGCGGAGCGCCCGCGAGCCTTCGCGGAGCTCGAGCGGCTCGCCGGCGGAGTGGGGGCGAAGGTGCGCGCGGCCCCGCGGGCGAGGCTCGACCGGCTCGCCGGCGCGGCGGGCCACCAGGGGGTGGTGGCGGTCGTCTCCGACTACCGCTACGCCGAGATCGAGGACCTTCTCGAGGGGGCGCGGCGGCGTTCCGAGCCCGCGCTCCTCGTGCTCCTCGACGGGGTCGAGGACCCCCAGAACCTCGGCGCCATCGTCCGCTCGGCGCACGCCCTCGGCGCCCACGGTGTCGTCGTGCCGAAGGACCGCTCGGCGAGCGTGACCCCGGCGGCGGCCAAGGCCTCGGCGGGCGCCGTCGAGCACTGCCCGGTCGCGAGGGTCACGAACCTCGCCCGCACCCTGGAGGAGCTGAAGGAGAAAGGCGTGTGGTCGGTGGCGGCCGTTCCCGACGGGGAGAGGGATCTCGGCGACGTCGACCTCACCGGGCCGACGGCGCTCGTGGTCGGCGGCGAGGGGGCGGGGGTGCGGGACCTGGTCCGTCGCACCTGCGACTACACGGCCCGGATCCCCATGGGGGGCGAGCTCTCGAGCCTGAACGCCTCCGTGGCGGCCGCCATCGCGCTCTACGAGGCCGGCCGCCAGCGGCGTGAATCCCCTGAGAGGAAGAGGCCTTGACAAGCTTCCGGGCGTCCTATACAAGACCCCGCTCCGGCGCGAAGGGAGCCGTGTCTTCGCGCTCCGGACAAGAGGAAGAAAACATCGAGGATCCGCTGGCGTAGCTCAGTCGGCAGAGCAGCTGCCTTGTAAGCAGCAGGTCGCGGGTTCGAATCCCACCGCCAGCTCTTCTGCGAAAGCTGGCTTCGACGTGGACGAGGTCGGACGAGGAAAGGTTCGGAGGGGTTCCCGAGCGGCCAAAGGGAGCAGACTGTAAATCTGCCGGCATCCGCCTTCGGTGGTTCGAATCCACCCCCCTCCACATGCTGCTCGAGGACACGCGGGAATAGCTCAGTTGGTAGAGCGTCAGCCTTCCAAGCTGAATGTCGCGGGTTCGAACCCCGTTTCCCGCTCCAGGCTCGACGAAAGGAAAAGGTAACGCCCTCTTAGCTCAGTCGGTAGAGCGCGTCCTTGGTAAGGACGAGGTCTCCAGTTCAATCCTGGAAGAGGGCTCCAGTCTTTCACGTGGAGGAGGCGGAGCCGGCCCAAGGCGGCCGGCGTCGGATCGAGAGCGATGGCCAAGGAGAAGTTCGAGCGCAACAAGCCCCACGTCAACGTGGGCACCATCGGTCACGTGGACCACGGCAAGACCACGCTCACCGCGGCCATCACCAAGGTCCTCGCCCAGAAGGGCCTCGCGAGCTTCATGGCGTACGACCAGATCGACAAGGCGCCGGAGGAGCGGGAGCGCGGCATCACCATCG
>Ga0335081_10001566_pt1 | contig 36450 bp, 31 predicted proteins | sample Lox_Sample_35_FD_206713 | JGI IMG/M metagenome (GOLD analysis project Ga0335081, IMG submission 206713) | Soil microbial communities from Loxahatchee National Wildlife Refuge, Florida, United States - Lox_Sample_3.5 | ecosystem: Environmental > Terrestrial > Soil > Wetlands | place: USA...
CAGTGGTTCCTGCGGGACCGTTCCGATATGAGGTATCCTCAGGCTTTCACGCACACTTATGAATTACGACGCGATGCTGGTGGTTTCGTTTGGGGGGCCGGAGAAACATGAGGACGTGCTTCCCTTCCTTGAAAATGTGCTGCGCGGGCGGAATGTGCCGCGGGAACGGATGCTGGCGGTTGCCGAGCACTACTATCACTTCGACGGGAAGAGTCCGATCAACCACCAGACGCGCGAGTTGATTGCGGCGATCGAGAAGGAACTTGCGTTGCATGGGCCAAAGCTGCCGGTGTATTGGGGGAATCGGAATTGGCATCCGATGCTGGCGGACACGTTGCGGCAGATGAAGGCGGATGGAGTGCGGCGGGCGCTGGCGTTTGTGACGTCGGCGTATAGCTCGTACTCGGGATGCCGGCAGTATCGGGAAGACATTGCGCGGGCACGGGCGGAGGTGGGCGAGGGTGCTCCGGAGGTGGAGAAGTTGCGGGTGTTCTTTAATCATCCGGGATTTCTGGAGGCGACGGAGGAGCGGATTCGGGGGGCGATGGAACAGTTGGCCTTAGTAAAGGAAAAGCAAGAATCAAAAGCCCCACCTCTGGCAAAGGCGGCCAGAAGTGGGGCACCCATCGGTGCTGCGGACGTGCATTTGGTTTATGTCGCGCATAGCGTGCCTTTGTCGATGGCGACGACCAGCGATTATGTGAAGCAGTTGGAGGAGGTGCGGCGGCTTTCGTCGGCGGCGCTGGCTATTACCAACGACGCGCTGGTGTATCAGAGCCGAAGCGGGGCTCCGGGACAGCCTTGGCTTGAGCCGGACATTTTGGATTATCTGCGCGAGGTGAAGACGAAGAATGTGGGTTCGGGAGTGGTGATCGCGCCGATCAGCTTTATCTCGGACCATATGGAGGTGCTGTATGACCTCGACATTGAGGCTCGGCAGTTGTGCGATTCGCTAGGATTGGCGATGGCGCGGGCGAAGACGGTGGGAGTGCATCCGAGATTTGTGGGGATGATTCGGGAGTTGATATTGGAGAGGACTGCCGGGGCGGAGCGGCGGGCTTTGGGAACGCTTGGGGCGCGGGGGGATGTGTGTGCGGAGGATTGTTGTCCGGCACCGGTGCGGCCGGTTCGGCCTCGCGGCTAAATCAAAAGCTTTTCACCGCTGAGATCGCTGAGGACGGCCGCGGAGTGCGCAGAGAAGAACAATTCTTAACCGCGAAGGTCGCTAAGAAAATCCGCGAAGTGCGCGAAGAACATCCAGATTATTGTGTGGCTGGTTGGGGGTTGGGAGCGGCGTAGTCTGTGGCTTTTGGGCTGCCTGCCAGGTGGCGCATGGTGTCTAAGATCGTTTTGATTACTGGCTCGTTGCCTACCGCCGTGTTTAGCATCATGTGATAGAGCGATCTTGTGGGCCAGTCGGCGTTGAAATAGTGTTTGACGTAGGCCATGCGCTCGCGGTCAACGGTGTCGACCATTTCTTCGGCTTCGGATTCGGAGTGGCCGTCGGCGATGGTGCGGCGGATTTTTTCTGCGCGAGGCGCGTAGAGGAAAACGTGGAAGGCGTCAGGATGTTCGCGGAGGAAGTATGGGGCGCCGCGTCCGACGATGACGGCGTTTCCTTCATGACCGATGCGGTCCATGATGTCCTGCATCATGTGCATCATCCGATCGGTGTCGAAGATGTGTCCGCCCACTTGTGAGCTGCGCTCGTAGCTGCCGCGCCAGAAGACTTTGGCCCAACGGTTGAGGCGGCTGTCCATGCGCTCATCGCAGCGCTTCACCGCCAAGGGTGAGACTTGCGCGATGCGCGCAATTTCTTCGGTGAGCGCATGATCCCAGAGTTTCCAGCCGAGGCGCTCGGCCAATTGCTTGGAGATGGAGGCGGCGCCGCTCCCGAACTCCCGCTCGATGGTGATCAAGCGAAACATGCGTGCCCTAGTGTACTGCCATTCCGCCGCCGGGTTTCGATTTTTTCATCAGAAACACGGTCGGGACCATGAGCAGAATCGCAACGCCCAGGAACCAGAAGCAGTCGATGTAAGCCAGCATCGTGGCCTGGCGCTGCACTGTACCTTGGATAAGCGCGTAGGCCCGTTGGGTTGCTCCAGAAGCGCTGGCACCGTGAGCCTGCATGGCCTTGGACGCGCCCCGGATCATGGCTTGCAGCGTGGAATTCCCGATGTTCAGGTTACGGGCCATGTCACTCATGTGGACTTGCGCGCGGCGGTCGAGCATGGTGGTGACCACGGAAATGCCGACACTGCCGCCGATGTTGCGGGCGAGGTTCATCAGACCAGAAGCGGCGTTGTTCTTCTCGCGCGGCAGAAATGCGTAGGCAGCGGTGTTAATCGGGACGAACAAGAACGCCATGCCGACCGCCTGGAGAAGTCTTGCGGTTACCGCCATGTGGAAGTCCATCTGAAGATCGAAGCTGGTCATGTGGAACAGCGAGGCCGAGAGGACGACGAGTCCGAAGACGAGCAGCCAGCGCGGTTGATAGCGCGAGAGGAGAAATCCGACGAGAGGCAGCAGCAGCATGATGGCGAAGCCGCCGGGCATGAGCGCGAGGCCGGAGCGCTCGGCTGTGTAGCCGAGCATGGTCTGCATGAACAGAGGCAAGAGCAGCGTGCTGCCAAGCAGAGCGAAACCGAGCATGAACATCAGCAAATTGGAGACGCCAAAGGTTCGTTCGCGGAAGAGATGAAGATCGATGATGGGATCTTTGTTGCGCCATTCCCAGAAAATCACGAAGATCAGCGAGGAGATGGCGATGACTGACATCCAGAGGATGAAGTGCGATTCGAACCAGTCGTCGCGCTGACCTTTGTCGAGGACGACTTGAAGGGTGCCGAGGCCGAGGGCGACGAAGCCGAGGCCAATGTAGTCGATGTGAGTTTCAGAGAGTTTGCGGCGGCGGAAGTATGGAGGATCCTGGATGAGGCGTGAAGTGAGCAGGATCGAAAGAATTCCGACCGGAATGTTGATGAAGAAAATCCAGCGCCAAGTGAAATTGTCGGTGATCCATCCGCCGAGGGTGGGACCGATGGCGGGAGCGGTGACGACGGCGACGCCGTAGATCGCGAAGGCCATGCCGCGTTTTGCGGGAGGAAAGGTGTCGGCGAGAATCGCTTGCTCGCTGGGCTGGAGGCCTCCGCCACCGGCGCCCTGCAGGACGCGGCAGAGGATAAGGACTGTCAGATTCGGAGCGAGTCCGCACATGAAAGAGCTGATCGTGAACAGAGCGACACAGCCCATATAGAAATTCTTGCGGCCGATGATGGACGACAGCCAGCCGCTGAGCGGAAGGACGATAGCGTTGGAGACGAGATAGGACGTGAGGATCCAGGTGCTTTCGTCCTGACCGGCGGAGAGGCTGCCGGCAATATGCGGCAGGGCGACGTTGGCGATGGAAGTATCGAGCACTTCCATGAAAGTCGCCAGGGTCACCGCGAGGGCGATGATCCACGGATTCACTGCGGGGCGCCACGCATCAGCCTGATTTGCGGGTAGAGCAGCCGCACTCATTCGCGAATCCAGACCTTGGGCGTGACCGATTCGCCGGGACGCAACTGATGGTCTTTGTTCGAGCCAGGATCGAGATCAATTTTCACCGGGATACGCTGGACAACCTTCACGTAATTGCCGGTCGCGTTCTCGGGCGGCAGAAGGCTGAAGCGGGCGCCGCTTGCGCCGGCGACGCTGTCGACCTTGCCGTTGTATTTGCGTCCGTTGGCGTCAACTTCGAGGGTGACGCGCTGACCGGCGTGCATATCGCGCAGCTGGGTTTCTTTGAAGTTCGCCGTGATCCATACGTCGTCGAGGTTGATGACTTTCATGAGTTCCTGTCCAGGAGCGACGTTCTGGCCGACTTCGACGGTGCGATTGCTGACGATGCCATTCACAGGAGCGATGACTTTGGTGTATTGGAGGTTGAGCTCCGCCTGCTGCAAGTTGGCTTTCGCGCGGCGCTCTTCGGCCAAAGCGGCATCTGCTTTGGCCTTCGTCATCTTCATCTGCTGGGGCGCAGTGTTGGCGTAGCGATAATTGGCCTCGGCAGTCACCAGCTTGTTCCTGGATTGAGTGACTTGCTGAAGGGCAGCGTCGACATTGGCGCGCGCTGCCTCGACTCCAGCGGCGCTGGCTTGAGCAGAGGCAACCGCCTGATCATATTGCTGTTGAGAGATTTCCTGCTTGGTTACAAGCTGCTTGTAGCGGCCAAGATCGTTCTGCGCTTTGACGTCGTTGGCCTGCGCCTCCTGGAGCTGTGCCTTGGCCGCTTGCAGTTGCTGCTCTGAGACCTGGATACCGGCGCGCGCAGTGTTGACATCGGCTTGCGAAGCGGACACCTGACTGCTGGTGTTGATGTCGGTAATTGGAATGGTGACGCCAGCAGCGACAGCGGCTGCCTGAGCATTGGCGAGATCAGCTTTCGCGCGGTCTAGAGCAACCTGATAATCCGTCGGATCGATTTCGACCAGCGCGTCTCCGGCGTTCACATATTGATTGTCACGGATGTTGAGCTTGGTGACATGGCCACTCACACGCGCGCTGATCGAGTTGATGTGACCGTCAACCTGAGCGTCATCGGTGGATTCATAGCTGGTGAGGTAGCGGTAGACAAAGAAGCCGACCACCACGAGCACAACTAATGCAATAAGGATGGCGATGCGGAACCCGGGACTCTGGGTGCGGGTGGGGCGAGTGTGGTAGTCGCGTTCCGTGGCTGGCAGCGGCTTGTTTCCGGATTCCGGCTTGTCGGCTGCGGCAGGCGGAGTCTGCGTCGTGGTTTCGTCCATATTTATTGCATGCCTTTCAGATAACGCCTGACACCTTGTTCGGCATCGCCGATGGCGTAGGCCAATTCAACCTTTGCGAGATTATGAGCATAAAGACTCTGAATATAACTTTCGTGTGCTCCGGCCACTGATTCCTGAGCCTGCACTACTTCCAGGTTGTCGGCAACGCCGGCGGTGAAGCGATCCTGCGATTGGGTAAGAGCCTGCTCCGCCAGATCAACCGAGCTTCGCGCCACCTCAACCTGATCAGCAGCCGCGCTCAAATCGAGCAGGGCTGCGCGGACCTCGTAGTCTATACGTCCGCGGAGGTCGCCGAGCTGGGAACGGGCCTGTTTGAGTTGAGCGTCGGCCTGGAGCAGGTCGGCGTGTACGCGGTTTCCAGCAAAGACCGGGATATTCACGCCACCGATCACCTGCCATGTTCCATTCGACTGGCTGGGATTGATGCCGATATCGCCGTAGTTGGCGTTCAGGTCGACGGTGGGATAGTGTCCGGCAGTAGCTGCTTTTCGGCTTAATTCCGCACTGCGCACTTGTGCTGTTGCAGCCTGATAGTCGGCACGTCCGGAGTAGGCGCGTTGCAGGTAGGTGTCGACCGGCAACGGCGTGAGGCTCTGGAATGGAGCTTTTTCCGTGAGCTCGAATGCTTGTCCAGTCGGCAGGCCGATGATTCGGGCAACGCTCAATCTGACTTTGGCCAGATCGTTGCGGGCAACGATAAGCTGCTGCTGACGAGTCTGGAGTTCCACTTGGGAGCGGAGCGCATCGATGGCTGGAGAGAGTCCAGCTTTCAACTGATCGGAGGCTTTCTCGGAGAGCGCCTGTGCGCTCTTAACCTGGGCTTCGGCGGTCTCGACCCGGGCGGCGGCGGCAATGGCCTGAAGATAGGCATTCCCGACCGCCAACACAACGAGTTCACGAGCATCTTTGAGTGAGAAATCTGCAGCTTTCTGATTCTCGGAAGCGGCACGCTCGCGTTCCAGCGCCCGGAAATTGAAGACGGACTGCGAGAGGTTGGCCCTGAGGTCGAAGTAGTTAAAAGGGCCGATGATGCGAGGCAAGGGAGCGGGAAAAAGGTTTCCACGGAATCCCAGGGCGGTGAGACTTTCAGTCTGGACTGCTTCCTGAGCATGGATGCCAACGTTGGGGAGGAGTTCGGACAGCTGCTGCCAGCGCTGGCCGCGAGCGGCCTGGGCCTGATCGCCGGCCAACAACAGTCCCAGGTTGTTGCGCAAGCCGCGTTCGATGGCATCTTTGAAATCAATTTGAAGCACTTGCTGGGTAGCGTTACCTTCAGGCGCGCTTCCCTGGAACGGGCTCTGGGAGCCTGGGAGGGAAATCGACGGAGTTGGCGTCGATTGCGAATTCAGTAGAGGAGTGATTAGACAGAGACAACAAAGAAGTATCGGGGCGGAGACTTTCAATGAGCATCGCATTCTTATTTTTCAGCGTTCAGCCGTGTGAACTAACAGAGGAGGGCCGAGCGTAATGTTCCTAAATAGGATAACTCGCCATCTTTGATTCGTTTACAAGGATTCGCGATGCAAAGGATCGAAGAAAAAGGAGAAAAAACTGTTTCCGGAAAGATTCCGCAGAATGAGAAAAGCCGCCCACCGCGGGACAATGCCTTCCGTACTTTGCCCGAGGCTGCGGATGGAAGTAACCTGAATTGGTAACAGTAACTTGGGGAATGGCAAGTCATGCACCGACGTTCTGGCTATTTTAGTTGCGCCCGGATTATCGCGCTGATCGTTTGTTTTGGAGGCCTGGCAGGGGCCCAGAGGGCTACTGGCGACAGTACATCGGGTCGTAAGGTTTCGACGCGGGTTCAGCCCGCGTATCCGGAACTAGCGAAGAAAATGCATATCCACGGAACTGTGCGAGTCGAAGCGGTGGTGCGGTCGAACGGCACGGTGAAGTCAACGCGTGTGCTGGGCGGCAACCCCGTCCTGGGCGAGGCGGCAGAGGATGCGGTCGCAAAGTGGAAATTCGATCCAGCTCCCAGCGAAACCACAGAAGTGGTCCAACTCGCATTTGAGAGTCAGTAATCTGGCCATATCCCGTTCGAATCGTTGAATCCCATGACTAAGGTCATCTTGAAAGGTGGTGACCTTTCGTCCAAATTGAATGCAAGGGCAGAAGCCCGTTCATACGAGACATGAGTACTGCTACCGGCACCGACTGGACTCGCATACTTTCTGATCCCGACCTTGTACGGCAGGTTGGGAAGCTGCTTCAAGCGTATCGTGAAGCGCCCGCTGACAAACGGGACCAGGCACTGGTCGCGGCCATGCGGCAAATCAAGGCCGAGTCGTCGGGCAGCGGAAAACGAAGTGATGGCGCGCAGACTGAGGCAATTCCGCATCCGACACCGGCACCTGCGGCGTCGACACCTCCGTTTGAACCGGATTTCTTCAGTCCGAATTGGGGCAGTGACCGGCGCCGGCATCCGCGAATCAAGTGCTTTGTGGCAGTGGAGTTGAAAGTGGATGACGGACCGAATTCGATTTGGGGCAACCTGTCGAACACCAGTGCGGGCGGCTGCCTGATCGAAACGGCTACTCCGGTAAAGTCGGGAGCGAAGGTCGAGGTTGGACTCTGGGTCCCGAATGGAAAGATCTGGGTGAAGGGATTCGCCTTAAGTGGAGTGGTGACGCGCCGCGCTTCCGCCACTGGAATTCGGGTTCGTTTCGAGCAAATGAGACCTGCCGAGCGCGATAGCTTGCGGCAGTTTTTGAAATTCATTCAAGAAACGACGCGGGCGAATCAGAGTGAAAGCACTTATATTCAGCTGCTGAAGTAGGATTTCCTCCCCGCTGACGATCCATGGGCCGCAGCCTTGTTATCCCGATTGTTATTGTCGTGTGCCTAGGTGCGCTCGTGGCACCGATCCTGGTTGACGCTCGTCACTGGTGGCCTCGGAAGGCGAAACGGTGAATATGTGTGTCAGCCGATCGGGAGAGGCGAATAGAAGACGCATGCTTGTGCAAACGCCTGATTTCGCCAGCTAAGATTAGGATTGCTATACGGCATACTGATGGAGAATCTCGTAGAACACAGTCCCCAGAGCCCGCGAGGAGACATCGTCCGCTGGTGGGAAGCCCGACGTCATACCTACAACGCCGTCATCCTAACAGTCGGCTTCGCATCGTTGCTGATTGTTCTGATTGCTGGCTCTGCCGCGGTGAAGCCGGGAGAGGACTTTGAAGAACCGTTTGCGATCCTTATCGGCACCGCCATCTATGTTGCGATGGCGAACGCTTTTTATACACTGGGATGGGTTGTGGACACGGTTTTATACAACGGGCACCCGCGAAAGCGACTCTACAAGTCAGGACTGATTCTCGCGGCGGTTCTCTCTGCACTCCCCGGGGTTTGGGCCGTGGTCGCGTGGATCATCACCGTGTACACAGGGCGAAAGCTCGATTGAAACGACCTGGCATAACATCCCCCATTACTCATCATCTGAACGAATCGATGTGAAATTATTCGCAAGCACTCGGAATTTGAGTGAGAAGGCCTGATAACGACAGTTGACAAGTGTTCCAGCGACGGAGCCACGATACGTTTAGACTGAGGCGGCATGAGCGACTACACGGAAGCATGGCGAGAATATCGGAAGCGTAGGAATCTTCTACTGTTTGCGTTCTTGGCCTACATGCCAGTCGTTGGTCTATTCGGAATTTTGACCATACGGGCTTTCAAAACTACAACGCCAGCGTTTGTAGCGGCGTTTAGTTGGATGGCGTTCTACGCCGTCGCTGGCATTAGGTTCCAAGCCTTCAAATGTCCCAGATGCGGCAGGTGGTTTTTTGCAAAATGGTGGTACCACAACATGTTTGCGCGGCGATGTGTCCACTGCGCCCTTCCCAAGTATGCCGACCCGAGTGCAAGCTGACGTAACATCCTCATAGCACTCAGAATGCCGGGGGTTCTGAGTGTAACGGCCTGTTCTCAACACTTGGACTTTGGCGCATAATACTGTTGGCAGTTTTCAATGAGCAGCGTCGAACACACAAGCGGCGTGATACGAAACAAACGCCATGCGATTATCGCAGTGATTTTGACGGGTATCATTGCTGCATCGGCGCTCCGCACGACATTGCAGCCCATGCGGGTCACTGGTCCGTGGCTCTTTGAGCCAATCTCCGGGGTGCCTCACCTGAGGCTGCTATTTATCGGGCTGAGCGTGTTCTTCTGGGGCTTCGTTCTCTGGATACTGTTCTGGTTTTACAGGGCTGCGCGAGGGAAATACGAGGTGTTTCTATTGGCATCATTTGCCGCAGGATTCGTTCTGAGCACTATCGGGCGTTTCATGCCTTTCCTGATAGCGGCCAACATGCAGTACGTCAGCACCGCAGCAGCGTTAGTGTCCCTTGTGTCCGCTATGGCAATTCTGTTTACGTGGCCAACCAAGACCACTATGCCTGAGTAGTCCGATGCCAATTGGCGAAACATCGCCATTTCACTCAAAATGGCCCGGCGCGGGGTTTTGAGCGCTATGGCCTGATTGCAACAGTTGGCGATTAGTTCGTCGGTTGGCTTCGCTCTTTGGCGAGGGAGGCTAATACCTTCAGTAGATCGGTATTCAACTGCGGATACCTGAAATTCGCGAATCGCCAATGCCCGTTCTGCCCTTCCAATTCCGCTACAACATCTGGCTTGTCGGATTTTTCCGCGGTATCACGGGGCGAAGCCCTCCACACTTCGACAGAACACTTATTGCCTTCTAAGGTCAACTTTCTTGCCTCGTAGTGGTCAGCAGGGTCTTGGCTCCCAGCAAAAGGGTCGAAATCTAGCCCGACGATTTCACCTTGGGCCTTTGCCTGAGCTTCGTCATCCGCACGCAATGCTTGAAGAAGCTTTGGCTGTAGCACTTCGGGTTCGTGCTGTCGATCTTCCGCTGCGTTTCCGCAACCGACCCATTACCCGTCGCTTGAGTCAAAGGGGCGTACCAGTCGAAGAACTCTTGAGTGAACTTTCGGCATGACGAGCTGACTTGTTGCTGTGGTTCTTGTGCTCGCACGCAAACGGAGCAAATCCCCAACACCAAGAACCACATGACCATACGTGTCGGATAAGTGTGCTTGTCCATAATGACCGCAATTCTAGCGGCTTCTGACGGCGGGTCACTACGTAACCGACATAACAGTTGTAGAAAATCCCTATTTCAACAACCCACATTCTTTTCACCTGCGCGTAGCGTAAAGTAATACGATGAGGTTCTTCAAAATCGTCGGAATACTCGCAGGATTCGGGGTCTCGCTGGCTGCGGCTCAAACGCCTCAGACCGACGTCGCTATCGGCCAACTACAAAAATTGCATCCGGCAGCAACGTGGAAAAATAAATCGGCAGCGGTTTCCGACGTTACTTGCGACGGACAGCCCGACACGATTGTGTTCGGGTCCGAAAACGGTAAGGTGTTGGTCGCCGTGGTTCCGGGCGGCAATCCCAGTAAGCCTCAAATCTTTGATTTCCCACTTGCGCGAGACAAACAGAATGGCTTCTGCGCCGCGCCTACGCGAATCAACATCTCACGCCTGGATTGTGATAGCGAAGAGGGCACTCTAGAAGGATGCAAATCGGTCAAAGGCTGTAAGGAGTTCACGGTGGATGACGACGATTGTGACGCATTCAATTTCTACTGGGATTCCTCGCAGCACAAGGTTCGGTGGTGGAGAGAGTAGTTGGCGAGAAATCCTCATAGCACTCAGAATGCCCGGGGGTTCTGAGTGTAACGGCCTGCTTACATTAGTTGGCGGCGGTCTCCAGACTCCTGCATAATATGGGTTGTCCGGTTGGATCTCCACACAGGAGCATTCAATGATCAGTCAACATCAGCCGCATGTTTTTTATCGCTGCGTTGGGCTCGTTATTCTTGCACTGTTAGTCTTTCAGATCTTTGAGACGAGATCCATTGCCCAGCAGAACCAGCCAAACTTTGCTGGAGAATGGAAACTCAACTCCCAGAGGAGCAAATCCACAACATGGTTCAGATCTGAAGTTCCCGATGTTTTGGACATCAGACACTCGGGTCTCAAGCTAAAAATGCGGCACCCATTCAGCCCTTTAGGAGACCGCGACATTTACTCGTACGTTATTGACGGAAATGAACGAGTTGCGAACGTATCGGCGACGGGCGTCGTGTTTAAGGCGAAAGCCTATTGGGACGGAAATACAGTCATTATCGAAAGGCATCAGCAGGCGACGGATAACGATCAGCCGATAGAATGGTTTTGGAGGAGCCGTTATTCGATGTCAGCGGATGGAAAAGTTCTCGTGGTCGACAACGAGCGCCCGGGAGATCCCAACAGCGATTTCCAATCAGAACTTATCTACGAAAAACAATAGAGTAGTCCGACAATTCCACCTAGACTCGACATACACGAATGGCAGGTGGTGAAATATCCTGTTAGCACTCAAAATCCGCAGCAAATCTCGCGCGATTTCAAAAACGAAACTTAATCCTGACGAAGTACCACAATCCGTTCAAAAAGATCACTATGCCGCAGGCCAAGAGCACACCTAGGCACACGACAATACCATCCAAGAATCTGAATTCGCTTGAGAGGACTATTTCTTCGTACTGGTTGGAAGAGGAGTCTTTTCACTGGCGAGCACTGGCGCTTTGAAGGTTGCGCCATTCTGCTTATTCAATTTTGCCCACTGTCCGTTTTTGGCTCCCTGCGCGATCTCCTGCGCGGTATACACTTTCAGGCCGGCGGCGTGCTGACGTGTTGCAGCGAAGGAACCGTCGCCGGTGTTGTATTTCTGAGGGGGCCAAGATGCAATCTCTTTTTGGATCGCCTCTTCGCGATTTCCCGGATTCGGATGGTCGCTCAGGAATTGCGGCCCAGCCGATCCTTCGGCTGCCAGCTTCTTGAAGAAATCGGCCATGGCCTGGGGATTGTATCCGGCTTTGTACAAAATAATGGCGCCCACGTGGTCCGCCTGTGCCTCGTCGGTGCGGGAATACTTCAACATCAAGCCCTGCGCCCCGAACTTGACACCTTCTTGTGCCATCGAACCAATGACTCCATGTTGAGTTTCGCCAAGGATAGCCCCGGCAATGCCAGCGATGGTTTCCGTTGTCTGTGCCTTTCCCTGTTGTTTCGCAGAGTGCTGCATGTAGACATGAGACATTTCATGACCCATCACGGCAGCGAGTTCGGCCTCATTCGATGCCGCCGTAATTGTGCCGACGTTAACGAACATGGGGCCGCCGGGTAGAGCGAAGGCGTTGATTTCTTTCTGCGGCACCGTGTGAAATTCGAATGGCCAAGAATTCTGCGCGGGAATAGTCGCCACCAGGCGCTTTCCCAATTTGCGGATGTATTGCGTCTCAGGGCTCGTGTCGGGCAACACCGGCATCTGCTGATAGACCTGCGAAGCCGCCTGGAAGCCCATCTGCATCTGCTGCGGACGGGTCATGGGAGCCTTGCCCGGATCCGGCAACTGTGGAGTCGCAATGGCAGTAAAGGCCAGAGAAGCCAGCACCATGGTCGACGTCGTGGCGAGGCCCGTTCGTGCTCTCGGTTTTTTTGTCATGGCATTCGCAGCAGACTCGAAGCTTCCGCACCGGTGGCGCCTGAGCAATCGCTATTGATCTTGTTCCTGTACGAGCGGCATCTGCGATGACACCTGGATTTCCAACATCATCGCGATGCGGCGATCGAGCTGGAAGAACGTTGCTGTTTTCTTGCCGTCAATCGCTTTGGAAATGATCGGCACATACTTCTGCCGGAGCTGCGCGATTTGAATGTCCATGTCCAACCACTGGCGCGAGAACAACAAAGACTGATCGTTGGACATTTTGCCCCAATTGTCGGCGTAGTCCTGGATCAGACCAAACTTCTTGTCATTGATTGCTACCAATTCCTGGGTGTATTGATCGTAGATGGGCCAGAATTTCGCCGCTTCCGTGTCCGTGAGTTTCAAGTTTGCCGCAATGAGCTGCTTTCGCTTGGAGCGAAGATCTTTCCGAAGCAGGCTCAAATCCTGATCGCTAATAACGTGATCAGTCCCCTGCTGTGACGATGTTGTCTGTGCCTGCGCGATGGGACCGCACAGCGTGCACGATCCCGCCATCAACACCACTACCAGAAATCGGTTCACTCGTCGGTCCTTCTACCTTGCCGGAGACTATTTGAGTTTCATAGGGATTGGGGAGCAACTGTCACAAATTGCAGTGGTGTTAGCTGGAAATGATTGGCTCTGCGGGTTTCTTAAAGAATCAAAGTCCCTGCACTCCCTTGCGGCTGTTGCAAGTCAGTGCAGGGTGGAGTACGGGTCCCTGAATGCTCTCAGGCCGCAACGTGCTCCATGTCTTTCCGTTCAGCGATTCGTTCCTCGACGATGTGCCGGATAATGCGGCGTGTGCGTTCCACGAAGGCAAGTTTGTCTGCCAGGCAACTTTCGAGGAGAACACCAACACCGTAGTTACCGGTTAGATCGGCTGCCGCAGTCAGGGCGGCATACTCTCCGATCTGGAGATGTACAAGGTGTACCAGTTTTGCCAAGACGAAGAGGCGCCTGGCAGGGGTGGATTGAATTTCCTTTAATTCTTTTCGGAAGTCCTCGAGAAAGATATCCTCAAGGCGTCCACTGAGTTGTACAGGTTTCTCTTGAATGAGCTTGAAGCATTGATCAATCTTGTCGAGGACGCTCTGCGAAACAAATGCGCGGGCCTCCAGAGCGTCTTTAATGTGTGGATCTTCCGCGAGGTTACCGAGTTCGTTGAATATTGAGGCTGCTCTTTCCGTGCTCCGTCGTACATGGCTTAGAAGCAGCACGAATGTCTCTTTAGGGTTCCTAGCTGGCATGGGATCCTCCTTCTCTAAATTGAATTGGCTCCTGTGGGGTGCGGAGAGACGCAAAACGGCGAAGTGGCAAGACGGTTGCCAGCCACCATAGCGAATCGATGGCATGCGAACAACTGGGAAAACTGCTAGCAGTGGCGCGCAACGGAAAGTCCTTCCTCGGAACGAAACTGCTTTTCATTGCGATGACAATGCTCCGGGACATTCAATGCTCGCTTACCTGTTAGGCGGGGTTCAGTATTTCGGGTTTTCATCTCTGTGCAATCCACTGGTTCGCGGAAATTGATACACTTTTTCGATATTGCACCCTTTCTCTGGTATCGAACTCTAAACGGAGAGAGACCGGCCGCGTGTATTTTTACAGGCTGGAGGAACGGAGTCGCATGGCCGTCAGCGAACAGGTTTTAGTTACAGGACAACAGTTAGATACCCTTTGCATTAATACGATCCGCACATTGGCGATTGATGCCGTGCAGCAGGCAAATTCAGGGCATCCGGGTGCGCCGATGGGGTTGGCGCCGGTGGCGTATGCGCTGTGGGAAAAATTTCTTCGCTATGATCCGGCGGATCCAACGTGGCTGAACCGCGACCGGTTCGTGCTGTCGAATGGGCATGCGTCGATGCTGTTGTACGCGCTGCTGTATCTGGCGGAAGTGCGGCAGGTGGACGATCAAGGGCACGTCACGAATGAACTCGCCGTGACGATGGATCAGATCAAGCATTTCCGGCAATTGGGGAGCCGGACACCGGGACATCCCGAATCGCACATCACTTCGGGCGTTGAGACGACGACGGGGCCGCTGGGGCAGGGGGTTGGCAACAGCGTGGGAATGGCGATCGCGAGCCGGTGGCTGGCGGCGACATTCAATCGTCCGGGCTATGAGATTTTCGATTGGAATGTCTACACGATGTGCTCGGATGGCGATTTGATGGAAGGGATCGGCGGCGAGGCTGCGTCTTTAGCGGGACACCTGAAGCTGTCGAATCTGTGCTGGATGTACGACCACAATTCGATCACGCTGGACGGGCCAGCCAGTTGGTCGTTCAGCGAGGATGTCGCTACAAGATTTATCGGTTATGGATGGAATGTGACGCGGGTGGCGGACGCAAACGATCTGGAGATGATCTCGCGGGCGTACGAGGTGTTTAAGAAGGAGACGGACCGTCCGACGCTGATTATTGTGGACAGTCATATTGGATACGGGTCGCCGCACAAGCAGGATACGAATGCGGCACATGGCGAGCCGCTGGGTGAGGATGAGGTAAAGCTTGTCAAGAAATTTTATGGATGGCCGGAAGATGCAAAGTTCCTGGTGCCGGATGGGGTGCGGGAACACTTCCAGGAAGTGGTTGGAAAACGCGGGGCAGACCTGCGGGGAAAGTGGTCGAAAACCTTCAACGAATACTCGCAGAGATTTCCGGAACTCGCTGAACAGTTGAGGAAGATCCAGCATCATGACTTGCCTGCGGGATGGGACAAAGATCTGCCGACTTTTCCAGCGGATGCGAAGGGAGTGGCTACACGCGAAAGCTCCGGCAAGGTGCTGAACGCCGTGGCGAAGAACATACCGTGGATGATTGGGGGCTCGGCGGACCTGGCGACTTCAAACAAGACGACTCTGAAATTCGAAGAGGCAGACGGCGACTTCTCGGCATGCAATTATCGCGGACGGAATCTGCACTTTGGCGTGCGGGAGCACGTGATGGGCGCGGCAGTGAACGGGATGACGATCTCGGGACTTCGCGCGTTTGGGGCGACGTTCTTCAACTTCAGCGATTACATGAAGGCGAGCATCCGGCTGGCGGCGCTAGGACAGTTACCGGCAGTCTTTATTTATACGCACGATTCGATCGGCGTTGGCGAGGATGGGCCGACACATCAACCGGTTGAGCAGTTGGCCGGGCTGCGGGCGATGCCGAATTTGCTGGTGCTGCGTCCGGGCGATGCGAATGAAGTGACGGAGTGCTGGAAGATCATCGCGAAGCAGCAGCACACGCCGGTGGCGCTGGTGCTGACGAGACAGAATCTGCCGACTCTGGATCGGACGAAGTATGCGGCGGCATCGGGCGTGGCGAAGGGCGGGTATGTGCTGGCGGATTCGCAGGGCAAGCCTGATGTGATTCTTATCGCGACGGGCAGTGAGGTGTCACTTTGCGTCGATGCTTACGAGAAGCTGAAGTCGGAGGGCGTGAAGGCGCGCGTGGTGAGTCTGCCTTGCTGGAAGATCTTCGACAACCAGGATCAGTCCTATAAGGATAGCGTTCTGCCTCCGGATGTGACGGCGCGGGTTTCGGTGGAAATGGCGGCGACGTTCGGCTGGGAGCGATACACGGGAAGCAAGGGGAAAAATATCGGGATGCACCGGTTTGGAGCATCGGCACCGTTAAAGGATCTGTTGAAGTATTTCGGGTTCACGGTGGATAAGGTGATTGAAGCGGCGCGCGCGGTGATGGCGGCTAAGTAGTTTTTTGTCCAACAAGTTCGATTGCGTCCCTTCATCAGGGATTGTCATCCAAAAGAATAGGGAGGAATCATGCAGCCAACTGGGGTTCTGGAACAATCGAAGGGCACGAAAAATCCTCTGCAGCAACTTTTGTCGTACGGACAGTCGATGTGGCTCGACTACATCCGGCGCGATTTGTTCACGACAGGAAAACTTAAAGGAATGATTGAAGATGACGGGCTGCGAGGGATGACCTCGAATCCGGCCATTTTCGAAAAAGCGATCGCCGACAGTTCGCTGTACGACGATATGCTGCATTCGCTGGCGACGCAGAAGGGGCTGAGCGCGACGGCGAAATTTGAGCAGATCGCGATTCGGGATATCCAAGATGCGGCGGATGCGCTGCGGGGAGTGTACGAAGGATCGAACTATCGCGATGGATATGTGAGCCTGGAAGTGTCGCCGCTGCTGGCGATGAAGACGCAGGAGACGATTGATGAGGCGCGACGGCTGTGGAAGACAGTCCAGCGCGAAAACGTGATGATCAAGGTGCCGGGGACGACGGCCGGACTTCCCGCGATTCAACAGCTGATCGGTGAAGGTATAAACATCAATGTGACATTGCTGTTTGCGCAAGAAGTTTATGTAAAGGTTGCCGAGGCTTACGTTGCCGGGTTGGAGACGCTGGCGTCGCGTGGCGGGAATCTGAAGAAGATGGCCGGCGTGGCGAGTTTCTTCATCAGCCGCATCGATACTTTAATCGACGGGAAGTTAAACGATAAGTTGAAGAGTACTTCCGATGCGAATCAGCAGGCGCTGTACAAGAGTCTGCTGGGTAAGGTCGCAATTGCCAATGGCAAGCTGACCTACCAGAAGTATCAGCAGATTTTTAGCGGGCCACGATGGGAGAAGCTGGCGGCAAAGGGCGCGCAGACGCAGCGGGTGCTGTGGGCCAGTACGAGCACAAAGAATCCGAATTACCGGGATGTGATTTACGTGGAGGAGCTGATTGGGCCGGACACGGTGAACACGATGCCTCCAGCGACGATTGATGCCTTTCGCGATCATGGAAAGTTGCGCAATAGCCTGACCGAAGATATTTCGGGCGCGCAGAAGACGATGGACGATCTGGCGAAGGCGGGCATATCGATGAAGGAAGTCACGGACCAACTGACGGAAGATGGAGTGAAGTTATTCGCTGACGCATTCGAAAAGCTATTGGCCGCAGTGGAGCGCAGCACCAACCAAAAAGGATAGACCGATCGTGAGCCGAGTGAAGACTTCCCTTCCAGAAGGTCTTGCCAGCAGTGTGAAATCGACGATTGCCGACTGGCAGTCGAAGGGCAAGGTCAAAAAGTTGTGGGACCGCGATGCCAGCCTGTGGACCGGTGACGATGAATCGAAGTGGTTGGGCTGGCTCGACGTTGTTGACGAGCAGAAGGCGCAGCACGAGCAACTAGACAAGCTCGCGAAGGAGGTGCGGGCGCGCGGGTTCGAGCACATCCTGCTACTGGGGATGGGCGGATCGAGCTTGTGTCCGGAAGTGCTGCGAATGACGTTTGGGCGGATTCCACACTTCCCTACTCTGCACGTACTCGACTCGACCGATCCGGCGCAGGTCAAGGCGTTCGAACATCAGATCGAAATTCCCAAGACCCTCTTTATTGTTTCCAGCAAATCGGGGAGTACGCTCGAGCCGAACATCTTCAAACAATATTTCTTTGAGCGCACGAAGCAGGTTGTGGGCTCGGACAAAGTTGGCAGCCACTTTATTGCGGTCACCGATCCGGGATCGAAGATGCAGCAGGTGGCGGAGCACGACAAGTTCCTGCATATTTTCTTTGGGCGTCCGTCGATTGGCGGACGGTATTCGGCGCTGTCGAATTTTGGGATGGTTCCGGCTGCGGCGATGGGCCTGGACACTAAGAAATTTCTCGACCGCGCGGACGAGATGGTGCGCGCTTGCGGTGCCGGCGTTAGCGTGGAAGAAAATTCGGCAGTCGTACTGGGGATCATTCTTGGAAGTGCGGCGGTTTCGGGGCGTGACAAAGTCACGATCATTACTTCACATGGGATTGCCGATCTGGGAGCGTGGCTGGAACAGTTGCTGGCGGAGTCAACCGGGAAGATCGGCAAAGGGATTATTCCTGTGGACCGGGAGCATTTGTCTACCCCAGATGTGTATGGGAATGATCGCGTGTTTGTTTATCTCCGTCTGGAGAATGAAGCTGACGCAGATCAGGAGGCAAAGGTTGCGGCCATTGAGAAGGCTGGGCATCCGGTGGTGCGGATCACGATGGCAGACATCTACGATTTGGGCGCCGAATTCTTCCGGTGGGAGATCGCGACCGCCGTCGCCGGATCGATTATTGGGATCAATGCGTTCAATCAGCCGGATGTGGAAGCCAGCAAAGTTGCTACCCGCGCATTAACGACTGAGTACGAGACCAAAGGATCCTTGCCGGCCGAGAAGCCGATTTTGGAAAGCGACGGCATCAAGCTGTTTACCGATGAAAAGAATGCCGCGGAATTGGCGAAGGCTGCCGGAGAGAAATCGCTCGCCGGCTATTTGAAGGCACATCTGAACCGCATTCATGCTGGCGACTATTTTGCTGTCCTGGGATATATCCAGATGAACGCGGAGCATGAGCAGAGTTTGCAGGCGGTGCGACACGCGGTGCGTGATAAGAAGCATGTCGCGACTTGTCTTGGATTTGGACCGCGGTTTCTGCATTCGACCGGGCAGGCTTATAAAGGCGGGCCGAACTCCGGCGTGTTCTTGCAGATCACTTGTGACGATGCTGTGGAACTTCCGGTGCCAGGGCAGAAGTATACGTTCGGAGTTGTGAAGGCTGCGCAGGCTCGCGGGGATTTTCAGGTGTTAGCGGAGCGAGGACGGCGGGCGCTGCGGGTGCATCTGGGGAAAGACTTGAAGAACGGGCTGGCTGCGCTGCAAGCGGCTGTGGATAAGAGTTCCTAGCTGGGGTTCGGTGATTTTGGATTTTGTTATTCCCACTTCTCGCAACTGCGGCGAAAAATGGGGCATCCCTGGCGTTGCCGCTTTCGGGAAACTTCAAAACCACGCGGGCGAGGCGCCCGTGCCACACTTAGGTTAGGAGATCGTGATGCAATTGGGAATGGTGGGATTGGGGAAGATGGGCGCGAATATGACGCGGCGGCTGATGCGCGGCGGGCATTCTTTGGTCGTGTCCGACCTGAGTGCCGATGCCGTTAAAGGGCTTGCTGGCGAAGGCGCAACTGGATCTTCGTCTCTCGAAGATTTGATCTCGAAACTCAAGCCGCCACGAGCTGTATGGATTATGGTTCCGGCGGGTGGCCCGACGGAGCAGACTGTCCAGAAGCTGGCGTCGCACATGCAGGCTGGGGACGCGATCATTGACGGCGGGAATTCGTATTTCAAAGATGATGTGCGGCGAGCGAAGGAACTCCAGGGCAAAGGGATTCATTACGTCGATGTCGGCACCAGCGGAGGAGTGTGGGGGATCGACCGCGGGTACTGCATGATGATTGGCGGGCCGAACGAGGCGGTGCAGAGGCTCGATCCGATCTTTAAGACACTGGCTCCGGGGCGCGGGGATATTCCGCGGACACCGGGACGCGAGAAGCTCGGCGGAACTTCCGAAGAGGGTTACATTCACTGTGGACCGTCGGGCTCTGGGCATTTTGTGAAGATGGTGCACAACGGCATTGAGTACGGGATCATGCAGGCGTATGCCGAGGGCTTCGATATTTTCAAGAACGCTACCAGCAAGGAATTGCCAGAAGATCTTCGGTACGATTTGAATCTGCCCGATATTGCGGAAGTTTGGCGGCGCGGCAGCGTCATCAGTTCATGGCTGTTGGATCTTACGGCGATGGCTTTGGCGGAGAATCCGACGCTGGCCGAATATACGGGGTTCGTGCAGGATTCCGGTGAGGGGCGGTGGACGATTCAGGCGGCAATTGACGAAGCTGTGCCGGTGGATGTGCTGAGCGCGGCGTTATTTGTGCGGTTCCGGTCGCGGCAGCAGCATACGTTTGCCGAGAAGATGCTTTCGGCGATGCGGCAGAAGTTTGGTGGGCATATTGAGGCTGGGGGAAAAACAGGTCGTTAGCCGTTGGTCGTCGGTCGTTGGCTCAAACCGAACACCAACAACTAAAACCTTCACCGCGAAGTGCGCCAAGGTTTTCCGCGAAGCACGCTAAAGAGCTTAAGGCTCAACGGCACAGTGGCAAGCGACTAGCGGCTAACGACCAACGACAGAAAGCTTCACCGCAGAGATCGCAGAAGAAGACCAAATAAGGGAATCATTCATGGCTCAAGCTGTGGAACAACCGAAAGTGACGCTGCCGCGAATCGGGAAGCAAGGCGACCCGTGCGTAATGGTGATTTTTGGAGCGGCTGGAGATCTCACCGGGCGGCTTCTGGTGCCGGCACTCTACAATCTGGCGCGCGCGGGCTTGCTGTCGCGCGAGTTCGCGGTGCTGGGGGTTGCACGCAGCCAGTGGTCTGACGAAGAGTTCCGCAAAGAGGTCTATCAGGACATCAAGAACTACTGCGGAGACTGCATCGACAACGATCTATGGGAGTGGTTCCAGCAGCGCTTCTATTATCTTGCGGGTAACTTTGACGACGATTCGCTTTACGGCCGGATCAAGGACACGCTGAACAAGCTGGACCAGGAGCACTCCACCCAACAGAACTTTTTTTATTACATGGCGGTCGCGCCGAAGTTCTTTGGGCCAATCATCGAAAAGCTGGCCGCGAACGGATTCCTGGAACAGTCGAACGGGCATTGGCGGCGGGTGATCATTGAGAAACCGTTCGGTCACGACCTTGAATCAGCCAGGGCACTGAACCAGCAAATCTTGAAAGTCGCCGATGAGAAACAGATCTATCGCATCGATCATTACCTCGGCAAAGAGACTGTGCAGAACATCATGGCGTTTCGGTTCGCCAACGGAATCTTCGAGCCCGTGTGGAACCGGCGCTACATCGATCACGTGCAGATCTCGGTGGCGGAAACGGTGGGCGTGGAGAGCCGGGGAGGTTATTTCGACACGGCAGGCACATTGCGCGATATGGTGCCGAACCACATCATGCAGCTCATCAGTTTGACGGCGATGGAGCCTCCGATTTCTTTCGACGCGAATGCGGTGCGAGATGAGCAGGCAAAGATCCTGCATGCGATCACGCCGATGAGCGACGAGGACGTGCTGACGCGATCCGTGCGAGGACAGTACGGCGAAGGTACCGAGGACGGCAAACGCGTACCGGCATATCGAGCGGAGCAGGATGTTCCGGCAGATTCGAAGACAGAAACGTTCGTGGCGATGAAGCTCTCGATCGACAACTGGCGGTGGGCGGATGTGCCGTTCTATCTGCGCACGGGTAAGCGGATGCCGGTGCGGAATACCCATATCGTGATACAGTTTCGGCGAGCACCTTTTGTGCTTTTCCGCGATACTCCGGTCGAGCACCTGATGCCAAATCAACTGGTGCTGCACATCCAGCCGGAAGAGGGCATTTCGTTGCAGTTCGCGGCGAAGGTTCCCGGGCCGGTGATGCGACTCGGCACGGTGGACATGAACTTTGAGTACCAGGAATACTTTGGCAAGCAGCCGAGCACGGGATACGAGCGCTTGCTGCACGATTGCATGATCGGCGACCAGACGCTGTTTCAACGCGCCGATATGGTGGAAGCGGGATGGTCGGTAGTGAATCCCGTACTCGATCTTTGGAAAGCGCTTCCCCCGCGCAACTTCCCCAACTACGCTTCAGGTACGTGGGGACCCAAGGAGGCCGACGAGTTGTTAGAACGTGACGGCCGCCGGTGGAGGAACTTCGAAAAATGATTCTGGCCGGCGATATTGGTGGGACCAATGCCAGGCTTGCGTATTTTCAATCCCAGAACGGTGATCTTCGTCTCGTTTCTGAGCGAGTCTTTCCCAGCCGTGAGCACGCTGAATTCGGAGAAATTGTAGGAAAGTTCTTACACGATTCCGGGGCTCGTCCGGATGCCGCTTGCTTTGGGATCGCAGGTCCGGTACGCAATGGCAGGGTTGAAACTTCGAATCTTCCCTGGGTCATCGAACAGGCACGGTTGGCGGATCAGTTTCACTTGCCTGCCACATTGTTGATTAATGATTTGGAAGCAATTGCGTGGGGAATTACCGCGCTGGGAACTGCGGATCTAGTCGCGTTGAATGCGGGCAGCGGATCGGCGCGTGGGAATCAAGCGGTAGTAGCTCCCGGAACCGGCCTGGGAGAAGCAGGACTGTATTGGGACGGAAACCGGCATCATGTTTTTGCCTGCGAAGGCGGACATGCCGATTTCGCTCCGCGGACTGATCTCCAAGTCAAATTGCTGCAGTACCTGGCCGCGCGGTTCGGTCATGTGAGCTATGAACGGATTCTCTCCGGGCCGGGTCTGGTCAACGTGTACGAGTTTCTACGAGATTCCATCCACGAGAAAGAGTCCCGGGCTCTTGCAGAAGCCATGCAGAAAGGCGATCCAGCGGCGGCGGTCTCGCGTGCTGCCTTGAACGGAAGTGACGGGCTCGCCTCGAAAGCGCTGGATCTTTTCGTGTCGGTATATGGCGCCGAGGCTTCGAACCTCGCATTGAAAGCCATGTCGACGGGCGGACTTTTTCTGGCGGGTGGGATCTCGCCGAAGATTCTTCCCAAGCTGAAGGAACCAACGTTCATGCAATCCTTCCTCGATAAAGGACGGATGAAACCGCTTGTGGAGGCGATGCCAGTCCAAGTCGTCATCAATGAAAAGGTCGGACTTCTGGGTGCGGCGCGCTGCGCCTCAGTGAAAGCCAGGGGCTGGTAGTTATCGTGAGTTCCGCGGGCGAAATCCGTATCCTCACGACTCCACAAGAGCTGTTTGCCTCGGCGGCGGAAGAAGTGCTGCATCTTGCCGATGACGCCGTAAATTCCCGCGGCCGCTTCACGATTGCGTTGTCCGGCGGTTCCACTCCGAGAAGCCTCTTTCATCTGCTTGCCACGAATGCCAAGTCGTCATTGCCTTGGGACCGTATGTTTTTTTTCTGGAGCGATGAGCGGCATGTGCCTCCAACGGATCCGGACAGCAACTATCGAATGGCGGATGAGGCGTTGCTGTCGAAAGTGCCGGTGCCACCGGCGAATGTGCTGCGAATTCAGGCAGAGAACCCGGATGCTGCCGCGGCAGCCGAAGCGTACGAGCAAACTTTACGAAAATTCTTTCAGGTATCGGCTGACGCGGTTCCGAAATTTGATCTCATTCTTCTGGGGATGGGGCCGGATGGGCACACGGCTTCCCTTTTTCCCGGGACCGCTGGACTCGGAGAGAAATCGCATTTAGTGATTGCGAATTGGGTGGAAAAACTCAAGACGCACCGGCTGTCGTTTACGCTGCCGCTGATCAACGCCGCACGGTGCGTGGCGTTCCTCGTCAGCGGAACTGATAAGGCCCCCGCCTTGAAGGCTGTACTCGAGAGCGACGCGTCGGGCGAGCAGTATCCTTCGAAGCTCGTGCAGCCGAAAGATGGGAAGCTGATCTGGTTCTTGGATCGGGCTGCGGCTAGTGGACTCTCCAACTAAATCCCCTAACCAACACCGCAGAGGACGCTGAGGACACGAAGAAAAACGGGCTCTTGGCTTTTTGCTTTTTGCTCTTAGCTAAAACCAGAAATCATCTGGGGCAACCGAAGACTGAGGTTCCCCTGCGTACTGGGCGTCCTCTGCGGTTTTGCCTCTTATCCGCGCCAGTCGCCGATTTCTTTCAGGCCTTTACCGCGGGCGTGTTCAAAGAGCCGGACTTTGTGGCGGGAGTGCTCGAATTCGTGGATGTCGGCCCAGACTTCGGCTTTCCAGGGCGTATCGTGGGCGGAAGCCTCTCCGCAGGTGGCGCAGCGGGTATGCAGGGTCACGGGCGTGACTTCTATTCCGATGGGCGCAGCGCCCGGCAGTTCCACAAAAACGCAGCGCACCTCTTCGATTTCCTCCTGAGGGCCGAGCATGTGCTCGTAACGCAGGAGGTATCCAAAGCCCAACTTCTTGGCTTCTAGCTCCGCTTCGGCACGGGTGTGGAAGGGGCCATACTCCGCACGCAACTGCTCGGTGGAATCACATGCCATCCAGAACGTTTCTTTATAGGCCATTTGCTGGTTTCGCCCGGGGATGCGAAGCCGGCTCGATCGTGGCTTGAGCCTGCCCGGTCCATCAAGACGAAAAGAGCAATTTCGATACCGCTCCAGCATTCGCGGCAAGCGACTGTATTATCAGCAAGATGGATAGCGCGATCATCCAGGCCAGACCGGTTCTCGTGAAAGCTTTTGCAGAGTCGCGCCGATCCAGACAGCTTGCCGGAAAACCTAGGCCTCTTCAGTCGGCGCCCACTGCCACTGCACGATAGGCAGAGTGCTCTACATTAGGCCACGTCTTTCCACCATGGGCGGCGACGTACATGGCAAGCTCGAGGCGGCTCCAGACGCCTAGTTTGTCGAAGATACTGCGGAGATGGTTTTTGATGACCTGCTCGGTGGTGCCGACAATTCGGCCGATTTCACGGTTGGTCATGCCTTCCCAGACGAGAATAGCGATTTGAATTTCCTTGGTGGTGAGGCGTTCGCACGGTGTCATGATTGCGCCTCCTGCTTATTGAAGAGAGCGGTCGCCAATTTGACGCGTTTTCGGCCCTCGCGAATGCCGGCGCGAAGGAACAGCGTGCGCAGGTGCTGCTTCACGGTACGTGGACTGATATTGAGTTGACCGGCGATTTCCTTATTACTGCAGCCCTGAACGAGCAGATTCAGCACCTGCTGATCGCGGGGCGTGACTTTTACAAGTTCGAGATCGATCATCGTTCCTCCTAAGAATGGTGGATGAAACAGGTTGCTCTTGCACGGGCTTCGCCATTTCTTTACCGTCCCGCGGTTGATTCCTAAATACCTGAGTAACTGCCAGTTAGGCGTGAACCGTGGTTTTCAGGTGGCTTTCAGGAATGAGGTGGTAGGCTGAGCGAGTTCTAATTCGGATCAGCACGCAACGGTAATCGAGTCGGAGCAATTGGAACGTTGAAGGGCGGGACGGGCGAGAACTCCGCGAGTTTCGTTTCACGAGGGGGGCGGGCGAACGCGTTTGCGTCCACAACCCTCTTACTCGTCATACGTTTAGTGCGATCTGGTTTCCTGCTTCAGATACGAGGTGGCACGTGAGTTTCTTTTCCCGGTTTCATTCTCCTGATCGGATCGTCAGTTCCCATATCGGGACTAAGGGAATTCTCAGTTTGGTTCTGATGGGGATGATCGGCTGCAGTTATGCACAGGTCACGCTTATATCGCCGACGCAGGCCGCACCTGTGACGATCACACTGCAGGATGCTCTGCAGCGGGCACGACAAAATGATCCGCAATACCGGTCGGTGGCTACGGATCTGGGACTGGCAAAGGAGGACCGGGTGCAGGCCCGGGCTGGATTGCTGCCCGATGTGAATTACAACACTTCGTTCGTCTATACCCAGGGTGTAGGGGCCGCTCCGGTGAATTGCCAGTCAAGTACGGTGGGATGTCCGACGTCGCGATTCATTGCGAACAACGGAGTGCACGAGTACATCAGCCAGGGGGATGTGCACGAATCGCTCTCGTTGACGAATGTCGGCGACTACCGGCGTTCCTCGGCTGCCATGGCATTGGCGAAGGCGAAAGCGGAAATCGCAGAACGCGGGCTGGTGGTCACCGTAACGCAGTCCTATTACGGACTTGTGGTGGCACAGCGTAAATATGCGACGGCACAGCGGGCGGATGCGGAGGCGCAACGGTTTCTGGATATCAGTATCAAGCTGGAAAAGGGCGGTGAAGTCGCGCACGCGGACGTGATCAAGGCGCGGATTCAGGCGCAGCAACAGCAGCGTGATCTGCAAGAAGCACAGCTTGATATGGAACGGAGCCGACTTGATTTAGCCGTCATCTTGTTCCCGGACTTCAACCAGGACTACACCGTCGTTGATGATCTGCAGACACCAGAACCTCTGCCGACCTTTGACGAAGTGGAGATGGCAGGCAAGAAAAACAATCCTGATCTGCGCGCGGCGCTTGCGGCTTATGAAGTGTCGGATCATGAAGTCACGGCGGCGTGGGGCGGACTTTTGCCCTCGCTCAGCATTGATTATTTTTATGGGATCGACTCGAACCAGTTCGCGATCACGAGCAATGGCGTGCGGAACCTTGGCTATTCGACGGTAGCCACGTTGCAGATTCCGATCTTCAGTTGGGGCGCGGACCGCAGCAAATTGAAGCAGGCGAAATTGCGGCGCGATCAGGCCCAGGTCGAGCTCTCGTATGCGCAACGGCAACTGCTGAGCCACCTGCGGCAGTTTTACTTTGAGGCCAAGACCTCGCGGTCCGAAATGGAGTCGCTAGAGAGTTCCGCGGAGATGGCAGCCGATAGCTTGCGGCTCACGACCTTGCGCTATCAGGCGGGAGAGTCGACTGTTCTGGAAGTTGTGGATGCGCAGAACACGCTGACGCAGGCGCGCAATGCGTATGACGATGGACAATCGCGTTACCGTGTAGCCGTGGCAAATCTTCAGACATTGACTGGAAGCTTCTGAATACATGGACGGAATCGAAATCGCATTTTCCAAGACAAGCGGATGTGTTCGAGGGCTCTCGTGGATGAGAGTCGCTTCAGCCTCGATCCTCGCGATTGCGTGTGGATGTTCCTCGGAGAAGCCGGACCAAGGCCCGGTTGTCAGCGTGCAAGTGGCTCCGGTCGAAAAGACAACGATCCAGCACATGATCACGGCTCAAGCAGTGTTGTTCCCTGTGTCGCAATCGGCGATCGTGCCGAAGATCACCGCTCCGGTGCAGAAGTTTCTGGTGAAGCGCGGCAGCGCAGTCAAGGAAGGGCAACTGCTCGCGGTGCTCGAGAATCGCGATCTATCAGCCGCGGCGCAGGACACCAAGGGCGCACTCGATCAGGCGCAGGCGGCATACGAGACCACGACAGCAGCCAGCTTGCCGGAGGAGATCCAGAAAGCCGAGGCCGACACGCAGCAGGGGCAGCAGGCACTCGACGCTCAGGAAAAGATCTTTGAGAACCGACAGCAATTGTTTGAGCAGGGCGCTTTACCTCGCAAAGAACTGGATCAATCGCGCGTGGATCTGACGCAAGCTCGGAACCAGTTTGCAATTGCAAAAAAACATCTCGACGCGTTGCTCGCGATCGGCAAACAACAGGAGCTGAAGGCAGCTGCTGGGCAGCTGGAGTCGGCGAAGGGCAAGTATCTTGGGGCGGAGGCGCAACTCAGCTATTCCGAAATACGAAGTCCCATCAGTGGCGTGATCACGGATCGTCCGCTTTACCCGGGGGAGATGGCAGCGGCGGGCACTCCGCTTCTGACCGTGATGGATATCTCGTCGGTGATTGCGAAGGCGCACATTCCGCAAGGTGACGCCGCAGCACTCAAAGTGGGCGATCAAGGAAGCATGACGGTACCGGGGATTGAGAAGCCGATCGAGGGAAAGGTGACGGTAGTCAGTCCGGCGCTGGATCCGAACAGCACCACCGTCGAAGTCTGGCTTGAGGCGAAAAACCCAAAGCATGAATTGAAGCCGGGAACGAGCGTACAGCTTTCGCTTACGGCCCGAACTGTGAACGATGCTCTGGTTGTTCCGACCAGTTCGGTGCTCACGGCGGCGGATGGATCGACGACCGTCATGATCGCAGGGACGGACGGGCTGGCGCACCAACAGGCAGTCAAGCTTGGCATTCGCAACGGCGATGGCGTGCAAGTCCTGGAAGGCGTGAAGCCGGGAGACAAGGTGGTCTCCAATGGCGCGTACGGGCTGCCGGATAAAACGAAAATCAAAATCGAAGCTGCCAACGCTCCGTCGGACGAGGCGAAGCCATCTGCCGAGGGTGGCAAGGCTCCGAGTGAGGGATCGAGTGACAAATAACCGCTGCGGAGCGATGGCGTGAACTCACCGAAAGCTGGGGCCAAGAATCAGTACTGGGTGGCGCAACATTCGCGTCCGGTCGTTTTCCTGATTATTACGTTGGCGGTGCTGGGCGCGTACCTGGCATTCACCATTCCGGTATCGGTGTTTCCGTCGACGAACTTTCCACGCGTGCTGGTTGGCGTCGACAACGGTGTGATGCCGATTGATCAGATGATGGTCACGATCACGCGTCCGCTGGAAGAGGCGGTAAACAGCGTCCCCGGGTTAATGAGTGTTCGCTCGATCACCAGCCGCGGATCGGCCGAGATTGATCTCTATTTCCGCTGGGACGTTGACATGTTCCAGACACTGCAATATGTGAATGCGGCAATCTCGCGGATTCAGCCAGAGCTGCCCTCGACCGCGACGATTCGGGCGGACCGCCTGACATTCGCGGCCTTTCCGGTCATCGCATACAGCGTCACCTCAGACACAACGCCGCAGACAAGATTGTGGGAGATGGCGACGTACGAGATGAAACCGCGGCTGAACCGGCTGGCGGGCGTCTCGACAGTCATTATCCAAGGTGGGCAGGAACCTGAATTTCAGATCATGCCCGATCCGGCGAAGCTGCTCACGGCGAACGTCACGGTATCGGACATTCTGGACACGGTGCGGCGCACCAATCTGATCGATTCTCCCGGACTGCTCGAACGCAATCATCAGCTTTACCTGGGCCTGGTGAATGGGCAGGTGCGGACACCAGAGCAGATCGCTAATTCCGTTATCAAGAACACCCAAACGGGGATTCCCGTCCGCATTGGAGATGTGGCCGCCGTAGCTCCAAGCGTAAAGCCGGTTTATACGGTTGTTACCGCGAATGGGAAACCGGCGGTGCTTCTCAATATCAATCGGCAGCCTGACGGCAATACGGTTCAAGTCGCTCAAGAAGTTCACAACGAGATTGAGAACATCAAAAAGACTCTGCCGCCTGGAATCAAGATTGAACCTTTCTACGATCAGTCCATCATCGTCAATGGATCGATCAAGAGCGTGCGAGACGCGATCCTGCTGGGACTGATTCTTGCTTCGATCATTCTCGTGGTTTTTTTGCGCGATTGGGGCACATCCCTGGTTGCGGGGTTGGTTATTCCAGTGACGGTGATGGTCACCTTCATTGTGTTGAAGCTGATGGGCGAGACTTTCAACCTGATGACGCTGGGCGGCCTGGCCGCGGCTGTGGGACTCGTGATTGACGATGCCATTGTTGTGGTTGAGAACATCGTCTTGCACCGCGATCTTGGTCAAAGTCGCATCGAAGCGATCCGGAGCGCGCTCAAAGAGATCACGATTCCGCTGGTCGGTTCGACGATCACCCCGATCGTTGTGTTCATTCCTCTCGTCGTAATCAACGGAGTCTATGGGGTATTCTTTCGTGCGCTCGCTGTCACGATGAGCGTCTCGCTGATCACGTCGCTTGCGCTGGCAATGACCTGGACACCGAATCTGAGTCAGTACTTCATCAAAGGAAGAAACGAAAAAAACGGGACACCGGAGGAGACGGCCGCAACAGACGCAACGCCTTCGACTGCTCAGGACGAAACGCAGAGGCTGCTCGCTGCGGAAGAGAAGCACGTCGGTGGATTCTTTCAGCGCGTAATCAAGTTCCATGAACATTGGCTTCGCCGGGCATTGGAGAGACCAAGGCTGCTGATCATTTTCAGCATCGCGCTGGTGCTGATTGCATTGGTGTGCTTCAACTTCACAGATACGGATCTTCTCCCGGAGATGGATGAAGGTGGATTCGTGCTCGACTACATCATGCCCGCTGGAAGCTCCCTAGCGGAGACAAACCGGGTGATCACGCACATTGAGGAAATGTTGCACGAAGTGCCGGAGGTCGAGAGTACGTCGCGGCGTACAGGTCTGCAGCTCGGGCTTGCGGCGGTGACTGAAGCCAACACCGGCGATATCCTGGTCAAACTGAAGTCGAAGCGCGACCGCGATATTGAGGAGATCATTGCCGACGTACGAGCCGATATCAAGAAAGAGGAGCCTGCGCTGGACATTGAGTTCACCCAGGTTTTGCAGGATATGATCGGCGATCTGACTTCGGCACCGGAGCCGATCCAGATCAAGCTGTTCTCGCAGGATCCCAAGCAACTCGAGGAGTGGGCTCCGAAAGTGGCCGATTCCATCGGAAAGATTCATGGCGTGGTCGACGTTCTGAATGGAATCGAGAATACGATTAGCGGACCGGCAGTGACGTTTCAGGTTGATCCGAGCGTTGCGGCGAGAGCGGGATTTACGGCTGAAGAAATTGCGCTGGATGCTTCGGCGATTCTCGAAGGCGAACCTGCGACGATGCCGGTGATCACCAATGACCGCGCGTACACCGTGCGGGTGCGCTTCCCTGCCGGTAATCGGGCCACCCTCGAAGCAATGCGGGACACCTTGCTGGTGAGCAGTACCGGGCACACGGCGACTCTTGGAGCTCTGGCTCAGATCATCGAGACGCCCGGCCAAACGGAGATCCGTCGGGAAAACCTGCAGCGCGATGTGGCCGTGACGGCGCGACTTGAAGATCGTGGTCTGGGCAGCGGCATGTCGGATGTGCGGAAAGCGGTGGACGGCCTGCATATTCCGTCGAGCATTCGGGTGGTGTACGGCGGACAATACGCGGAGCAGCAAAGCAATTTCCACGACCTGGTGATCGTGCTCATTCTGGCGATCATGCTGCTGTTCATTGTGCTGTTGTTCGAATTCGGGAGCTTCGCCGCTCCTCTCGCAATTCTTTCGTCCGCGCTGCTCTCGATTTCCGGGGTGTTCATCGCGTTAGTGATCACGCGGACGACCTTCAACATTTCATCATTCATGGGCGTGATCATGGTGATTGGGATTGTGGCGAAGAACGGTATTCTGTTGCTCGATGCTGATCAGAAGATGCGCGCTCTGGGGCAGTCTCCCGAAGAAGCGATGCTGCTGGCGGCGCGGCGCAGGCTGCGTCCAATCGCGATGACTGCGCTCGCCACGATGGCAGGCATGTTGCCGCTGGCCTTTGCGTTAGGAGCGGGATCGCAAATGCTGCAACCGCTCGCCATTGCTGTAATCGGGGGAGTACTGGTCTCGATGGTGCTGTCGCTGATCATTACCCCGGCCGTCTACTTTTACCTGAGCCGTAGGAGAGGAAACGCAAGCCAGGAGCCGTCCCTGGCTTAGAGGTAAGGAATTGCCCGAATGTGCACATTCTTGCACGGTAACCCTTACCGTCGTTCGCTGCTGAAACGACTGGAAGTGGGGGCGCAAGGCGGGTAAGTTCCTGTAACATTTGTCGCGAGAGGGCTCCTTAGGCGTTAAACTATTGCAAGATCAGGGGCCTCCGCCAAGGCGCTGTTAACATGCTCCGTCCTCCAAAAGCCCAAATCTTTGCTTCACAGGAGACTCATTCCTGCCGGTTGGCGCAGGACTTGCAATAACATAAGCCGCATTCCTGCACGCAGCGGACTGCAGAGTGAGGGCGGCTTCCATTGGTGGTAACTGCAACTGTGTCAGAAGAAAAGGGTAAACCGATTTTCGACGAGCGAACTCTGGACAAACTGCTGGAAGCAGCCTATGTGCTCCAGGAGAGCAACGGGGCAAGCCAGAAGCTCGCGCAAAAGCTAGAAAAGAAGCGCGCTGAGATTGAGGCACAGGACCGGGAAGCGGATTCCAAGGCGGTTGCTCAGAAGCAGGCATCTGCGCCAGTACCCCAGAAACCGGCAAGTCAGTCGGAGGACACCAGCAGGCTGGGGAGAATCGTAGAGACGCAGCGGCAGATTCAAGTGCGCCAACTGGAACTGCACAGTGCGCTGTCTCTGATCGCAGAACGTGTGCTCGAGATCAGCCACGCTGAGGGAGCCGCGATCGGCTTTGTCGATGGGCAGTTCATGCATTACCGGGCGGTAGCGGGGCCAAAGGCTCCTGCGGTAGACAGCACAATTTCTATCGACAAAGTGCTGTCTACATCGTGCATCGACAGTGGGCAGGTTTTGCGCTGTGAAGACACCGACCTGGAAATCGGGATGGACACGGAAGAATGCCGGAATCGAGGCATTCAATCGTTGATCGCTGCGCCAGCGTTCCTGCAGGGGAATGTGGCGGGAGTGCTGGAGCTTTATTACGCTAAGCCACGAGCCTTCACCGACCAGGACATTCATACGTGTCAATTGATGGCTGGATTGGTGACCGAAACTCTGGTCCGCGATGAAGAAGTAACGTGGAAGAAATCACTCGCCTCGGAGCGCGCCGCGATGCTCGAGGCTCTGGAGAAGCTGCAACCTAATCTCGCAGCACTGGTCGACAAGCCTGCGGGCCGCGAAGCAGGAACTGCGTCGACCGTCGACCGAGCGACGATCTCGATATGCAGTAAGTGCGGACGCGACATTCCGGCTGAGGAGCAGTTTTGCGGGGAGTGCGGCTCTCCCCGAACTGCAGAGCCGCAACCGGTGAAAACGGCGAGTGACATTCTCCCAGTCGACATTCGAACGCTGGAAAATAAATCTCATAGCGACGCAGCGCAGAAAGTGGCGTCGGCCGATGAGACGGGGATGCAACCGGAACTCGAGTTCCAGTCTACGGAGCTTGAGGGACCGCCCGCTCAGGTTGAAGTACACGATTCGGCGGTGCAGGCGCCGCCTCCGGATGTACCTTCATTGTCGGGAATTCCGTCCGATTCCGAAGAAGACCAGTTACCAGATTTTGCAGAACTGTTGAAGGCGGTAGAGGAGAGTTCCATCGAAGAACATTCTGTAGAAGAAAGTTCGGCGGTTGAGGAGTCCGCCGTTCCAGTGGTGACGGGTACAGAGGAAGATCACGCGCCAGAATCGACCGCGATCGAGAAAGTATCGCGGCCGGGTGATTGGAGTTCAGCAGCCGCAGCCAAGGATTTCCTGGAGAAATTGGCGCCGGCCCGCAGCTCATTCGCACAATTCTGGAATGCGCGACGGGGAGATATTTACCTGGCTATCTCTGTGGTCCTCGTCATCTGCGTAATCTTCTGGGGAATGATGTCAAATCACTCCGTAGGAGCAAGCAACGCACAGGGACAGGGTGCGGCATCGCGTGCGAAGACCGCCGATGCGAATCTCTCATTCTGGGACCGGACACTGATTCAACTCGGGCTGGCGGAAGCTCCGGCACCACCAGAAGACAAAGGAACTCCAGGGACGCAGGTTTGGGTCGATGAGCGCACCGGGCTTTATTATTGTCCGGGAACGGATTTGTATGGCAAGACGCCGAAGGGCAGATTCACGAGCCAGCGAGAAGCACAGTTGGACCAGTTTGAGCCGGCGTACCGTAAACCCTGTAACTGAGTTGCCCGCCGAGGAACTCCTGGCGGATAGAAATCGACAACCTTTGGTCTGAGGCGTGCAATCATACGTAGGGGTCCACCTCACAAATGAATCCGTCTTCCAAGGAGAAGTTCTTGGCACGCACAAGCGAACCATCGGAGTCGGCGAACAGCGTTCCGGCGCCTGAGCTAAATCCTCTGCAAAATCCATTGCTGGCCGAGAACATGAACCGCTGGGCGGAGGTGTATTTCACTAATCCTCCCGATAGGCGCGATGCAGCAGTCGTAGAACTATTACAGGAACTGGTGCAAGAGAAGCAGCGCCGCGAGGAACAGCAACGCAGACCCGTTATGGCGCCTTTCGCACGGTCGCGAGATCTGAGCACCGCGTTGCCGGACGAGCGTGAAGAAGTCGTGTATTGCCGGGCCTGCCGGACAGAGAATCCGGCCTCTCATCAATTTTGCGGAAATTGCGGGCAAAAACTCGAGCGCGAAGATCCACGCGCGAGAGAGAGCCAGTTGGATTCTAGTCAGCAGAGACACGCGCAAGCGGAAAGCGCAAACGCAGCGCCCGAACGATCGGTCGGGGAATTTCACGAGGAAGTAGCCGCGGACGACGGCCAGGAATATGCAGAAGAGGCGTCCGCAGAGGAGCAAGACTCGTCTTCTTACACGCCGGCGTTTGCCAACAGTGACCTGTCGCTGTTTCAGAGCTTGCGTGTACCTGATGATGCGGAAGAGGAAGATTGGGAATACGGACCGCAGAGATCGAGTTCATATCGATATTACGTTGCGGCGGTGCTGGCAATCCTGATCGTGGGACTTGGATATCTTGCGTGGCGAGGAGCGCAATCCTCGCGAGCCGGAAATGAGGCGTCCGCGCCTCCGCCAGCCCCCGCTGCGGAAACTGCACAACCGGCGGCTCCGGCGTCTACCGAGAAATCTGCAGCAACGCAGCCCGCCCCGGTGCAAGCTGCTTCCGAGAGCGCACAGCCCGCTGAGTCTCCAGCTTCTGATGGCCGAGACGAGCCGCAAAAGTCCGATAAGGTTGTGAGAGCCAGTGAGACGCACCCGTTGGCAGCGAAAGCAGAGCCTGTTCGCGCAGCAGCCGTAGGAAATGGCGCTGAGGAGCTTGCGATGGCGCAAAGCTACCTGAGCGGAACGGACGGACGCGCTCGGGACGGCGGCGAAGCTGCGAAATGGCTTTGGAAATCCATCTCGAAACACAACGGCCAGGCCACGCTGATGCTGGCCGATTTGTACCTAAGAGGAGATGGAGTTCCGAAGAACTGTGAGCAGGGACGCGTGCTGCTGGATTCGGCCGCCGAGAGAGGTATCACGGGAGCGGGCGAAAGATTGCGTAACCTGCAGGCGTTCGGGTGCCACTAGGTTCGAGCGTCAACAACGGAGTGCGGCGGGGCGGAGCACAATTCCTCGTTCCGCCCGCCTATTGATCTCACCCCGGCAGTTCAGCGTCTCCTAGTTCATGAGCAGCGCTGCTGGCGTTCGCCTGGACTCATACCACAGAGCAAGCTCGACGCGATTCCACAGGCCCAGCTTGTCGTAAATGACACGAAGGTAGTTCTTCACGACGTGCTCGGTGGTTCCGATGGCATCTGCGACTTCTTTGTTCTTCAGGCCTTCGGCAACAAGCTGGATGACTCTGTGCTCACGTTCATTTGGGGTACGGTTTCCATAGCGTTCGTTTGCTGACATGTTTGCCTCCGGTACAGCAGGGTCGCGAGTTTGACTCGCTTAATACCGCCGGTAATTCCGAAACGAAGGAACAGCCGGTTGAAATGAGCTTTCACAGTCCGCCGTGCCATATTGAGCTGGGTGGCGATTTCGGCGTTATCGCAGCCTTGTAGAAGCAAGTCTACGATCTGCTGTTCGCGCGGACCGAGCCGAACAGTCTGCTCTTTCATCCCATCCTCCCTTTTTTTTGGATTTGCCTCACCGATGAGGTGCGCGGCTTAATTACCAAATCCCATAGCATCCACGTTGCCATAGTGAACCGAATTTTGAGCGAAATCGTGCAAAAGTCTTTTCCACAGGCACTTGCAGACAAACGAGGCATTCCCAAATTGGAATCGAACGGTCGAAAAAAGCTTTGCAGGGCGTTTCGACGCGATGACGACAGCAAACTCGCGTTAAAACACGCATCTGTACAATCGGGAAATGTAATGTGCGAAGGAAGAGTCGCAAAGATGCGACGGCAACACAGTGGAAGCGATTGTTATTTTCGATGAAAAAAAGCGAATCCGGTGCGTGGGGCTAATACCAATGTAGCGAAAACGTTTCCAAAGTCAGGCGAATACCTTAGACGAAAATTCCAACCGTACAGGCGCGTCCGGCACAATTTACACGATGGCACCTAGCACGCTGGGCCTAGAACCCTTGCCCACTCAACATTTCCACAGCAAAAACCTGAGGATTTTGTTAGAGTCCGTACTTTTTCATTAGATGACGGAAGGACCGGTAGGAGATTCCGAGAATATCAGCCGCTTTCGTCTGCACACCGCCGCTCTGGTTGAGAGCGCTTTGGAGCAAAGACCGCTCGATCCCGGCGACGTAGTTTTCCATGCCGAAGCCGTGGGGAAAAGTAAGTTGATCGCCGACTTCCGGCAGCCCGGATCCGTTGGCGGCGGCTGCTGCAGCTCGGGCTTTTGGACGCTCCGCCGGCAGTTCGACGCGTAATTCGTCACTAGTTTCCAGAGCAACGGCACGTTCGACAGTATTCTCGAGTTGACGGACGTTCCCCGGCCATTCGTATTCACAAAGCGAATCCAGAGAACCGGAGTTGACGCGTAGTATGCTGCGTCCGGCCGCGGTCGCGTATTTCTTCAGGAAATGGTTTGCCAAAAGAGGAATGTCTTCCCGCCGCTCCCGTAGAGGAGGTACTCGGATAGGAATCACGTTGAGCCGATAGTAAAGATCCTCGCGGAAGAGGTTTTCTGCGACCGCTTTGTCCAACTCCCGGTTGGTAGCGGCGATCACGCGGACGTCGATGGCGATCTCGCTGGTGCCCCCGACCGGGCGGACACTACGTTCCTGCAATACCCGCAAAAGCTTCACCTGCATGGCGAGGGTCATCTCGCTGATTTCGTCGAGGAAGATGGTTCCTGCGTCG
>Ga0335081_10001567_pt1 | contig 36446 bp, 36 predicted proteins | sample Lox_Sample_35_FD_206713 | JGI IMG/M metagenome (GOLD analysis project Ga0335081, IMG submission 206713) | Soil microbial communities from Loxahatchee National Wildlife Refuge, Florida, United States - Lox_Sample_3.5 | ecosystem: Environmental > Terrestrial > Soil > Wetlands | place: USA...
AATCGCCACTCTCAACCCCGTCTCCCAGGTTCTGTGGTAGGTGAGCCGAGTATGCGTTGGGTCTGTTTTTGCAACAAGATTACGAAGGTAAGTGTCCCAAGGTGACCCTAAGAGGCTGCGGCCCTCGGCGACGAACCAATGCCCCAAACAACTCGAGCGGTGGGCAGCGAGTAGTGAGTCACCAGGTTCGGTCGGCTCACCGCTCACTGCTCACCGCTCATTGCTTCGTTAGAAGCGAGCAGCCAAAAAACTACTTCGTTGCCACCAGCGAATGCGTAATTGCATGGACCGACAACGCGATGCGGTTCTGCACTCCGACTTTCCGCATCAACTTGGCCACGTGCGCCTTTACCGTGCGCTCTTCGATTCCTAGCTGGGATCCGATCTCCTTGTTCGAGCGTCCGGCCACCAGCATCTCCAGAACTTCCTTCTCGCGGTCCGTGAACGTCACGCGGCCTGCCGGGAAAATCCGCCCCGGAGCCGACGACACCCGCTCAATGAACATCGAGAGCACGCGCCGCGGAGCCCAGACCGAACCCTGATTCACCACTCGTATTGCCTGTGCGAATTCAGCGGGCGTCGCAGCCTCATCCACGTACCCTTTAGCTCCGGAAGCAATCGCCTTCAGAATCGTCTCTTCGTCAATTCCCGATCCGGTCACGATGATCCGCAGATCCGGACGCGTGGCCTTCAGGCTGGCCATCACGTCAAACAGGTTCTGGCCGGAACGGTTGCCGAGCAGGATTAAATCGATGCCTTGCAGCGTGCTGATCTCCGGAAGCGTGGCAGAGATGAGCTCGAATTCGGGCTCTGAATCGAACAGTGCGCGAAAACCGACAAAGCGCAAAGGATCGCTCTCCACCACTGCAATTCGGATAACGGGTTTTCTGGCTACGGCTGCTTTCATAGTTTTCCCTATGGGTTCTAAATTCTTCTATTGAGCATAGTAATAATTCGGCCCATTGCAAAGAGAAGGTGACCGAAGGGAAATTACGGGAGTAACATGATTTGGCGCGCCTCCCAGCACGTTGAAACCTGTTGGGACAGCCGCCTCGGCTGTCCGTCGAGCAAAGCTCGACAAGTGCCGTTTATGGCTTTTCTGAACTCATCGGAGAACTCGCTCACATGATCAGATCGAAGATTGTCTGCGCTGTGTTTGTCGCTTTTTTGTTCGCCGCCTGCCTTTCCTACGGCCAGGAAACGGCTCCTCCCGATGCCGCAGCGCAAACCGCTCCCAGCTATACTCCCAAGTTCAAAGGCGACCCGGCACGCTCTGACTCGGAAGCTGCCGCGCTTGCCTACATGCGCGTCGTCGTGCGCGCCGAAAAACTGTTCAACAAGCAGTACAGTCACTACGCTCTGACTCTCAATGAACTGGTGCACTCCGGATCGTTCACCAAGCGCATGGTTGATCCCAATCGCGGCGACTACACGGTGGCGTACAAAGGAAAGAAGGACAGCTACACCCTCACCATGACTCCCAAAGCGATGGACGCGCAACACCGCTCCTTCTACGCCGACGACGACGGAAAAATTCGCGGAGACGAAACGAAACCCGCCGGCCCCGATTCGCCGATCGTCAGATAAACCCTATTCCAGATTGTCATCCTGAGGACCGCGTCTTTGCGGGCCTCAGGATCTATGCATTTTCGCCGCATGCATCGACCCTCACTCCCAGGATCGCCAGGAAGAACGCAATAGGAAGCGAGCGGGACGCGAATAGCAGCTGCCATTCGAATCCGACGCTGATCCCCACTTTTGTGGGCTCGCATCAGCAAGGCAACTCCGGTTTGTATCAGGGAACTGGCTCAGCGATGCCCCACTCCGGTTCGTATTAGGCAACCGGCTTAGCGATGTTGCAACTCGGATTCGTATCGGGGCACGGCTTTAGCCGTGCCGGACGTGAGGCAATATCAATGGCGCCTTCAGGCGCTGCGGAGATCCCAAAACTTCTATTGCGAGTCTTCCACGGTGGGAATCAAATTCAGTTGCACAGATTTCCTCTCCCCTTCACCGACGCGGAAACCTGTTCCCTGCCCATCGTAATTCTTGAGGAATTCAGGATCGTAAAAGGCGTCACCTTCGACGCTGTCCCAAGAGAAAAGCGTGTACTCCCCCGGACGGATTCCATGCAAACTGAAACGGCCCGTCTGATCGGTTTCCGTCTTGTGATATCGATCCAGACGCGAACGCAACCGCAGTTCCGGAACGGCGACTACCACCGCATTCGGCACCGGCTGTCCCTTGCTGTCCAGAACCGTTCCGCTGACGATCCCGCCGTTGGCGCTCACGGTAACGTCCAGCACCTGCGAACCGCCGCTGACGTTGAATCCGCTGTCGTTGACATCCCGTCCCGCCGACAAAACCGACTTCACGAACCAGTCTTCGTTCGCGCCCGTATCGCCGAGCAATTGCACGTAGTAATTTCCTGGCGGAACGTCACTCCAGACGAACGTCCCGTCCGGCGCGACGTGCGTCAGGTTCGTGAAACGGTCGCCGATCGTGAAGCCTCCCGGATCGTCATCGCCTGCCACTGATTGCAGCGTGAGAAAGATCTGCCCGGGATCGAACTTTGTCGCGTTGCCCGAGGCCTCCAGACGCAACCGGCCCCGGATCGTCGCTCCCGGCTGCGGTGACAAGCGCACACCGTCCACTCCCGTCGATCCCACCTGCAACGTCTGGCGCGCCGTCATTGGAACGGGCGCTCCATCGACCGACGCCGCGATCGTATAGCTCCCCGGAGATACGTCGCGGATGATGAAGCTCCCGTCCTTGTGGATCTCCGCGCCGTTCTGAATGATGTTGAAATCGCGAGACTGCAGCATGATCGTCGCCGAAGTGCGCGGCGGAAGATTCACGACCGTCCCCCGGATGCTCAGGCTCGGAGACGGAGTCAACGAAAAATTCACCGGAAAGTCGTCGCCCGCATGCAACTGGATCGGCATCGCCTGCCCGCGGTCGTTCGTTCCCGGATAGTACGTCGTTTGATACGACGATGCCTGCTTGTCTGCTTTTTGCGCTTCGCCAGTTCCCCGCCCCGCAGATTCGATCAGGCTCTTCATGTCCGGCGGTGGATTCACCGACACATAGAAATTCCCCGCCGGAAGATTCGCGATGCGAAACTCGCCCAGATCATTCGTTCGTTCGCCAGCGCTCTGCTGCCAGTGCGTGTGGCCGGATGCGAACGTTTGCTGTAACACCGTGACCTCGGCATCCTGCATCGGATCGCCATCTTCATCCGTCACGCGGCCGCGAATCACTGCCGCGGGCTGCAGTCGCAGATGCACATCTTTCACTTCCTGGCCTGCCGCAAGCGTCAACACTCGGCCGTCGCTATGACCACGCTGCCTCTCAAGGTCTAGTAGCCCGGTTCGTTCCGCAAACAGGTGATATTTCCCCGGAATAATGTTCTCGATCCGGAACGAGCCATCGGCGCCCGTAACAACGGTGTAGTCGCCGCCTTGCGCCTGATTTTCAGCGATCAGTTCGATCAGAACTTTCTTGACCGGCTGGCTCTCTGGATCTTTGGTGACGATCCCTTCCACCGTCGCGCGACTGCGGTTCGCCGGCACAGACGTGTCTTGCGCCAGCAGCCCGGCTGCGGAGAACACCACGATGAGAAATATTCGAAACGACTTCATGAGATCCGATTGGGATCGCGCGGCAGAAATTCTATTTGCACCGGGAGAGCGGTCGCGGCACTTCCATTCTATCGCCACGGGTTTGTCCCACAGCTTCCCTGCACGCAGATTTCCGACCCTTGACAACTCACCCGGCGCGGTGTATTTAGATAAGTGTCTAATTACACATTGATCGAATTATGGCTCCGACCTCCAATGCATTCAAGGCTTTAGCGGACCCCACCCGCCGCGAGATCCTTCGTCTGCTTCGGCAAGGTGAAATGACAGCAGGCGATCTGGCCGAGCATTTTGACATGACCAAGCCCACCATGTCGCACCATTTTGCGGTTCTGAAGGAAGCCGATCTCCTGACCAGCCGCCGCGAGGGACAAACGATCTGGTACGGCCTGAACACGACAGTCGTGCAGGACCTGATGGCTTGGGCAATGGACTTAATGGGCGGCAACGACGAAAAAATCGAAGCGCCGACTCAGCAGAAAGAAGATTCGAAATGAAACTCACTCTCAACCAACGTTACTTCCTCGGAGCCGCAGCGGTTATTGCAGCCTGCCTCGCGGGAATTCTGGTCGCTTACCCGAAACTTCCAGCGGTGATTCCAACCCACTGGAATGCGCATGGCCAAATCGACGGATGGGGATCGAAATGGACGTTGTTGGCCTTCGGTCCCGGGGCTATGTTGCTCACGGTTGCCCTGTTTGCCGCGCTGCCCTGGCTTTCTCCGAAGAAGTTTGAAGTGGATTCCTTTCGTGCCACGTATCTGTACATCATGATCGTTCTCGTCGCGCTGTTCGCGTACATCCAGATCCTGATGTTGCTGGCAGGGCTGAACGTCGCTCTGGACACGGGGCGTGCCGTCATTGGCGGTGTTTCTTTGCTGATCGCTCTGCTGGGAAATGTTCTTGGAAAAGTCCGGCGCAACTTCTATGTCGGAATTCGCACGCCGTGGACGCTGGCCAGCGAACGCGTTTGGAATGCGACCCATCGCTTCGGAGCGAAAACCTTCTTCGCTGGCGGACTGCTTGGCCTGTTTGCCGTGCTGGTGCGCGCGCCCTTCTGGGTGCCGGTGGGCTGTTTCCTGGTCGGCGCCCTCGTACCGGTTGTCTATTCGCTCGTGGTCTACAAGCAACTCGAGCATCGCGGCGAACTGAACAACGGCTAGAGAAAACGAAAGACACACGGCTTAGCCGTGCCGTAGCGAAGGTTCGTATCAGGGCACGACTTCAGTCGCGCGATTCGTATCGAGGCACGACTTTAGTCGTGCCGTAAGCGCCGCATATGGTTGCGGCTTTAGCCGCTGAGGGCAGCTGCTAAAAATTGCTAACTGACACATAACACGAACCTAAGAACGCGCTGTAAGAAATTCGAATTTCGATCGACTACCTAACTGTGAGCGTAATTCAGACCATCCCGAAGGCGCCGACCCAAGACTCGCTCTATGAGCAAGCCTCGCAGGAATACGGCTCCGCCCTGGGACGTCTGGCTCGCGCTTACGAGGCCGATCCCGAGATCCGGCGTGATCTCTTACAGGATATTCACGTCGCTCTCTGGCGCAGCTTCGCAGGATTCGATGGCCGCTGTTCCTTGCGCACATGGATCTATCGCGTCGCGCACAATGTCGGCGCATCGCACGTCGAGCATCAACGCCGTTCCCGGACGCAGATCCTGGTCGACCTGGAAGAACTGGATCAACTTCCGGATGCGAGCAGCGGGCAACCTGCCGCCGATCGCAGTCAGGCGATGGATCGACTGCTGACCTTGATCCAGCGCCTCAAGCCGCTCGACCGTCACGTGATCCTGTCGTATCTGGAAGGCCTCGACGCAGCGTCGATTGGCGAAATCACCGGCCTTTCCGCCGGAAATGTCGCCACGAAAATTCACCGCATCAAAAACTTGCTGGCCCGCCAGTTTCAGCAGAGAGGAGAGGCCAATGACTGACAATCCGAATACTCCTTTGCAGAACCTTTGGCAGAGCCAGCCCGTGGAGAGCATTCATATGTCGATCGAGGAAATCCGCAAGCGCGCTGGAAAATTCGAGCGCAAAATCACGCGGCGGAACATTCGCGAATATGTTTCATCCCTGATTGCCGCCACCCTCTTTGGCTGGTTCTTTGTCCGGACTCACGACGTTTTTCTCCGCATCGCCTACGTCCTGTTCATCGCGGGATTGGCTTGGGTCGTCGTCCAATTGCGCCGCAAGGCTTCGTCAAAAACGCTTCCGTTAGCCATGGAGGCAGCCGCTTCCCTGCAATACTTCCGCGCCGAACTCGAACGCCAGCGCGATGCCGTTCAGAACGTCTGGTCCTGGTACCTGGCTCCTCTCGTCCCGGGTTTCATAGTGATGACACTCGGCTACTGGCATTCCATGCCGTATCCGAAAGGATTGATTGCCTCTGCCATCGTGGACGTATGCGTCGCCGCCCTGTTCTACGGAATCTGGCGGCTGAATCTTCGTGCCGCACGCTGCCTGCAACGCAAGATCGATGAACTGTACGCGGCCGAAAAGTCGTAATTTTAGAATTTAGCTTCAATCGCCCGTGGAGGGGCGAATGCAATGAAACAAGCTTTCCTTCTCGCAACCGTCCTGATCGCCGCAACATTTTGCTGTGCTCAAGACGTCGCCGGTGACTGGCAGGGCACGCTGAGTGCTGGCGGCGCCGAACTGCGGCTTGTCCTGCACCTCAACAAATCTCCCGACGGATCTCTCAAGGCTACGCTCGACAGCGTGGACCAGAGCGCCAACGGCATTCCCGTCAACACAGTCACGCTCAAGGACTCCAAGCTGAGTCTCGACGTCTCCGCGGTGCATGGCACGTACGAAGGCAAAGTGTCCGCCGACGCAAAAACCATATCGGGCACCTGGACCCAGGGCCAGCCCATGCCGCTCGAATTCAAACGCGCCAACAGCCCCGTGAAAACCGAGCACAAAGCTGCCAAGCCCTCCGACATCGACGGCGCCTGGCTCGGAACTCTCGATACCGGTTCGATGAAATTGCGCGTCGTCTTTCACATCACGAATACCGAAGACGGCCTCACCGCCACCATGGACAGCCCCGATCAGGGCATGAAGGGACTGCCCACGACCTCCGTGGTTCGCAATGGAACATCGTTGACGATCGAGGCCAAACAGATCGCCGGTGTTTTCGAAGGAACTATTTCTACCGATCAATCCACGATCGACGGCAAGTGGACACAGGGAGGCGGCACACTCCCTCTGGTTCTCAAGCGCACCAAAGATGTCGCGGAACTTGAGACTAAGCATCCGCAGGTACCAACCAAGCCATACCCCTATCGCGAAGAGGACGTCACCTACAACAACACGGTGCAGAACGTCACGCTTGCAGCCACATTCACCACTCCGAAGGGAACCGGCCCCTTCCCTGCAGTGTTGCTGATCACCGGATCCGGCCCGCAGGATCGCGACGAGAGCCTGCTCGGTCACAAACCATTCCTGATTCTTTCCGACTATCTCACCCGCCACGGCATTGCGGTGCTACGAGCCGACGATCGCGGCACCGGAAAGTCCACCGGCGTCTTCGGCACAGCGACTTCCGCAGACTTCGCCACCGACGTCGAGGCCGGCGTCGCGTACCTGAAAACGCGTCCCGAAGTGAACCTCCACAAGATTGGCCTCGTCGGCCACAGTGAAGGCGGAGTGATCGCTCCCATGGTTGCCGCCCGCAACAGAGACGTGGCCTTCATTGTCATGATGGCCGGCACGGGCGTTCCCGGAGACCAGGTTCTCGTCGCTCAGGGCGAAGCAATTCAAATCGCAAGCGGAAAGAATCCTGACGATGCCGCAAAAGACGCCGCCAAAGAAAAAGAAATGCTCGCCCTGGTCGAAACTGAAAAAGATCCCGCGGTACTTGAAAAAGAGCTGAAAGAAAAAATGGCCGGCGACGTGCCCGAGGCCCAGATCGGAGTGCAGATCAAGCAAATCACATCGCCGTGGTTCCGCTACTTCCTGACCTACGATCCTGCGACCGCGCTCCGCAAAGTTACCTGCCCGGTCCTGGTCATCAATGGCGCGCTCGACAAGCAGGTGCTCCCTGCGCAGAATCTTCCGCCCATCCGCAAAGCTCTGCAGGAGGCTGGCAACAAGAATGTCGAGGTCGATGAGCTACCGGGGCTGAACCACCTGTTCCAGACCGCAAAGACTGGGGCCCCATCGGAGTATGCGCAGATTGAGGAAACGATGTCTCCCACCGCTCTCGAAAAGATTTCTTCCTGGATTCTCAAGCAATAACGATCAACTCCGGGTGGTAGCACCGCGAGAATACCCAGCGATTCTCGCGATGCTCTTTTGCCCCCGGTCACCGCACATCTACTGACCCGACTGAGACGTCTTGGTTGCGTGATCACTCACCGGCGCTGCCGCGATGAGTTCCTTCTCGCGGTTGCTATGTGGCAAGTCGAAGTTTCGGTCAACCGAAAACACGATCTTGTCCAGAAACGCTTCGTCTCCGTGACGGGTGAACACAAGATGCGGAGTTGCGTCCTGCCTCGTCGAACTGCCCGGGAAAAGCAGCGCGTACACCGACTTTCCGTCAGAACCGCAGAGCGAAACGAACGACCCCTGTTTTTGCACGGCGTACTTCCCGGCGCTCAGCGCATGCTTGCCTACAACAAAGTTGAAAGGAACGTCCACTGAAACGGTAGCCTCTTGTGCACGAGCCGAAACAACCCCCAATGCCGCAACCATCGCAGCCAAGAACATCAGCAATACAGACTTTTTAACGCTCTGCATACTTTCTCTCTTTCAAATAGATTCACGATATTTCGTGTTCACGCGGCGCAAGCCATTCGCATACCGACACACTTGTACTGACCCGAGTGCAAGTACAGCATCGGGAAATCACGAACTCTTTTGCGTCGTGTAAGGAATTCGATTCAGGAAAAAAGATTTCGATTGATCAGTTTTGTCATAAGGATGTCAAAACTGACCTGAAGATCACGAAGACACAAAACATTTTTCAATCTTGATGTCGCAACTTTGCGCGGCCAGAAATTTGCGCGCTGAAGTTTTGTCCGCGCGAAACAAATGTGAGAAGAAAATTTGATCGAATACGACGAGTTCAGTCACATCCGCTACGCGAACACTCATCTTTGCTGTAGTTATCGACGTAAATGGTCCACGGACCTTCCCCGCGAGCGTCGCGGTAAAGTCCAGTCTTGAAATAGACCAGCCCGTGTGCGGGATATCCGTGCGCAGGATGAAATGTGGTCGGCCCTCGATACTGCAGAATCATCTGGCCGTTGAGCGTGGCATCGACCAAGCCCTGATTCGTCGGGTCAAACCTTGTCACGAATCGAAAATCCAGCCACTGGTCGCGTACCAATTCTGTCCCCTGGTAGAGAATGTGGCTTCCCTGCTCATCCCGTCGCGTGACACGAATGCGCCCTTCTTCGTATCGAATCGCGAGTATCGGATAGTCAGGCCTGCACCGTCGCGCTTCGCACAGCTGTCTCCATTGCGCAATCACCAGCCGCTCGGAACTTTGCGGAATCTCTTTTGGGATATAGAGGCTGAATGAGTAGACGTAGAAGCGGCCCATGCGGGAAAAGAGCCACCACGCTTCCATCAGTTCGGCTCGTTCCGTCGCAGCACCCGTGTCACTCGCCGCTTCGAACTTGTCTCGCGAATGAACCGTAATCGCCAGGGCTCGCCTGCCAGATCGCGCGACGGAGTTCTCCGTCATCACAGCTCCCGGCTCAAAACGAAATCGCGACCAGCGAAGCCGGCTCAACCCGGCATCTTCGAAATCTTCGTGAATATGAATCGGAATGAAGCGGAGTGAAATTACCAAAAGGATGACAGCCAATAACAGCAGAGTCACGATCTGAAGAGCACGCTTGAGGGCGGAGATGATCACCTCGATGTTTGCGGCTTCACTTCAACAGGAACTCAGCTGTCTTTCCGGTACAGCAGATTCTTCATCGCTTCGCGCCGGGCGGCGTTGGCGCCTTTGTCGCTCTTCAGCGGATCGGCAGATGTTCCTTCCGCATTCTCTTCGTCGCTGCATGACGGACACCGGTTCGCAAACCCAGGCTTGCCGGGCCTCAACTCAAATTCTTCCCCACACACCACGCACGTTTTAATCGGATAAGCCATTGATTCGACTCTTTGAGCTCGCGACTCGTAGCTCGTAGCTCAGTGCTAATTACTAATTCAAAAAATACTGCCGATAAAGCGTATCCCTGCGCGCCGGGCGGAATCCCGCATCGCGAATAATCCTCCGCAACTCTTCCTCGGTCGTGCAATTCGATACGCCCGCGGCCTTCACCACATTCTCCTCGAGCATCACCGAGCCGACGTCATTGCCGCCAAATCGCAATCCCATCTGGCACACTTTCAATCCCTGCGTCACCCAACTCGATTGCACGTTGAGAAAATTCGAGAGATACAGCCGCGATATCGCCAGCACCTTCAGATACTCCACTGCCGTCGCCTCATCCCAATGCCGCCCGCCGAGCGCCGTATTCGCAGGCTGAAAACTCCACGGGATAAACGCCGTGAATCCGCCAGTCTCTTCCTGCAACTCGTACAGCTTCTGAAAGTGATTGATGCGGTTCTCGTAATTCTCCCCCACGCCGAACATCATCGTCGCGGTCGTGCGCATGCCGATCTGATGCGCCGTACGATGCACATTGATCCAGTCTTCCGTCAGGCACTTCAGGCGTGCGATCTTGTATCGCACTTCGTCGTCCAGAATTTCAGCCCCGCCACCCGGAATCGAATCCAACCCCGCGTCACGCAAGCGCAGAATCGTGTCCCGAATGCTCAGCCCGCTGTACTCTGCGATGGCGATAATCTCCGACGCCGAATAGCAATGCAGGTGCACCTGCGGGAAGCGCTCCTTAATTCCGCGCAGCATCCGCTCGTGCCAATCGATCTTCAGATCCGGATGCAGCCCGCCCTGCATCAGCACGCCCGTGCCGCCCATCTCCACCGTCTCGCGGATCTTGTCGTAGATCGTCTCGAACTCCAGAATGTACCCTTCCTTCGCGGAAGGCCCTTTGAGCGGCCGGTAGAACGCGCAGAAAGTGCAGTACTCGGTGCAATAGTTCGTGTAATTAATGTTGCGATCGATGATGTACGAGACGACGCCTTCAGGATGCAGCTTGCGACGCACCGCATCAGCTTCCATCCCGATGCCGATCAGATCATCGGACTCGAACATTTCCAGCGCTTGCTGCTTGGTTAGTGACATAGGCTATCCACAGAACCCTTTATTTTAGCGGACTGGCGAAAAACCTTCCAAGCCTCGCGCCCGCCACTCCCTCACAATCCGCGGGTCCTGATCCCCATGAACACGGCATTTACATCGCCGCGCTCACTCCCCGCCCCGCGCCCCGTCTAAGGTTGGGCAGTGTCCGCCGAGGTCTCGTCATTGCGGCGCTCGTCCTACTCTACTTCCTCTTTATGCGGAGGCCGTCGATGCTTCGATGTTTCCCTCTGTGCTTGGTCGCGCTGGTTCTCGCCTCTCACGCTCAAACGCCACAAACCCTCGCTGTCCCTCCGGACTCTTCCCGCTGGGAATTGGAAGGCGAGGCAAAGCCAGTGGACTACCTCGGCCGCAAGTGCCTTGCCCTCGATGGAGGCGCGGCCGTTCTGAAAGACTTTGAACTGCGTGACGGCGTGATCGACGTCGATGTCGCGACTCCCGCCAAGCGCGGATTCTTCGGAATTCAATTTCGCATCGTCAACGACGGAGCCACCGCCGAATGGGTCTACCTTCGCCAGCACAAGTCCGGACTCCCCGACGCTATGCAATACACGCCAGTCTTCCATTCCGGCGCCAATTGGCAGATCTACAACGGCCCCGGCTTCACCGGCGCCGTCGACATCCCGCGCGACGAATGGTTCCATCTCCGCCTCGAAGTCGCCGGCGCGCAGGCAAAACTCTTCGTGAAAGACATGGACAAGCCCGCTCTCGTCATGAGCGATTTAAAAACTGGAATAGAAAGAGGACGCATCGCCCTGCACGACCTGATCGGCGAAACCTGTTTCTCGAATTTCGAAGTTCGCGCAACGTCCGACGCTCCATTTGAGCGTCATCTTCCTCCCATGCCGCCCGACACGCTGACCCATTGGAGCATCTCCCCTTCCTACGACGCGCTTCAACGCGATTTGGAACGCGCTCTGTCGCCTGCCGAAAGCCAGGCGATTCAGTGGCAGGACGTCGAAGCCGAAGCTCCCGGATTCGTCGTCCTCTATCGCTATCGCGACGCCCCGCATCTCAGGGTTACATTTCAAGGGGACTTCTCGAAACGCCTCGAGCCGCAGCCGGGAATGAAGGTCCTCTACGCCCGCACGATCATAGACTCGGACCGCGACCAGCTGAAGAAACTTTCCATCGGCTATAGCGATGACGTAAGCGTCTTCCTCAACGGCCACATTCTCTACCGCGGCCGCAGCGCGCAAGGCTTCCGCGATCCCGGATTTCTCGGCATCGTTAATCCCGAAAACGACGCCGTCTATCTTCCGTTAAAGAAAGGTCACAACGAATTGGTGCTGGCCCTCAGCGAACTCGGCGGAGGCTGGGGCTTCATCTGCCGCCTTTCTAATCTCGAAAACTGACCGCGATGCGCGAGGATTCCAACTTGTCCTGCGTTGTCATTCCGAAGCGGCGGTAGCCGCGAGGAATCTGCTGTTTTTCTGCCCGCCCAATCCCGGTCATCCTGGATTTCGCCGCCACCATGAACACTGCAGGAGGTCTGCCCAGACCCTGAGCCCAAGAAACGTCCTCAGCCTGTCCGCCAAGTAAATCCGACGTTCACCACGGGGGCGACGCCCCCTTGTCATTCCCACGAGCGAGCGCAGCGAGCAAGGAGGAATCCGCTGTTCACGAGCTTGCGGGATGCGTCTGTGCTAGCATCCTCTCCCATGTTGATACAAACTCTCCTCCGCTCCACCGTGCCCGTACTAGCCGTAGCATCCCTAACATTTCTTTCTGCAGCCGCTGCCGAACTCCCCAGCAAGAAATATCTGAACCTCGCGACCGTCAAAACCATGGTCGCCGCCGCCGAAGCCGAAGCCCAGCGGCAGAATGTGCAAGTCACGATCGTCGTCGTCGATGAAAACGGCAACTTGCTTTTCCTCGAACGCGCCGACGGAGTATCTATCAATACCTTGCAGTGGGCCCAGAAAAAAGCCCGCCATGCCGCGTTCTACCGCGCCCCCTCGAAGGATGGCGCCGACGCCGTCAAGAATGGCAACACGGCCGCCCTCGCCTATCCGGAATTTTTCCCGGGCCAGGGAGGATTGCCCATCATCGTCGACGGACAATGCCTCGGCGGCATCGCGGCCAGTGGGGCCAAATCCGAGATCGACGAAAAAATTGCCCAAGCCGGACTGGACGCGCTGCAAAAGAAATAGTTCCTCGCGTCCTCGCGTTCGACTCCGCATCAATTGAGAAGGAGTGTCGCCGATGAAGAAACTCGTTTTCCTGCTTTGCGTTTCTCAAATGCTCTGGGCCCAGGATGCGCAAAAGAAGCCAGACACCGGCGAGCGCCACGAGTTCGTCATCGCAAACTTCCACACCGAAAGCGGCGCGACACTCCCGAAAGCAGTGATCGTCTACGGCACCTACGGACACCTCAACGCCGCGCACGACAACGTGATTCTTCTTCCTTCGCACTACATGGCCGACTACCACGGCTACGAATGGCTCATCGGCCCCGGTCACGCGCTCGACACTTCGCAACTTTTCCTCGTCGCGACAGAGATGTTCGGCAACGGGCACTCCTCTTCCCCAAGCAACACGCCCGAACCGTTCCACGGTCCGCGCTTCCCGGTCACGACGATCCGCGACAACGTCGAAGCCGTTCACAAACTTCTCACTGAGGAACTCAAGATCACGCACGTCCGCGCCATCATCGGCTTTTCCATGGGATGCCAACAGGCCTTTCAATGGGCCGTCAGCTATCCCACCTTCGCCGATCGCGTCGTCGGCACAGCCGGAACCGCCAAGACCTACGGGCACGGAGTAGTGAGACTCGAAGGCCAGATCGCCGCACTCACCGCCGACGCTGCCTTCAAAGATGGCGACTACGGCGCCGAGCCCACAAAAGGAATCGAGGCGTTCTCTGTCGTATGGACCGCGTGGCTCTTCTCGCAGGAATGGTGGCGCAAGGAACTGTGGCGCGAAGGCGCCAAGCCCGGCACGACCTTCGAAAGCGTCCTTCACGACTTCCGCACCAACTTCATCCCCGGCGCCGACGCCAACGACCTCATCCTGCAGGCGCGCGCGTGGGAACAACACGACGTGGGCAAAACTCCGGGCTTCAACGGCGACGTCGAGAAAGCCCTTCGCTCAATCAAGGTTCCATTCCTCTATATGCCTTCCGAAACCGATCTCTACTTCCCGGTCGGCGACGCCCGCTATGAAGCCTCCTTCATTCCACAGGTTTCGCTGGTGCCGATCCCGTCTCTGTGGGGGCATACCGCTGGAGCCGGCGGCAGCCCCGAGGACGAAAAGTTCCTAAATGAAAAGATCAGCCAGTTTTTGAACGCACACTGAGCCCGGCTTCCTTGGCGCCCGCCGTAAGCTATTGAATCCTTTCATTTTTGAACATGTTCAATTTTTCCCTTGACCGAATGCAGGCCCAGGCCTATTCTGTTTTTGAACACGTTCAAATAGTTCGAGGGGAGGACAAATCAATGGGAACCGCCAATGACATCATCGTCACCACGTACCTGACCTACCTGGTCCTAAGCGTCGCACTGACCATTTGGGTAGCTCGCACGCTCCACAAGCGCGGTGCGATCTTCCTGGTCGACGCATTCCACGGGAACCGCGAATTGGCCGATTCCGTCAATCATCTGCTCGTCGTCGGCTTCTACCTGATCAACATCGGCTTCGTCTCGCTCGCCCTAAAGACGGCAGAGATCATCAACACTTCCCGCGCCGCTATCGAATTGCTCAGCGACAAGATGGGCATGGTCCTGCTGATCCTCGGCGGAATGCACTTCTTCAATCTGTATGTATTCTCGCGCATTCGCCGCAGTGGCACTCGCGGACCACGCACGCCCATCGCTCCGCCGCCACCGGTCCCCCCGGACGCCGTCCTGAGAGTCGCCGTGCCGCGCTAGGCCTGGCCGCTGATCCCTGGGCCCAGGCCTCTGCTGCTTGTGAAGCAACGTAGAAAAGGTTCGTATCAGGGCACGACTTGAAATAACTGTCTATCGCAAGGCGCACGAAACGTGGATAGGGTTCGTTTCAGGGCACGGCTTCAGCCGTGCCGCAAGCATAGCCCAAAGAACGGGGCTTTAGCCCCTGAGGTGCCTAAACAGGAAGGGAGGGTTTTGTGAACAAACTTTATGTTCTCTACGATCCGAAATGCGAACTCTGCTGCCGCCTGAAAAACTGGATCCTAATCCAACGCTCCTGGATCGGCATCGCCCTCATCGAACAAGGGTCAGAAAAAGCGAAGCGCCTCTTTCCCGACCTCGACCGAATCGCGGGCAAAGACGATCTCGCCGTCATCAGCGACGAAGGCGCCGTCTATCTGAACAACAGCGCCTGGATCATGGTTCTCTACGCCATGGTCGAGTACCGCGAATGGGCCTCACGTCTAACGCATCCGTTACTGATGCCCTTGGCTCGCCAGGCATTCGCCGCTCTGTCGAAGAATCGCCACTTCCTTTCCCGTTGGATCAGCGCCGAAGATCCCAACGATGTGGCCGATGAACTCCGCCAAGTCGAACTTGAACCCTGCGCCCTCCCCCGCAACATAAACGAATCCACTTCCACTGTGAGGGAATACTTGCAATGACCACAACAACGCTCAAGCCCCGAGTCACCGCCCGCGCGGAAGATACCCGCCGCAAGATCTATGAGGCCGCGATGGACCTGTTTCGCGAGAAAGGATTCGAAGAGACCAGCATGCGCGACATCGCGGCCAAGGCGGGCGTCGCCCTCGGCGGCGCCTACTACTACTTCTCCTCCAAAGACGCCATCGTGCTGGCCTTCTATCGCGAGATGCAGGAGAAGAGCGAGGAACTTGTCCCCGCGGTCCTCACCGGACACAAGAAGCTCAAAGAGCGCCTCCGCCGCGTTCTCGATAAGCGCCTCGAACTCCTCGCCCCGAACCGCAAATTCTGCGCCGCGCTCTTCCGCCACGCTCCCGATAGCGCCGATCCACTCTCTCCCTTCAGCGTCGAAAGCCGTGCCATCCGGGAAGGCGCCGTCGATCACATGCGCCTTGCTCTCGAAGGCAGTGACGCCAAAATTCCCGACGACCTCAAGCCGCGTCTTCCCTACCTGCTGTGGCTCTATCAGATGTCTCTCATCATGTACTGGCTTTACGACCGTTCGCCAAGCCAAGAGCGCACGCAGCGTCTCACGGACAAGAGCCTCAACCTGCTCGTCAATCTTCTTCGCATCTCTTCCCTCCCCTTGATGAAGCCGTTGCGAAAAACCGCTTTGGAGTTGGTGGAGTCCGCCACACCATCATCGTAAAGCCGCTTATTTTGTCATTCCGAGCGTCCGCAGACGAGCGCCAGCGCGGAGAGGACGTGAGGAATCCGCTGTCGGGCAGCATGTCGGTGTCGGATGGCAGTTGCGCACTCAAGGGGGGGACTCGATGTCAGACAAAAACATCACCATCACCGGAGCCTTCAGCTACACCGGCAAGTACGCGACCCGTATCCTTCTCGATCGCGGCTACCGCGTTCGCACGCTAACAAATCATCCTGAGCGTGAGAATCCCTTCGGCAAGGATGTCGAAGTTCTCCCTTACAACTTCGATCGTCCCGCGCAACTGACGAAGAGCCTCAAAGGGACATCTACTCTGATCAACACCTACTGGGTGCGCTTCCCGCATCGCGGCGCAACCTTCGAAACAGCGGTGAAGAATACTCAAACATTGATCGCTGCAGCGAAAGAGGCGGACGTCAACCGCATCGTGCACGTGAGCATTGCGAATCCGAGCCTTGACTCTCCGCTCGGCTACTATCGCGGCAAGGCGTTGTTGGAACAAGACCTCATTTCTTCCGGACTTTCGTATGCGATCCTGCGTCCAACCGTGATTTTCGGAGCGGAAGACATCCTCATCAATAACATTGCCTGGTTCGTGCGCCGCTTCCCCGCTTTTGGTATCCCAGGAAATGGACGCTACGAAGTTCGTCCCATCTACGTCGAAGACATGGCTCGCGCGCTCGTGGACGCCGTCGAGCGGACAGACAACTTCATTGTCGATGCCGTCGGCCCTGAAAGCTTCACCTTCGAAGAGTTAGTCCGCCTCATCGCAGAGAAACTAGACCGCCCGACCCGTATGCTTCACTTCCCGGCTCCTCTCGCGTATGTCGCGACGCGAATCACCGGGCTGTTCGTCGGAGACACCATTCTCACCTGGCAAGAGTATCAAGGCCTGATGGACAACCTGCTCGCGTCGCAGGGCCCGTCCGCAGGCAGCACCCGGCTGACAGATTGGTTGCACAAAAACCGCGAACAGGTCGGCCAGCATTATGCCTCCGAACTGGCACGTCACTTTCGCCGCTGATGGAGCTTGTCTCGAATGGGTTCGTATCAGGGCACGGCTTCAGCCGTGCCGCCAGACGCGCATAAGACGCGGGGGCTTTAGCCCCTGTTCCTCACGCTTCTGTCCTCGCCTTCCCACCCTTTCGGCGCATGACTTTCGTTACCAACGGCACTGGTTACCCTGCCCGCAATCTGCGATCGATCTGCGAAACTTAACTGACACTCGACGAACCTCAGATCGGCGCAAACAAATGACAACCACTCTGGAGGCTCCTCCACAAAATCTGCAGACGGAAGTTTCGAAGACCGCCGCCTCTGCCGGGCGCATGGGCTGGTACTTCGCTTTTTTCTTCGTCTCCGGATTTTGCAGCCTTCTTTACGAGATGATCTGGCTCCGCCTCGCCATGGCGCATTTCGGCGTGACGACACCCATGGTGTCGATTGTGTTGTCGACTTTCATGGCCGGTCTGGGCGTCGGCTCGTGGGTCTCTGGACGCCTCATTCGCAAACACGCTCATCGTTTCCCGATCCCACCCCTCCAGCTCTACGCCGTCGCCGAGATCCTCATCGGATGCTCCGCCGTCGCTGTACCTGTGGAGTTGCTGGCGGGCCGCTTCCTCTTGTCTCATCTCGGAAAGAGCCTTTCTCTTTCCTCAGTCGGATACTACGTGGTCGCCGGAATCTGGTTGGCACTCACGCTGATTCCGTGGTGCGCCTGCATGGGTGCGACGATTCCTTTTGGCATGTACGCGATTCGACGCCACCAGCGCGTGGAATCGCGCCGTTCGTTCAGCTTTCTCTATCTTGCCAACGTCCTGGGCGCGGTCGCGGGAACCATCATTCCGCTGGGCTTGGTGGAATTTTGGGGCTTCACCGGCGCTCTGCAAACCGCAATGGGACTCAATATCGCCATCTGCGCCGGCGCGATCTATCTCTCCAGCAAACAAAATCCCACAAGAGCCGACTCCGATACGAACTCCAGTGATGTCGAGCCCCTCCCCACTACCCACAGTATTGGGGAAAAGGGGGAATTTTCCTGGACGAACGGCACTCTCTGGTTGCTCTTCGCCACCGGTCTCACCAGCATGGGCATGGAAGTCGTCTGGACCCGGCAATTCACCGTCTTCCTCGGCACTCTGGTCTACTCCTTCGCGATGATTCTGGGCGTCTACCTGCTGGCCACCTTCACGGGCTCAACCATCTACCGGTGGCGGAGCCGCCAGCACACGGGCAACGAACCTCTGGTCTGGTTGCTGGTCTGGTTCGCCGCCTTGATGCCTCTGCTCATCTGCGATCTTCGGCTCGGGATGTCCCCCTGGCTGCGTGCGCCTCTCGGCATAGGACTCTTCAGCGCACTGCTCGGATTTCTGACTCCGAAGTTGGTCGACCGTTTCTCCGAAGGCGATCCCCACCGCGCCGGAATTGCTTACGCAGTAAATGTGGCTGGATGCATTCTCGGCCCGCTGGTCGCAGGATTCCTGTTGCTGCCCCATCTCGACGAGCGCTACTCGCTGACGATGCTTGCCCTTCCCTGGTTGCTGGTTGGATTGGGATTCGTCGCCGCGGCCGGTTGGTCCGCCAACAGGGGCGCCGCTGTTACCCGACTCATCGTCTCGGCCGCCGTTTTGGCAGCCTCCGTCGGGATGATCTTTTACACGCAGACTTATCTCGAGCGTCTACCTGGAGCCCTCGTTCTTCGCGACAATACGGCCACGGTGGTCGCTTCCGGCCAAGGGATGAGGAAGAGGCTCTACGTAAACGGCATCAGCATGACGTTCCAGACGCCGATCACGAAAATGATGGCCTCTCTACCCCTTGCCACCATGGATCACGCTCCTCAGAAAGCCCTGATCATCTGCTTCGGCATGGGCACGACTCACCGCTCGGTGCTGTCCTGGGGAATCGATTCCACAGCCGTCGAACTTGTACCGAGCGTCCCCCAATTCTTCTCCTATTACCATTCCGATGCGCCGCAGTTGGTGAGTTCCCCTCGTTCGCACATCATCGTCGACGACGGACGCCGCTTTCTCGAACGCAGCCAGGAGCAATACGATCTGATTGCCATCGATCCGCCGCCTCCGGTCGGCGCAGCCGGATCGAGCCTGCTCTATTCGCGCGAGTTCTACGCCGCCGCCAAAAAACACCTGCGTCCTGGAGGCATCCTCGCGCAGTGGTTTCCTGGTGGAGATCACACCACAACTGCATCGGTGGCCCGCTCATTGAAGGAATCCTTCCCCCATGTTCGCGCGTTCGTTTCATTTGAGGGCTGGGGAATCCAGTACCTGGCGAGCCAGCAGCCGATCCCCACTCGGTCGCCCGCAGAATTGGCGGGACGCATTCCGCCTGCTGCCGCTGCCGACCTGGTGGAATGGGGGCCAAACAAGACCGCCGAGCAGCAGTTCGCCGCGCTTCTGAAGAACGAAGTGCCCCTCGATAAGGTCATCGACTCCGACCCCAGCGCTCCCGCCCTCGAAGATGACCGCCCCATCAACGAATACAACCTGCTGCGCCAGTACGTGTTGAACAAGCACTAATTCAAGTGGTGCGCCGCTTCCGCACTAGTTACAAACCTTGACGCAACAAGCTCCCGACGAAGAGTACGATCAAGTAAGTACGTCGGGAGTCGCTCTCATGAACTCTGAACGCGCTTTGATCGCTTCCATCGTATTCCTCGGTCTGGGGATAGGCATGATCCTCGGGCATCTCCACGACAGCACCATCGGCTTCAACGGCGCTATTCCTGCCGCCGGTGCATCGCTCCAGGTCGTTCTCTACACCAATGGATGGCCCGCCATAATCGGAGTCGCTGCCACCGTCATTGGAACTCTCTTGCTTCTGGCAGCTCTGGTGTTCGCCGTCCTGCGGATCGTCGCGTCGAAAGAACCGGCGCGCGGCAACGCGCACGCCTGATCCGGACGGCTTGCGGCGCTACCGGAAAATTGTGGCTCATCCCAACCCTGCGATACCCGTTGGTTGGGCATTCCAATGGAAACGTTCCCGTCTGTCCAGAAGTCGAGGACTCCACGCCCCATCAGCGACATCATTAATTGAATTTGAATGAATTCTGACTGAGCACGATCTCTTCGTTACAACGCGTGCGGTCGATGTAAAATGTCCACCCTTGGGACAGGGGGGACAGTTGGAATGGAATCGGAAATCAAGATAGGACAGCGTTTCAAGTTCAACATAGCGTCCGACGCCCCTTCGCAAGAGCGGCAGGCTGTAGTAACTCGCGTACTTTCGAATCGAGAGGAAGGTATGGGGCCGGAGGTAGACTTCTATCTCGCATATTGGGTTGAGGCTTCCGAACTTCCAGAAACAGAAACTCCGACAATTTTGGTGTTTGAGCGTGGAGTTGACGGAAACGTCTACCTCGACGGCCGTGTCGTTACCATCACTATGCTGAATTGATCGTCCACGTCGGAACATCTCCCGCAGTCAGGACTACTGTGTTCAATCCCCGCCCTACTCATTGCTCCCTCCCCAAAATCCCCTGCGCGCCCGAACTCTGCTATACTCCACCGACTTTAGCCAGCCTTTCCCGGAGGAGTAGTGACGACTCTTCCCAGTACGGCGGTTCCAACTTCGGTTCAACTGGCGACGCACACTCGCCGTATAGTTGCCGCTCGGCTGCTCCCCTTTCTCTTCTTCCTTTATGTAGCGAATTACATTGATCGCACGAATCTCGCCTACGCCGCGCTGGGCATGAGCCGTGATCTGGGATTCACCGATCGCATCATCGGTCTGGGCGTCGGGATTTTCTTTGTGACTTACGTCGCCGGACAGACTCCCGGCGCGCTGCTGGTCGAACGCTGGAGCGCCCGCCGCATGATCGGCATCACCATGATTGCGTGGGGCGTGCTAACCATGCTCACCGCCGAAGTTCACACCCCCGGCCAGCTCTACCTGGTCCGTTTGGCGCTCGGTGCGGCCGAAGCTGCGTTCTTCCCCGGTGTGGTCATCTACTTGAGCCACTGGTTTATTCGCGAGGATCGCGCCAAGGCCGGAAGTAACTTCATGGCTGCCATCCCTCTGTCGTTTGTGATCGGCTCTCCAGTCGCCGGTTGGATTCTCGGCCACAACTGGTTTGGCCACTCCGGCTGGCGTTGGCTTTTCGTCGTGGAAGGAATTCCGGCGATCCTGCTAGGCGTAGTTTCGCTTCTCTTCTTGACCGATTGGCCACACCAGGCAACCTGGCTCGCTCCAGGGCAGCGCGCCTGGATCCAGGACACGCTGCGAGCAGAATCTCCCACCTCTTCGCCCAAAACGTCCATCTGGCAGACCCTGACTTCCCCCACGGTGTTGCTGCTCGCCACGGCCAACTTGATCAGCTATCTGACGATGTACACTTTCGCATTTTGGATCCCGACCATGCTGAAAAGCTTTTCGGGACTCTCCGACGTACACGTCGGTGTTCTCGGCGCCATCCCTTATCTCGTGACCTTCGTTGCGATGCAGATCAATGGCTGGCATTCGGATCGCAGTGGCGAACGAGCTTGGCACTCCTCGATACCTATATTTCTCTCAGCCATCGGAGCGCTCGGCCTTCTCAGCCAACCCCGTTCTCTTTTTGTTCTGATCGTATTTTTCACATTGGGTGCGAACATCTATTCCTATCTCCCAACGTTTTTTGCGGTCCCCACCGAAACTCTCAGCCAGTCGTCCGCAGCCGCCGCAGTGGGCATGATCAACGCATTCGGCAGCGTGGCGGGATTCGCAGGTCCCTACGCCTTCGGATACCTGCACACCCAGACTGGATCCTTTACCTATGGACTGGCAGGAATGGCCGCGGCCGCGCTAACAGGAGGAGTCATGATCCTTTGCGCCGCGAGACGTGCGAATGCACAGTTTTTGCATTGAGGGGGCGGGCCGCATCCCAATCAACGTTCTTCGAGGGGTTGGGGGCGGGCCCATCCCATCAAGATTCATCGCGGGGTTGCCCCACCCTTCCCGCGCCGTTTGCGGGAGGGTGGGCTCCAGCCAGGAGCACGACGCCCAATCGTTCCCGTCTCCGCGCCGCCCATTGCGATTCGATCTCCACAATCTCTTCAATCCGGAGCGGGCCAATCCCAATCAAGGTTCTTCGAAGGGTTGCCCCACCCTTCCCGCGCCGTTTGCGGGAGGGTGGGCTCCAGCCAGGAGCACGCTCGACGTGCCCCATATCTTCCCGCTTGCGTTTGCCGCGCTGAGGTCTATAATCCGCCGCCGGAGGAACACCATGAAACACTTCTATTCTTCGCTAGTGCTTGCATGCTTGGTGGCGAGCACCCTATGGGCCGCGGACGATCCTTTTGTCGGGAAATGGAAGCTGAACATGGAGAAAAGCAAGTTCACTGGCGAACAGTCCAAAATCGAAGACCTCGGCGGCAACAAGTACAAATGGACAACTGGCAACGTGACCGATACATATACGGTTGATGGCACCGATCAGCCGACCCAGTTCGGAAGAACGGTAGCGATCACTCCCGTCGATGCCAACAACTGGAAGATGGTAATCAAGAAGGATGGCCGGGTTCTCAGTTCCATGACTCACACTCTTTCGGCAGACGGAAAGTCGCAGACGATTAAGGGAACGGAAAACAAGCCCGACGGCACAACCGACGATTTCACGGTTGTGTTGAAAAAAGTGAGCGGCGGCTCGGGTTGGGCCGGAACATGGGAGGATACCAACGTCAGTTTCAACTCTCCGGATGAGTGGGAGATTCAGGCCTACGAAGGCGACGGCCTGAGTTTCAATTTGGCCGCTTACAAAGATGTTCTCAGCATGAAATTCGACGGCAAGGATTACGAAGAGAAAGGTCCGAATGTAGCGCCCGGTTCGATGTCGTCAGGCAAACGTGTAAACGCGCACACGCTCGAAGTCACCGACAAGGTGAAAGATAAGGTGATGGATCACACGAAATTCGAAGTCTCGCCTGATGGCAAGACGTTGACTCTCACGGTTCACGGAACGGGCCAGGCGAACGCCCAGACTTTCGTCTACAACAAGATGTAGCTCCGCGGGCACATTCCTGCTTGTGGCGCTGGTGTGCGACGCACGCTTCGGGAGAGGACTGTCGGAAAAAGTCCTGGCCGGTGCGCAATACGATCGCCCTTAAGGCAGCGGGCGGGAGGTCAAATCCGCGCTCGTGATCCCGGTTGCCCAACGAACCGCTTCAATGATCATCTTTTGGAACTCGGGCTTGTCCCAGTTTTCCGGGACGTGCCCTAACGTCGTGTAAAACACACGCCCCTTCCCGTACGTTTTGGCCCACGTGACCGCAAAATCGCGATCCGTACGATGCACGTTCTTGTTCGCCAAATCAATCTTGTCGGGATCGAGTCGCATGAGCACCCGCACATCCTTTCTTGAATAGGCCCTCATCTGGTAGATCTCGTCCCGCAGCACGAATGACTTTGGCCATTGCTCCATCCCCGGAAACGTCGGGTCTTCGACGATGATGGGCGCATCGAAAGTTCCCCACGGATGCTCATCGTAGTAGCCGCCGATCATCTCCCCGTATTCCGGCCAGTCGACGAAAGTGATGGCCGCGCTATGAATGCCGATAAATCCTTTTCCGTCTTCGTGAATAAAAGATAAGAACTCAGACTTCTGCTGGGCATCCATTTCCAGCGTGCCCCCGGTAAAGAAAACCACCGCATCGAAGTTGGTAAGATTTTTGGCGTTGTACTCCAGCTTTTTCTTGGTCAGCGCCTCGGTGTCGGTGCGGAGAGTTGCATCCCACAGGCCCGTTTGCCTCCCCAGCCGTTCGATCGTAGCCATCGCGTGCGACACAGCTTCATGGCGGTATCCTTTTTCTTCTCCGATGACCAGGACTTGTTTCTTGGCAGACGTAACGGATTGAGCTGCCAATAATGCGTTCAGCGCGAGTACAACGAAGACCATGCTGCGGATTCTCATGAACTGGACTCTCCAGGATCTGGGATAAGCGATACCCTACTTCAGTCGCGTTCAAAAGGCGAACCGGACGGTGCCCGTTACCGCTCGCGTTCGGGTGAGCTGGCCCATCTCCCAATCAAGATTCGTCGAAGGGTTGCCCACCCTTCCCGCGCCGTTTGCGGGAGGGTGGGCTCCAGCCAGGAGCACGACACCCAATCATTCCCTTCTCCGCGCCATCCATTGCGATTCGATCTCCACGATCTCTTCAATCCCCGTTTGGGGGCTGGCCCATCCAAGATCAAGGTTCTTCAAGCGGTTGCCCCACCCTTCCCGCGTCGTTTGCGGGAGGGTGGGCTCAAGCCAGGAGCACGACACCCAATCGCTTTTTGCGGAGGGTGGAGTGAGTGCGATATCTTCTCGTGCAAGAGGAGCGCGTGATAGTTGTCGTAACATCTTAACTACCACTCATTTCAACATGCGGGATGGTTGCCAGTGACGTTCATCACAGACAAGTTCATTTAGCTGCTTCACTCTCTTCCTTGTGAACGCGAGTTAGGAGTCTAGACGATGCCCGATTCGCCCAAACCCAAAACAGGCGCGTACCCAGCGTATGCACCCGTCTCTATTGCATTCGGTATCCCGGTCCTCATATTCAGCGTGCTTGAAATCCTGGGCCATCAAATCTACGGTTGGGTGTGGGCCATTGGAATCACTTTCTGGCTGGGGGCATGTATTCGGCGACTCCTCATCTACTATCGCGGTCGCCGCTAACCACGTTAGAGCCCGCGGTTCCGCCGCGTAGTTGTTGAAATATCCGTCATCACTCACCGCGAAAGTTTGGGAACTCGCCCATCCTTCCAATCAAGATTCTCCGATCGGTTGCCCCACCCTTCCCGCGTCGTTTGCGGGAGGGTGGACTCCAACCAGGAGCACGACACCATTCGTTCCCGTCCCCGCGCCATCCATTGCGAGTCGATTTCCACGATCCCTTCATTCCCCGTTGCGTAGTGAAGGATGCTGCTCCATTTCCAGTCCTCGGGGCGTTTCACCAGTTCACGCTTCACCGGATTGCGATGCATGTAGCGAAACGTCTCCTTGCTTTTGGCTTCGCATCATCCGTCAATCAACCCCGTCCCCTGTTAACATCGTTCGAAGTGGAGTTCTCGCAATGACAATCGCACATGCAAGCACCCTCTCCGACTCATCGGAATGCTGGCCCTCTCTCCGGTTAAATGAATGGAAAGACACCTACGCCACGCTTCACATGTGGACACAGATCGTCGGAAAGATACGGCTGGAACTGACCCCCAAAGTGAACCACTGGTGGAATGTGCCGCTCTACGTGAGTTCCCACGGACTGACCACGTCGCTCATTCCCTACGGCAGTCGCCACTTCGACATGGAGTTTGATTTTTTCGCGAATCAACTCGTCATCCGCAACTCGGATTCGAAAACCGCGGCGGTGGCACTGGCTCCCCGCTCCGTCGCTGACTTTTACCAGGCAGTGATGGCCGCGCTCCGCTCACTCAACATCGAAGTGAAAATCTGGAAGCTGCCGGTCGAGGTGGCCGATCCGATCCCGTTCGACCAGGATACAGTCCATGCCGCCTATGATGCCGACGCAGTTCGCCGGCTGTGGCGCATTCTGCTGTCCGTCGACAGTGTGTTCCAGGATTTCCGCTCCCGCTTTGTCGGAAAGTCGAGCCCTGTGCATTTTTTCTGGGGAAGCTTCGATCTTGCGGTGACGCGTTTTTCCGGACGGCGCGCACCGGCGCGGACCGAAACTGATCCGGTCCTGCGCAAGATCATGGCGGAAGCCTACTCGCACGAAGTGATCAGCGCGGGTTGGTGGCCGGGAAACGCACAGATTCTGGACGCCGCATTTTACTGCTACGCCGCGCCCGTGCCGCCCGGGTTGGCAGAACAGAGGGTCCGTCCCGCCGAAGCGTTTTATCACAAGGATCTTGGTGAATACCTGCTGATGTACGACCAAGTCGCAAAGGCCAAATCCCCGAGCAACGTCTTGATGGAATTCCTGCAGAGCACCTACGAAGCGGCAGCGGCCGCTGCGAAATGGGATCGCCCAGCACTAGAAGCCGCATAGGAACGTGCACGTGGGGCGGGTTGTCAGCCTTCCGAATTCCGTTTTTCTGTTTCCCTCTCCGACGCCGTGGGTGCCTCGCTCTTGCGATTTTTTTGCAAGGGCGGGAACGATGCTGCCCGGGCGTTTAATTCTTGTCAGCAGCGGTAAGGGCTACGGCAATTCTCAGCAAGAGGTACGACCCAAGCAATAGCGCAATAAGGAAGAAAGACCAGGAATCGAGGTACCAACCATAAAAATGAGGACCGGTGTAGCGATGCAGCACCAGAGCGAGCAACGCAATTCCCGCAAACGTTAGGACCGCGCCCGCTTTGCTTTCCCTCCACAGCTTGATCACGTCTGAGCCCACAATTGCGATGACCATGCAGAGCCACAGAAGCACGCCTACACCGGAGAGTATCCCCGCCAAGCCAGCGAGCGTTTTCCAAAAAGGATTGGGAGCGTCTTTCCACACTAATTTCGGCGCCGCTACCAGAAACAGGACTACGCCCGGAACCAGTGTTCCGAACACTGCATACTTGCAATATCGAGCCAAACGGTTCACGGACATACCTGCCATGAACATAGCAGTGTCGCTTGCGTACGCAAGTAACGAACGTGCGCATGCGCATCACAATGTCAGAGGGGGCTGATGGCGCCCAGCTTTCAAGATTTTGTTTTTTCTGTTCCCCACTCCGACGCAGTGGGGTGCCCCGCTCTTGCGTTTTGTGCAAGGGCGGGTATCGATGCGGCCTGGGCAAATCTCCGCCTCTTTAATTTGCTGCTTGCCCGCGCGACTTCAGTCCTTGTTGACGATGAACAAACTCCGACAGCGCAGTTGTCAGCCGATCGAGTTCCTGCGTGACTGTGCTCAAAGCTTGTTTGCACGCCCGCAGATCCCCGCGCTTGGCGAGAGCTTCCAGCTCCTTGGTCGCTTCGAGCGCTGCCCCGCTCGTGAAGTTCGCAATCGCCCCTTTCAGGCCGTGGGTCGCAGCTGCCAGCGCCTTCGAATCCTCTTTCTGTAGCGCCTGGCGCATGGCCGTAATATGGGTGGGGCATTCCTTGAGAAAGGTTGTCACCAGCAGTTCACAGATTTCCGCGCTTCCCTCGGTTCTTTCGAGCAACAATTCTTCGTTGAATACTGCACTGCTCTTGATTGGCGCTTTCTCCTCTGGCACAGCACTGGCCTCCCGCTTCTGCAGGAGAGCCTCGATGGTGTCGAACAGATCCTTGCTGCGAATCGGCTTCGAGATATAAGCATCCATTCCGGCGTCGATGCAGCGCTCGCGATCACCCTTCATCGCATGCGCGGTCAACGCAATGATTGGCAGATGCTTTCCGCTTGCTTTCTCGTCCGCCCGAATGGCTTCAGTAGCTTCCAGGCCGTCTTTACCCGGCATCTGTATGTCCATTAGCACCAGGTCAAATCGTTCACGGGAGATCGCGGAAAGTGCCGCGTTGCCATCGCCAACGACGGTAACGACGAAGCCTCGCTTCTCCAGCAGATGCGAGGCGAGTGTCTGGTTGACAAGATTGTCTTCCGCCAGCAGAACTTGCAACGAGCGTCCGTGACTCGTTGCCGAAGGGCGATTCGAAACTTCGGGCGCATGGCCCTTGACCGAACTCTGTAAAGCAGTCGCTACGGCTTCCAACAACTCCGACTGACTCACCGGCTTGCAAAGATATGCGGCAAAGCCTAGTTCACGGCAACGTCGCGCATCGCCGGGTTGACCGGCAGAAGTGAGCATGATGATCGGAGTGCTGCGAAATTCGCGCATGCCAATGATCTGCTCGGCCAGCGTGAACCCATCCATTTCGGGCATATGGGCATCGACGAGGATCAGGGAATAGGGCTTGCCTGCGTCCTTCACGGCCTGCAGCGCAACCATGGCTGTTTTTCCGCTATCCGCCAGTGTTGGCTTCAATCCGCGACTGGAGAGCATTTCCTGCAGGATGATGCGGTTGGTGTGGTTGTCATCAACGACAAGAACAGCCATACCATCCCAATTCACCTGTTCTGCGGCACGGGCATCTGCGGAAGGATCGGCTGCCTGCAGGCGGAAGTTCAGAGTGAAGTGGAAAGTACTGCCTTTTCCGAGTTCGCTTTCAACCCAAACACGGCCGCCCATCAGTTCTGCCAGACGTGCGGAGATGGTCAAGCCAAGGCCAGTCCCTCCGTATTTCCTGGTGGTGGAACCGTCGGCTTGTGTGAACGATTCGAAAACCAGCTTTTGCTTATCGGGAGCAATGCCGATGCCAGTATCGCGAACCGAGAAATGCAGCACCAGGGCTTCGGCAGAGCGGCTCTCGACCTCGGCTGCAAGCACGACTTCTCCCTTGTCGGTGAACTTCAGAGCGTTGCCAACCAGGTTGACGACAATTTGACGCAGACGGACCGGGTCTCCGAAAAGGTTGTCGGGGACATCGGGATGAATCTGGCAGGCCAACTCCAACCCCTTTTGATCCGCCCTGATGCCAAACGGCTTGATCGCGCTGCCGAGTGAATCGCGGAGCGAAAACGCGATCGGGTCGATGTCGAGTTTGCCAGCTTCAATCTTCGAAAAATCCAATACATCATTAATCACTTGCAGCAACGAATCCGACGAAGTCTTCACCAGGTTGAGGTATCCGGTCTGCTCCGGGCTGAGATCGGTATCCATCAGGATCTCGGTCATGCCCATGATGCCGTTCATCGGCGTCCGGATCTCGTGACTCATATTGGCCAGGAACTCGCTCTTGGCGCGGCTGGCAGCGGTGGCGGCTTCGGTCGTCGCCTCCAATTCGGCCTGCTTCCGGCTGCTTTCTCGCATATCGGCGACGCTATGGATGCAGGATTGAATCAGGAAAACATCGGTAAACGCGACCCAACCGGCGTGCTCCACCCAGCGCCACGGGCTCGCTGCTAGAACGCCGAAAACGGACTGCGGCCAGAACATGCCGCGAAGGAAGTGATCCGCGGCAGTGGCGATCGTCGCCGGAATCAGCACTCTCCAATCGCGATAGAACGCCAGGAAGGCGAGTGACCCGAAAATATGAAAGTGAGTTTCAACGCGCCCGCCCGTGAGATGAATCAGCAGCCCCGACATCAACATCTGGCTGGCGGCGATGACGTAGCGGGTAAAAACCTCGCCAGGCCGGAGAAACGCAAGACACACAGGAAACAACGTCAGTGCGCCACCCAGCCAAAGCGCTGTCCAGACGTGAATGTGAATGTGACTGGTGGCGCCCGCCCAAGCTCGCGGCGAAATAATGACGGCCGCGACGACCGCGGCGAACCACTGAAATAGCATGAGCCAGGCAAACATCCGGTCGGTACGCCGGTAGAGCGACTGCTGACTTTCGCTCAGCAACTGCTGTGTTCGTTCCTCGGTCGTTTGCTTCGCAGTGGAAACTTCTGGGGCCTGTTGTTTCACAGTTTTTCTCCGTTCAGGTTCTTGGGGGTGCGCAAGGCGCATCCGAATACTGGCGTCCGCGTGTGATCCGCGCTGCCTGTAGTCACAAAAGAAACGATGGACGAACGTCCGATGTTGTCGCCGGAATGCCCGCGGGAAGCTGTGATTCCGCCGCTGAACTCAAGCTTGCCGGCCGCGTTGTACAACATGGTTTGCCCTGACACCTGCGCTCGAAACAGGTCCGCTTCGACTTCATTCAGATCGGTCACGACCGCAACTCCGGGGATCGCAGCAGCGCTGCGTCGCAAATCCGTATCGTCCCAGTCATCCGGAACTCCCTGGGGCCGAACAAAAACTACGTCGGCAGAAACGCTGTCGTGCAGGCGAGTCATCATGACCGCCAGTTCTCCGATTGTGGCGCGCGTGCACGGGCACTTCGGGTGTCCCATCACGACGATCGTCGGCACCCCCGACTTGTGGGGCAGGCGGCTCTCCGCAGGCCAGTGACTGGGCGGATCGCCGGCTTCTCCGGGAGTCGTTTCATACCTCAGCGTGACCCATAAGCCCACCGCGACAATCAGCAGCCAAACCATACCGATGCCGATCCACAAATGAGTCCCTGGTTTGGCGGAAAGTCGCATGCGTGCCTTACTTGTCGCCGAGATACTCGCTGATTGTCTGCAGCAACTTCGCGTCTTCGAGAGGCTTATTGAGATAAGCCGTGCAACCGCTCTCGTAGCCGCGTTTCACAATGTCGTCTCCGCTGCGGTAGGTGAGAAGGACGATCGGAATGCGCGACGTTTCAGTCTTGCTGCGCAGATTGCGGCACACCTCCAGGCCGTCCATGCCGGGCATCATCACATCGAGCAGGATGAGGTCCGGTCTGGATGCCGCTGCCAGCTTCAAGCCCTCCGGCCCATTTTCCGCCGTCAGCACTTCATGAGGAGTTTTCTTGGTAATCACGATGCGATTCATCGTGAGGCTCGTTGCAGAATCGTCCACGAGCAGAATTCTCTTAGGCATAGTTCTGCGATCTCCGCACAGATCGTTGGAAAAGTCTTAACTGATGTGACGCTTTGACGCGAGGGAAGGAACCATTTCCATGGGGTGAACGTCTCACACCGTGGTTAGAGGCCTTCTGCGAAGAAAGGTCTCTGGGGTCCTGTGACAGACTTCCCGAGCACTAATGGATCGCATTTTGTCAGTGATTCCACGCAATCGCCAGTTACGAAGGTAAGTTTGTGCTGCGGCTTTCATCCCACTCCTTGTCCTTCCCAGCTGCACTCGGTGAATAGAGTCGTGAATTCCGGTTGGAAAATCGTTCCGGCATCCGCCAATAGCTCGTTCAATGTCCGTAGCTGACGAAAATCCCGATGACACTCCTTGGGGTAAAATCGACACAAGCAATTTCCCGAAACTTCCGGATGCCACTCTCAGCTAGGCGATCATGGATTGGGCACTTCATCAGCACCAGGTGCGCTTTGATATTCGCGCAGAACGCGCCGAATACGAGTATCTTTTCACGCATCAGGCGAGAGTGCTTCAGGACCGACTTGCGCGGCTCGGGGGCGGCGACAGAACAAAGGGAATTCCTACCGCCGAGTGGGAGAGAGTCTACCGAAGGGAAGCCTTGGCGCGGGCACTGCGGCATCAGGCAAGAGTCTTAGCGTGGGGAAAAGAGAAAACCTATTACTACGCTCACAAGCAAAACAAGTTCGCTGGTCTCTTGGCGTAGATCCCGATTTCGCTATCTGCTGTTTTGACTGTCGTGCTTTCCACAAGCTGTATCGCCCGTTATGAACTGTAAAATCCGCTCCAGAGACGGACGATGGCTTCGGCATTTTTCCGTGTCTAGAAAAGGTCATCCATTTCAGGTGATGGATTGGCAAGCGGTAGTCGCTCGCCCGAATCAATACGCTTTCACGTTTGAATTCATTGACGCCGAGACCTCCGCCTGGATCGGCCCCTATCGTCTCGCTCAATTTCTGCGCAGAATGCTTTCGGAACGCGACAAAATTCAGACTGAGATTGTGGACCTACGCCAGCATGAGGGCCCCGCGCTCGATCCTCATTGAGTCCTGCCGCGCCCCGAAAATCTCTTTCACGCGCCGACCTTGCGACTTATTGGTTGATCATGACATTGTCAAAGGTGGCTTCGACCTCTCCGAACGTCTGCGTGCTGGTGCAATTTAGAGTGAACAGCGTTGCATCAAGTTTCTTGTTCGCAGTCACCGGAGGTGCGGTTTCTAGTACGGTATATGGCATCACTGCCGTTCCGCCGGTTCCGTCGGCAGCCGTAACCGATGCGACAAACTGGCGGTTCTCCTTGTCCCACCGGATTGAACCTCTCAGTGATGTTCCGACTGGATAAGACGCAATGAAGTTCCAATTACCTTGATCCTCCCAGCCCCACCAGCCGCCCACAGTGATCGTTCGAGGATCGCTTACATCAACCAGGAAAACGATCACGGCAGTCACATCATCGAAGGCAGTTCCGCTACCGCTGTTAAAGAAAGCGCCGCCCATGCGTACTTGGGTTTGGTTATTGTCCGTGTTGTTGGTGGAACACCCCTTGCCGGCGTAATTCTGCACGGATACGTCCGCCGCAATACTTCGAACCGCGCTTTGATTGCGAAAAAATACTTCCGATTCACTGTAGTCGATCCCCGTATCCGAATTGCTGTCTCCAAAGTTTCTGACAGCCAGATACAGTTTTCCGTCTCGGATTTGCCGCACACACTCGAGAACGTTCCCCCAACAGTTCGGCAGCACAGGCTGCCATTTTGCCGGACTGAGCCACCTTTCATTGAAATCGTCGTACACCGGTAAGCCAGAATCAGTTACGCCGTGCTTAGAAACCAGTGGATGGGAGTTCTCTTGAATCAATGTCAGTAAGGGTCTGCCCATCGCGGCAGCACTGACCTTGCCCGTTGGAGCGAGATCTCGCTGCGACCGTGCTACAGGTGCCGCGACGCGCGCCCCGGTTTGGGCTGCCGCCAGGCGCGCGGTAGCCAACATAATCTGTGCAAAGATCAAAACTCGTGACGTAAACAGCCTGCCAAGGATCAACCGATTCATATTTGTTTCTCCTGTGATGAATTCGCCAAACGAAGTTGCAATGAGTCCGAACCGTTGTAGCCCGACACTTTTCGAAATCCGACCCGTCACAGCTCCTGCGAAAATTTTCTTAAGGGCTTTTCAACAGGTTGAAAAGCGAGGCTAACGCTCTGAACTGAATGCATTTCCGATGCCTTGAGACTCCTCAACCATTTCCCCTCTGAGCATCGAGTTCGATAGCTCCATCGCCGCCGCGACGCCCTGGCTGATTTGTTGCTTGGTCATCAGCTTCGATAAGCTCTTAACTCTTTCCCCTGCGCGCAGGTCGCCTCCAGATGCGGCCGTCGTGTACCACATGTAGGCAGTGACATAGTCGAGCGGTACGGCTTTACCTTGCTCGTACAGATACCCCAGATCCGTCTGTGCACGGGCATTTCCGTCTTTCGCGGCCGATTGCAGCAACTTCACTGCGATTGCGTAGTCCTGAGGAACACCGGCTCCCTTGAAATACAACCACGCAAGGATCTGTTGGCCTGGCGCATATCGACCCTCGGCCGCCTTCCCAAACCACTCGGCTGCCTGTGTGAAGTCCTGTTGAACGCCTCTACCCCGAAAATAAAGCGTGCCCAGGTTGCATTGCGCGACTACACTTCCGCCTTCCGCAGCCCGGCGATACCAATTCACGGCTTCGCGAACGTCCTTATGCACTCCGCGGCCGTATTCATACATCACGGCGAGATTGTTCGCTGCCGTGAGATCTCCTTGCCCCGCCGCAGCAGCATAGTAGTCGAATGCTTTTCGATCGCTACGTCGCACACCTTTGCCGTTTTCGTAGAGATACCCCAGAACCACTTCAGCTTCGGCCAGCCCTTGTTCGGCGGCCGCATGCAGGTACTTGGCAGCTTCCTTGTAGTCTGACCCAACGCCAGTGCCATCCATGTACAACCGCGCCAGTCGATATTCAGCTGTCGCATCTCCCTTGCCAGCTCGTTCGCGAAGGTTAGCAACTTCCGATTCGACACTCTGCGAGTTAGCTGGCTGCTCAGCCCTCGGCTGGGCATAGACCGGCAATACTAAAAAGCAGAGACATAGCAAAAGCAGACAGGTAGTCAACGAAAACAGACGCGAAGACATCGGCGCCCTCCACCGAGCGAATCTCGCGAGAAAAACCTGCAGACAAACCGCAGAACCCCTCGAAAGTTCGCTAAATCTGGCGGAGTTATCTCAAAACATCAATCCAATGCGTCTGACTTAACGCTGACATATCGCTGACACAAGCCCAACTATCTGATGGCACAGAGACTTAGTGGAATCCGATTCCCTCGGGATGAAACGAAGCTTCTGATGTAGAATCACAGAACTTTCGAACGGGATGGGGCGTCCCCGATGGGTTCCACCAGCAGAAATCCAAGAATCGTTTATTTCGGCGATTGCGTCTTGGACTTGGACACGGCGGAATTGCGCCGCAACGGAACCAAGACGTCCCTCCAGAGCCAACCCTTTCAAATCCTGACCGCGTTGCTGGAAAATCCCGGACGGCTGGTCACCCGCGAAGAACTGACCAAGAAACTCTGGCCGGACGGAACCTTCGTCGACTTCGACCAGAGTCTAAACAAGGCGATTGCTCGGCTTAGGGAAGCTTTGGGAGACAGCGCGGAAACACCACGAATCGTGGAGACCCTACCCCGCAAAGGTTATCGATTCATCGCGGCTCTGGAGCAGACCAAGCAGGAATCTGTCCTCAACCTGACCAGTGAGAATGGCGGTAGCGCCCATACCATCGCTGCCACGAACGTTGTTCGGCGCAGAAACCTTGCGCTTCTTGCAGGCTCCGTGCTCGTTGTGCTCGGAACGATCGCCTCTGGAATTTATGTCTACCTCCTTCGCAAAGTTGCACCTTTCGAGCGGATCGACATCACTCAAGTGACAGACAATGGGAGGGTTAAGACAACAGCGATTTCACCGGACGGGAAATACGTTGGATACGTGGTTGACGAGGGTAGCGCCAATCCGTTCTTCGGGCTGGGCGGCGGCGGAAAGGAATCACTGTGGATACGGCAGGTGGCAGGTGGAAATGATGTTCAAGTAGTTCTTCCTGCAGATGTCTCCTATAAGCGACTTGCCTTTTCCAGCGACGGTAGTTTTTTGTATGCCATTCGGTCGTCTGAGGCAAATGGGGCCAATTCTATTTACAAGATCCCCCTATTGGGGGGAACGGAGAAACGTCTGGTTGTAGGCGTCGATGATGTCCTGACATTTTCACCCGACGGAAAGAAGATGGCTTTCGTGCGGTTCCTCGAAGCCGCGCATAGTGGTCTCGTCATAGCAAACGAGGATGGCAGTGGCGAAAGCATACTGGCAGAGTGCAAGAGCCCACCTTACTACTGTGCTACGGGAATTGCTTGGTCGCCGAACAACAAAACCATAGCTACCAATGCCTTCTGGGGCGAGTCCGGCGCTGGCCGGATGAGTCCGGTGGAGTTTTCTGTTCAGAGTGGCGCGGAGCACTCCCTCGCCAACAGGCGTTGGGCATGGGTCGGGAACTTGGCGTGGCTTCAGGATGGCCGGGGCCTGATCGTGAATGAGATGGATCTCAACAGCGTACATCAGCAAATCGGGGTTCTCTCTTACCCTGATGGACAGATGCGTCGCATTACCACTGACACGAACGAGTACCTGGGCATCAGCCTTACGGCTAACTCCAAAATAATTGCGAGCGTTCAACAGAAATTTGCGTTCGATGTCTGGATTGCGCCCCTCGCGGATGCTATGAGCGCAAGGCCGATCACTTCTGGAGGTAATTCGGGGGAAAGCTCGTGGAGTCCCAAGGGCAAGATCGTGTTCCAGAAGATCATGGGTCCCGGAGAAATGAACATTTGGACGATGGACTCAGACGGTTCCGCGGAAAAACAGTTGACCGCCAATGCTGGACGGATCAACGTCCTTCCCCATGTGTCACCCGACGGCCGTTACATCGTGTTCCTTTCGGAGCGTACCGGAACTGCGCACCTCTGGAGAATGGACATCGATGGCAGTAATCCCAAGCAACTTACGAACAATCCCGACGATTATCCGTGGTTTGGCTCTGATTTCACCCCGGATTCGAAATGGGTTGTGTATACGAAAGTCGGAGCGGACGGGGGACTCTGGAAGGTTTCGATCGAGGGCGGCACACCCGTTCGTATTAATACTTCATCAATTGCGTACTATCCGGCCGTCTCACCTGATGGAAAGATGCTGGCTTATTACTTCGAAGACTCGCCGGGACTGAAGGGTGTCGAGGTCATGTCGTTGGATGGCAACAATGCGAGAGAACGGTTTGAAATACCGATAGGAAATGTCCGCTGGACACCCGACGGCCGTTCGTTGCTATACGTCAAGAACGAAGGCGGTGTCTCGAATTTGTGGAATCAACCGATCGCCGGCGATATTGCGCAGCAGACGACGCACTTTAACAATTTGCTTATCGCCACCTTCGATATCTCTCGAGACGGCAAGGAACTCGTCATGAATCGCGGCACCGCAAACCGCGATGTGGTGCTGATCCGGGATTTGAGATGAGTACGAGCTAACTAGCAATTCTCAGTCGGATATCGCAAGGTGCGTACTCATGAACTTCAAGAAGGGGAGGAACACGATCGCGCCAAGCACTTTGCGAAAGCTGTCGAAGACTATGCACGCTCGTCAGAACAAAAAATCACAGCATCCGAATTAGTCCTGGTGAGTTGGAGAATTTTGTTACTAGTGATGCTCAGTGGTTTTCGAGGAACGAAACTTCTGATGTAGAATCACAGAACTTTCGAACGGGATGGGGCGTCCCCGATGGGTTCCACCAGCAGAAATCCAAGAATCGTCCATTTCGGCGATTGCGTCCTAGACTTGGACACGGCGGAATTGCGCCGCAACGGAACTAAG
>Ga0335081_10001568_pt1 | contig 36414 bp, 36 predicted proteins | sample Lox_Sample_35_FD_206713 | JGI IMG/M metagenome (GOLD analysis project Ga0335081, IMG submission 206713) | Soil microbial communities from Loxahatchee National Wildlife Refuge, Florida, United States - Lox_Sample_3.5 | ecosystem: Environmental > Terrestrial > Soil > Wetlands | place: USA...
GCACCTCACCATCACCCGCAAAGCTGCCGAAGCGGTGCAGGATGTGCTCCTTCCAGGCCCCGCCGACCGGCTGCAGCTCGTAGACCGTGCCACAAGTGTTGGCCGGGCAGGTGGGTTCGCCGCCGCCAAACCGGGTGGTGCCATAGAGATTCCCTGCAGCATCAAGAATGGGACCGGCCTGCGGGAAGTCGCCGTCTCCATTCTTGTCAGCGAAGGTATGCAGTATGCTCTCGCTCCAACCGTTGGGGCCGGGGCTAAGCTCAAATGCAGAATAACCCGTGCCGTATACGTTCCCGTATTGGTCGAGGGCAAGGTTCCCCCACGGACAACACGTCGGATCACCTGGCCCTTCAAAGTTGCGAAGCACGGTTTCGGTCCATTCCCCCCGGCCGGGACTGAGCTCGAAGGCAATGCCCTGGTGATAGAGGCCACCTTCCTGAGTCGTCCCGTACACGTTCCCGGACGCGTCGACTGCGGGGCCTCCCCAGGGCCCGTCGCCGTCTTCCGGAAACGAGGGAAAGCTGTAAAGAATGGTCTCATTCCATTCGCCATTCTGGCCGGGGCTCAGCTGAAAGACCGCGCCACCGTTGTACGCGCCGCCACCGGTCGATGATCCGTAGAGGTTCCCCTGCTGATCAAAAACTACGCTGGACCAGAGCCCGCCCGCATCGTTGCCAAGACCAAAGGCGTGCAACACCTTGAATGGAGGTTGAGCGTCAGCGGCGAGAGAAAGGGCCGGAAGTAAGAGGAAGAGCAACGATAACCGCATGAGCACCGCCTTCAAACCGCCCGCCGGAGGCGCAGACGAGACGTTCTGTGGGTGACGATCATACCACGGGGTTGGCAAGTTAGGGAGGAGCGCGCGCATGACGGGAGAGATTAGCACTTTCTCGGGCAACCTGCAGTTTCGGCTTGTGGTCTGGATTTCGTAAGGAAGGCGTTTCTTTGTCGTTGAGGGCGGTCGGTCAGTGCAATGGCGATTTATCAACAGTTACGCAGGTGGCGCAAGGAAAAAGCTAAGGGAGATGAGCGGAGAAAGCTAGTCAATGGGGTCATTGCGCGATCTGGATCTCGAACACCACGCCGGCCCCGTAGGTCCCACCTGTGGCCGTCGTGCCGTACAGATTGCCGTCGGGGCCGAACGTCATATTTGCGTCGGGCTGGGCGCCGTCAGAGCCGGTGAACGTGTGCAATATGGTGTACTTCCAGCCGCCGTTCTTTGGCGACAACTCGTAAACCACTCCGCACTGGCACTCAGGCGAGCCTCCGCTTATCGTCGTCCCATAGAGATTGCCCGCTCCATCGACGATGACGCTGCCACCAGGGGTGAGCCCGGCTGCCCCACCAACAAAGTTGTACAGAATCGTCTCAATCCACACGGTACCGGTACTAGCGGCGACGGGCGCTAGCTTGAAGATTGTGCCACAGCCCACATCGACACAGAGGTTCGCGCCTCCCTGCACCGTGCTCCCGTAGAGATTCCCTTTGCTGTCCATGGCCACTTCTCCGGAGCTTAGCACCTCACCATCACCCGCAAAGCTGCCGAAGCGGTGCAGGATGTGCTCCTTCCAGGCCCCGCCGACCGGCTGCAGCTCGTAGACCGTGCCACAAGTGTTGGCCGGGCAGGTGGGTTCGCCGCCGCCGTACGTGGTCGCACCGTAGATATTGCCAGAGTCATCTAAAATCGGGCCAGCCTGCGGGAAGTCGCCGTCTCCATTTTTGTCGGCGAAGGTATGCAGTATGCTCTCGCTCCAGCCGCTGGGGCCGGGACTAAGCTCAAATGCAGAATACCCCGTGCCGTAAACGTTCCCGTATTGGTCGAGGGTAAGGTTCCCCCATACACAACACGTAGGATCACCGGGCCCGGCAAAGTTGTGAAGCACGGTCTCGCTCCACCCGTCCGGTCCAGAACTAAGCTCGAATGCAATGCCGCGATGATAAAGGCCGCCTTCCTGAGTCGTGCCGTAGACGTTCCCGGAGGCGTCGACTGCGGGGCCTCCCCAAGGACCGTCGCCGTCTTCCGGAAACGAGGGAAAGCTGTAAAGGACAGCCTCGCTCCATTGGCCGTTCTGCCCGGGGCTGAGCTGGAAAACCGTGCCGCCATTGTACGCGCCACCACCTGTCGATGATCCGTAGATGTTCCCCTGCTGATCAAAAACTACGCTCGACCAAAGTCCGCCTGCGTCCTTACCCAGACCAAAGGCGTGCAAAACCTTGAATGGAGGCTGAGCGTAAGCGACGAGAGAAAGGGCCGCGAGTAAGAGAAAGAGCAACGATAACCTCATGAACACCGCCTTCAAACCGCCCGCCGGAGGCGCAGACGAGACGTTCTGTGGGTGACGATCATACCACGGGGTTGGCAAGTTAGGGAGGAGCAGGCGGTGCCTTCAGCAGGGCCTGCGCCTCCTCTCACGACATTCGTGGTCTTAATCAATGGCGTCGTTATCAGGATCCTGCGGGAACCCGATGCAGGTTGTGGCATTCAAAAAACAGTCGGTTTGATACTGCGCCCCGCTAATTGGGGAAAAGGGGCACGGATTGTTGCCGTAGTCAGGAAAATCGAAGAAGTCCGACAGGCCGTAGACGCAAGTAGGGCACCCGTTGTGAGAGCTGTCGGGTGCCCACCAGTCAGCGTAGGGGTAGTTTTGGTCTCCAATCCCCTTCTGATAAGTCGGATATCCTAAGAAATTTCCTCCGTGGCCAAAGACGTACTCGATAAAGTTAAGGATGCTACCGAAGTCGTGAATGTACTGGGGCGGTTCCGCATTACTACAGTCCTGCCCGTGCTGGTTGTTGATGCAAGGGCCGGAGATGTAGTTAGGCGGGGTGTATGCGGAGACCACTATTAACGGCACGCGGAAACCATATACAAATTGACTTCCCGTATTGTTTGGGAACCCCTTGTAGGGTGGCGGAACGTCGTCGTAGAAGCCACCCCAATCGTCCCAGGTAACCAGCACGACGGTGTTCTGCCAGTAGGAACAAGGGTGCGGCAGGTGGTGCCCGCTGTTATCGTAGCCTCCTAAAGCGTTAACAATTGCTGCCACCCACGAGGGACCTGCGTCGACCGATCCGTCTCCTGGATGGTCTGACCAGCTACCGTCAGGAATTACCCAGCTCACATTCTGCAAGTTGCAGCCGGGATGTGAGGCGTCGGCGCCGAGGTCGGTTAGGATCTGTGCCGAATTTTGCACGACATTGTTCGTATAATCCGTGCCCTGACAGGTAGGCCCACCGGTGCCTCCGGGTGGGCTGGCAGGTTCGCAAATCGGGCCTAGGAGATCTGGCGAGTTCCATATGGGCATGCCCGATTCGGTGTAGTAACGCCACGTGATACCGGCGGCATCGAGAAGCGTAGGCAGACTATTGTGGTAGAAGCACGGAAATCCGGCGTTCTTGCCAGGGGGTTGGTATCCGGAAACCGTCTCTGTACCGTCGGGGGCAATTTCTTTGATGGTCACATCATTGCCGGAAACGCACCCAAATCCGTAGTCGTTTTCTGATGCGAACCACTCCCAGCAATGGGTGTTATTCTGCATCAGGCAGTCGGCCTGCCCCTGCGGGTCGTTTACCGAAGCTTATGGTGCGATCTCGAACACGACACCGGCGTTCTGTTGCCCGCCGGCGGCGGTTGTGCCGTAAAGATTTCCATCAGCGCCTACCGTAACGGCCCATGGTCCATTGCCGTCAGCACCGTCGAATTTGTGCAGCACACTATATTTCCATGTGCCGTCACGCTGGGGCGAGAGCCGGTATATCACCCCGCACCCGCCCAGGCACGCGCTGTTGCCGCCTTCAGCGGCTCCATAGAGATTCCCGGATCTATCCATTGTGACTGTAACTAACGGTTCGCAACCTTCGGTGCAGTCGGGAAATGTGTAGAGTTGGATCTCGCTATAGCCAACGCTCTGCCCCCATTGACCCGGGGCCTGAGGGCTAAGTTGAAAAACTGTCCCGGTAAAGGTCGGCCCCCCAACCGAACTGGTACCATAGACGTTCCCTTTGGCATCGACGACTAGGCCACCATTCAGCAGAACTCCATCGTCCGGAAAGGCACCGAACCAATGGAGTATGTGATACGACCAAGCTCCATCAGGGTGGGGCCTCAACTGAAACACAACACCACACCCTTCCTCGCTGGCGCACGGACTCGGATAGGGGTAAATGCCACCAAACAATGTATTGCCGTAGAGATTTCCAGCATTGTCCCAAGCCAGCGGTCCCTGAGGCTCGATTCCGTCGAAACACTGAGGTTTATGGAAGCAGAAGCTATAGATAGCCGTGTAGTTCCATCCACTCTGGCCGGGCGACAGCTTGCCAATGGCCCCGCCGTTGTATTGTCCGAGACCCAGCGGTGCGTAAACGTTGCCAGCCTCGTCTAGGACGACACCCCCATCGGTTCCTTCTTCGTAGAGGAGGCTAAAGTCCCAATCGTTGCCATCCGGCGTCAGTTCAAAAACCGTTCCGGCCCGTTGCGGACCCATAGTGGGAGTGGTTCCGTAGAGGTTTCCAGCCGGGTCGAAAACAAGTGCCCCGTCTGGAAATTGTCCATCGGTTTGGTAATTGAAGCTGTGAAGTAGCGTTTCAGTCCATCCATCGTCAGGAGAATAGTTGAGTTCAAATACTACCCCGTTCCCAAAATCGCCACCTCCCGCGGTAGTACCGAAAAGATCTCCTCGGGCATCAGAGGTCAAGCCAGCCCTCGGTCCCGAGCCATCATCACTTAGGCCGAAATTATGTATGACCTTGAAAGAAGAAGCGGCAAGGTTGCCCATGAATGTGAGGAGGATCGCAACGACACCCAGCATCGTTGATAATGATGTCGACCTAGATCCGCGCATACGCCTAAGCACCCTTCGTCGCGGTGGGCCGATTTCCAAGCAGGCCCGTTTCAGGAGTCTTCGCGCGGGTACTGTAGCACGAAATCCTCAGCGGGCATAGAGCCCGAGGTATGCCCGCCGAGATGGACGCCGCGTGCTGCTCAATCAGCGTCGTCCCCGTCGGGGCCTTCCGGGGTTTGGCCCTGATTCTGCGGGTTATTAAAATAGCCGGTGAAATAATCTGGGCCCAGACCTGCCGCTGGTTGGATGTAAGTAAAGTTGCGGTAGGGACCAGGGAAGAAGTCGGCTAACGGAAGGAAGGAGGGCGGGACATTATCCGGCGCATTGAAGTCCGCATAGCCTGGGGCACCACTGCTGTTGATGTAGCCTAATCCAAAGTTGTTTTCAATGAACCGCAAAATGCTGCCGAAGTCATGAATGTAGGGAGGGTTCATGCCGGGTCCCCCGTGCGCAATGGACCCAGAGACATACCCGGCAGGGGTGTAGGCCGACACGACGAGCAGCGGTACGCGGAATCCGTAAGTGTATCCGCAACCCCACTTCTGACTTGGGTTACAGTCCTGCGGCCCGTGAAACTGCCGCAGCAGCATATTAGGTGGCGGGGGTACGTGATCATACCAACCGCCCCAGTCATCCCACAGAATGAAGATTGCAGTATCTTGCCAATACGTATAGCTCTGTGTGCCAAGGGTATCTGTGCAACCACTTTGGCCGATCGCATCGACAATATCGGCGACGTAAGAGGGGCCGAGACCCAGATTCTGACCGGCGTGATCCGACCAACGGCCGTCCGGTATCACCCAGCTGACGCCTTGCAGCTGACAAGTTTGAATATCGGTTATCACCGGCACAGATGAATTGGTTATCGGGGCGAAAACCATGTTATGGACCCAGTCGTAGGTATTGCAGGGCTGGCCCTGATGAATATTGAGATCGCTGTAGCAGAGGTGCAAAATTGAGTTCACCGCCGTCCAAATCGATCCAGGTTTCGGGGAATAGTAGCGCCAAGTAACTCCATGGGTGTCGAGGAGGTCGACCAACGTAGCGTGGTCAAAGCAGTCTTTGAAGTCGTACAGAGGGGAAATGTCTGCCCCTGTAAAATCTGCCCAATCTGTCCCAGCACCAGCGGCCCCGGTATCGCAACTCGCGTAACCGTTTTCGGACACAAAATACTGGTAGTAATTGTTGGCGTCAAGCGGATAAGTCGGAGCCGACGTGCCGCCAAGCAAAAACTGATGTGCGGGGTAGCTCGGTCCTTCATTGGTTTGAAACATGTAATTGGCAAAGCCGTAATTGGTTGCGATATCGAAATAGGGTTGAACGTCGGATTGCTGCACGAAGCTGTACTGAGGGCAGTCTGTGGGCGGGAGACACCCCGGGGATTCCGGGTAAATTTGGGTCTGGCAAGCCTTGTCCATTTTTGCTTGCGGAGGATTTGCATTCGTATCAATGTCCGCCTGGGTGTTCCAGTGAGTGTGAAAATGGCCGACGTCCCAACAGGTATCCAGGTGCTGCGCCATCAAACACCTGTCGGCTCCGTTCCTAAAGTAGTCCGGGCCACCATCCTGAATGTCCACACCGGCTTCAAAAGGGTAGGAAACACCGCAGTGCGCGGTGGAAGGTGAGGCGCCAAACAAATTGTCTGGCGTACGATTCTCTTGAATTACTAAAACAACGTGTTGAAAGTGCGGCAGATTTTGGGCGACGGCCGCGATGCTTCCCAGTGCGGCCAGGATTGAAAAGACGACGGAAGTGGCTTTCATTTTTTCTCCTTGCGTCAAGAATTTCGTTTCATGGTCCTCATTTCTACTGCCCCAGGGGATCACAGCAATCTTTAACTGACAAACGCTCAAGCCGCGATGGTTGAAAGAACCATCGGAACTCGACCGCTTCGTCGAGTAACTCAACTACCTTGATTCTTGGAAACCGAGACGACTTCCCCAACGACTAGATCGGCCCGCCCCGCGGGCCCGGAAAGAAATCAAAGAGACCGATTACAACATCATCAAAAGGCAAGTGGCGGAAGTCTCTCACTCGGACCGTCCGCTGTCAATCGAATGCGCGAATGAATGTCGTTATCAGCGATTGCGCTCATTGATTCCATGAAGGAACACCAGATGGTTCACCGTGGAGAACACGCGATCTCGGGTGTCGCTTGCAGCAGGCTGCGAGTGTAGGAGTTTGCCGGACGCTCGGTGATCTGCTCGGTAGTTCCGATCTCCACAATTTTTCCGCGATGCATGACCGCAATCCGGGTTGCCAGATACCGAACGACCGGCATGGAATGCGAGATGAACAGATAGGTCAGTCCGAATTCGCGCTGTAATTTCGACATTAGGTTGACGATCTGAGCGCCGACGCTGACATCAAGCGCAGAAACCGGCTCGTCGGCGACGATGAACTTGGGCCGCAAGGCCAATGCGCGCGCAATGCCGATGCGTTGCCGCTGGCCTCCGCTGAATTCGTGGGGAAAGCGGCGCAGAGCGGATTCGTCCAGGCCCACCGCGCGGAGCAGCTCAGCCACGCGGGTACGGCGATCAGCTGCAGTCATCGATTCGTGAATGACGAGAGGTTCGGCGATCACGTCTTCCACCCGCATCCGCGGGTCGAGTGATCCGAAGGGATCCTGAAAGATGATTTGCAGATCGCGCCGCAAACCGCGCATGGCGGTGTGACTGAGAGTGACGAGATCCTGGCCGTTATAGCGAATTGAGCCTGAGGTGGGTTCGATCAAACGCAGGATCAAACGCCCCAGCGTGCTCTTGCCGGACCCCGACTCCCCCACAATGCCCAGCGTTTCGCCGGGCTGAATCGCGAAAGACAGATCGTCAACAGCGCGGACCTCGCTTTTACCGCCTCCGCCGAAAACCGATTCGCCGAGGGGAAACACTTTGGTCAGGTTGCGGATCTCGAGCAGTGGCATCTGTCAGGGTCCAAGAATCTTTTTCGTTATTCGCAATTCTAGAATAAGGAATCACATCATTACGCCGCGATCAGCGGCACCGCCAGCAACGCCGCCAGCATTCCGACCGTCTTCCAGCGAGTGAAGTGTTCCCGCAGCATCCACCGGGCCAAGAGCACGGTTACAGCCGGATACAGCGAGGTCAGCACCACGGCTGAGTCGAGCCGTCCGATCTGGCTGGCACGGACGAAGCAAGCTGTCCCGGTAACGTCGAGGCATCCGGCAATGCCGCCCCACAAGGCGCTTTCTTTTGAAATTTCACGGAATCTTCGCTGAGATAGAACCACGACGGAGGTTATCAGAAATGCCCCGATTCGACTGAAGCTCGCAAGCCACATCGGAGAACCGGCACCGGCCTGTTTCATGCAGAGATAGAAGCCCGCAAAACCGATACCAGACAACGCTGCGATCCCGATGCCTTCAGCGCTGCTGCCATCCTCGGTGCGCGAGATCAGCCAGATGCCGATCCCAGCGAGCAGGAATCCGGCGAAATGCGCGCTGTTCGGCATACCTTCAGTCGCGATTCCCACCGCCGTCGGAATCGCTGCTCCCACGAGCGCAGAGACCGGTGCGGTCAGCCCCATTTTGCCAAGCGAGAGCGCGCGATAGAAGAATGCCAACGCCATGCCTCCAGATGCCCCTGCCACCAGCGCCCACGTAATGCTGTGTTCGTTAAGCGCTGTTGCCTGGGTCGCGATTGCGAGAGTTATCATCAGCACCAGGCCGGTGGCATGCGCGACGGTTGTCACGAGGAAGGCATTCGCGCGTTGGGATGCATATCCGCCGAGAAAATCGCTTGTTCCCCAAGCGCATACGGATGCCAGGCTAAACAAAGTCGGAGCAAATTGAGTGGGAATCGGCATGGGACGAAGCATCTGAGATTAACACGCGCGGCGGGATCGGATCGGCCCCGCTTACGAGACGTTCTGCGGCGCGGGAGTGGCTTCGGGAATCTCTCCTGCCAGGTCGTTCAGCAAACTGCGCAGATGTTGCAACACCTCACCGGCGTTGTTGAGGGGCAAAGTAAATTTGAGAGTCCCGTCAGGGCTGAACTGCGAGCCTGGCTGTGAAGAGACGAAACGCGCCAGCTTGGCCGGGTCGATTACCGCATCCGGGCGAAACTTGATGGTCACGAGATCGCGTTTGCGCTCGATGCCGGAAACGCCCACGCGTGTCCCAAGCAGCTTAAGAGAGGCATATTCCAGCAAGTTGCGCACGGCGGCCGGCGGCTCGCCATAGCGGTCCTGAAGCTCCGACGTAACGTCTCTCAACTGCGACTCCGTCTCAACCCCGGCGACGCGCTTGTACATACGCAAACGCTGATTCTCTTCGCGAATGTAGTCGGCTGGAATGCGAATGTTGAGTCCGAGGTTCAGTTGGATTGCGGTCTCTTCCGCGACTGCCTCACCCTTCATCTCGCGTACCGCACGGTCGAGCATTTGGGTGTAGAGCTCGAATCCGACGGCTTCGATGTGCCCGCTCTGTTCTCCGCCGAGCAAATTGCCCGCACCGCGCAATTCCAGATCAAGGGCGGCGATCTTGAAGCCGGCGCCGAGGTCCGAGAATTCTTTTAGAGCTGCCAAACGCCGGCGAGCGATGGGCGTGAGCTCGGCATCTGCCGGGATCAAAAGATAGGCATAGGCGCGGCGATTGGATCGTCCGACGCGGCCTCGCAATTGGTATAGCTCTGAGAGTCCAAAGCGGTCGGCGCGATTGATGATGATGGTGTTGCACAGCGGTATGTCGAGGCCGTTTTCAATGATGGTCGTCGCTACCAGGATGTCCGCCTCGTGATGCATGAACTTCAGCATCACTTTTTCCAGTTCGCCTTCTCCCATCTGACCATGGCCGACGATAATTCGGGCCTTGGGGACCAATTCCTGCAACTTCGCAGCGATTTCCCAGATCGTCTCGACGCGATTATGCAGGAAGTACACCTGCCCGCCGCGATCAAGTTCCTGCTCGATGGACGACCGGATCAGCTTTTCGTCCCAACTGGCGACGACTGTCTGGATCGCCATGCGGTCCTTGGGTGGGGTCTCGATCACGCTCATATCGCGCAAGCCGACGAGCGACATGTGCAGGGTGCGCGGAATGGGGGTGGCGGACATGGTCAGCACGTCGACTTCCTTGCGCATTTGCTTGAGCCGTTCCTTGTGACGGACGCCAAAGCGTTGCTCCTCATCGACGACAAGAAGCCCGAGGTCTGCAAACTTGATGTCCTTCGACAGCAGCCGGTGCGTGCCGATCAGAATGTCGACCTTGCCGGCTTCGACCTTCTGCAGGATTTCCTTTTGCTGCTTCGCGGTCCGGAAGCGGCTGATCATTTCAATGTTGACGGGAAAGGCAGCGAATCGCTGCTTGAAAGTTTCGAAGTGCTGGAAGGCGAGCACCGTGGTCGGGGCCAGCACGGCGACCTGGCGATTATCGTTGACCGCCTTGAAGCCGGCCCGCATAGCGATCTCGGTTTTCCCGTAACCCACATCGCCGCAGAGTAACCGGTCCATCGGCTGCGACGACTCCATGTCGCGCTTCACGTCCGCAATGGCGTAGCTCTGGTCTTCGGTCTCGGTAAAGGCAAAGGCATCTTCGAACTCGCGCATGAACTGATTATCGGAGGAAAAGGCGTGGCCTTTCGCGGCCGAGCGTTGCGCGTAAAGCTTTAGCAGTTCGTCGGCCATGTCTTTCATGGCCTTGCGCACGCGAGCTTTGGTCTTGGCCCAGGCCGCGCTGCCAAGATGATTCAAGGCAGGCTTTGCGCCTTCCGACGAACGATACTTCTGAATCAGGTCGAGCCGGGTAAGCGGGACATAAAGCCGCGCAGCGTCGGCATACTCCAGCAACATGAACTCGACCGCGCCATCGCCCTGGTTGATTTCCTTCAAACCCTGGTACTGCCCGATGCCGTGCTCCACGTGCACTACGTAGTCGCCGACTTGCAGGTCACGGAAATCGGAAAGAAACGCCGAAGTTTTCGACTTTTGCCGCTGCGGACGTGAAACCACCGACTCCGATTCGTCAAACAGATCGCGCGCGCCGAAAATCGCCAGATGCGCGTCCGGTAAGACCGCACCATCGGGCACATAGGCTTTCGCCAGCGTAGTGGTCAGAACTTCTCCGGCGAAATAAGAGGTTTCGTCGGCGTAACTTTCTCCACCGCGCGTGCGGCTTCCTAGACGGAAGGATGCGCTGTTCTCGCTGAAAACGTCCGCCAGTCGTTCCACTTCGCCGAGGTTGGGCACCGCGATGAGCACGCGGTTCTCTGCCGCGATCTGCTTACCCACCTCCTCGAGCATAGCGGGAATGGAACCATGGAAGCGTTGCGCAGGCTGCGTATGAAAGCTGATGGATTCGGCTTCACCGGCGCGGCTGATCTCGAGGTGCTCGAGATCGCCTCCGCGGAATGTGCCGAGCCTTTGCCACCAGTTATCCGGGGGGAGATACAAATCGGTCGGTCGTACCAGATTCCCGACGCCACTGCGTTCGTGGGCTTCCTCGATGCGGGACCAGACGCGGTCGAATTCATCTTTCAAGCTGGAGGGCTCGTCCGTCAGCACGACAGCATTCGGCAGAAGGTCGAATACGGTGCGGTCTGCGCCCGCGACCGGCGCATAAAATTCCCAGCCGGGAAACACTGTCACCCCGGCTGACCGGACGGCTTGTTCCACGACTTCTTCCGCGCCCGTGACGCGCTTGCCCGAGAGCCGCGCATGAATCGCGCCCAGCAACTGTTCATCGACCGGCGTTTCCGTCAACGGCAGAAGTAAGGCTTCATCGACTGGACTTGAAGATCGTTGCGTTGCAGGATCGAACTTGCGAATCGATTCGACCTCGTCACCAAAGAATTCGATACGCAGAGGCCGATCGGCTTCCGGCGAATAAACGTCGAGAATGCCGCCGCGCAGCGCGTATTCCCCCGGCATCTCGACCACGTCCGTTGCGGTGTAGCCAATGGTATTGAGATGCCGAAGCAGGGGGTCAACGTCCAAGGTCTCGCTGCGGCGCACCGACCGGGCGAGATCGGCGTAATATTCGGCCGAACGCAGGCGCAGGGCCGTGGAAGCAATGGGCGATACCAGGATCGACACGGCTCCGGTAGCAATCTTCCACAGCGCGACGGCGCGTTCTTCCTGAATCTCTGGGTGAGGAGAGAGATTTTGAAACGGCAGAACGTCGCGTGTCGGCAAAGAGACGATCGACTGCGGCTCGCTGCCTCCGGTCAGTTCATGAAATGCCTGCAGTACCGGAACCAGATCTTCTGCGGCGCGGTTGTCGGGCACTACGAGGACCACAGGCCGTCCAGCGGCTTTCTGCAGCAGAACTAGCATGAGCGACTTAGCGGTTGGCGTCAGGCCAGAAACACGAATACGCCCCGTGCCCTCACGAAGGTGGGAGGCTACACGCGCAAAGGCGGGTAACGTTTCTACGTCCGCGAAGAGATCGCGGACGAAGGGAAAAACCATTGCCTTTTGATTTTAACAGGATCGGTGAATGACGTAGGGGCAGGTGTCCCCACCTGCCCGAGATGTCTTTCACATTCATCCTCTCAGCAGCGGTCTGGTCAGGCACGTCGGTCCGCCGCTACCGTTAATGCAAAGTTCGGATCCGGGAAAAGTCCGGACGTCAAAGCCTGCAGCCTGGAGCTTGGCATTCGTCTTGCCGTTTTCTTCGAGCGCGAGCAGGGATTTGTTTCCCAGGGCGAGAACATTGCAGGCCAGCGTTTCGCGCTCGGTGTAATCAATCTCAACAAAATCATAGCTGCGCGACTTCAGTAGTTCGACAGTCTCGACTGCCAGCCATGGAAGGTCGACCAATGCCGTGTGCTCATCCAGCAGGCTGATCAGCGACATTAAATGCAAACAGGCACAGGGCCCCGGACCATACGGCAGCGGGGCAGAAAGCACATCGACGCCGCGTGTAGCCAAAAGCTGTCGAAGCTGCTGAATCCCGGCCGAATTTGTGCGGTAGCCATTGCCAACCAGCAAGGTACGCGGATCCAGCCAGACTATGTCGCCAGCTTCAGCTATGGCGGGCGACTTGATTTCTCCGAGAACCGGAATTCCCAGTCGACGGTAGAAGGCCTGATGCAGGCGCGCCTCGGGCCTGCGGCTTGCCTTGCCCGGATTCAGGACAATCATTCCCTGATCAGTCGCGAGCGACGCATCGTGGGCATAGACCGAGTCAAGCGTTAGATCGGACGAGCCTGGAAGCTCGACGACTTCGGCTCCGCTCCGGCGCAACTGAAGACCAAGAGCTTCATGTTGCGATTGCGCCTTGCCGAAATCCGGCCGGTGATGAAAACCAAGCTCACGCCATTGGCTCGCTTGGCCTGGCGTGTCCCAGCCGCCAGCGCGCGGCGAGCACACCATTACGCGCCGCAGGGGAGCGACCATGGAATGAACATTAAAGGTCTGATTGGACATTGAGTATTGCTTATGATTTTTGCACGGCCGCGACGGCAGCGACTACAGCGGAACTAGAAAAACGGGACAACGATATCGATGCGCTGCGATCCCTTTGAATGGCAGAAAAGAAATTAGGACGGCCCGGAGCCCCCCGAGGCCGTCCTTCAGAACCCTCCCGGTTAGAAGGGCGTGTACTGAGAAGAGCCTAGCGGCAGGGTATTTCAGTACTGTTGCAAAATTGTAAATTTCGCGTGAATTCGGTAACCGGTTTACAAACAGGTAGCGCGACTTCGCCGCACGGCGACCCGCCAAGGTTACCCGTCACAAGCCGCTGTGACGATGCCCGCTGCACGGGTTTCCTGCGCTGTTACCATAAGAGTTCGGAATGATGCAGGAGATGCCTATGCCCCGCAAGACAGATGTTTCGCGGCGGTTGCAAAAGCGAGCCGAACAAGTGATTCCCGGCGGAGTGAACTCTCCGGTTCGCGCGTTCAAATCGGTGGGCGGCGATGCCCCGTTTATCGTGCGCGGGGAAGGCTCGCACATTCTTGATGCTGATGGCAACGAATACATTGACTACATCGGTTCCTGGGGACCGCTCATCCTGGGACATGCCGCGCCGGACGTTCTCGAAGCGATCATTTCTGCCGCACGCAACGGGACCAGCTTTGGCGCTTCCACGCCAACCGAGGCTGACCTGGCCGAGCTTGTGCTGTCGGCGTTCCCTCACATGCAGAAGGTTCGCTTTGTCAGCTCGGGCACGGAAGCCACCATGTCAGCGATCCGCCTGGCGCGGGCTTATACGAAACGCAAGTACATCATCAAATTTGAGGGTTGCTATCACGGTCATGCCGATCCTCTGCTAGTAAAGGCCGGCTCCGGAGTGGCCACGCTGGGAATCCCGGGATCCGCGGGCGTGCCGGAGGAGTTCACTCAGTTCACGCTGGCACTTCCTTATAACGACACCGAGGCGCTGGAGGAGGCATTCAAGAAATACAAGCGGCAGATTGCGTGCGTCATCGTCGAACCTGTGGTGGGAAACATGGGCTGCGTACCGCCCGTACGTGGGTATCTGGAGGCTCTACGGGCCATTACTCAGGGCGACAAGACGCTTCTCATCTTCGACGAAGTGATGACAGGTTTCCGGTTGGCTTTCGGCGGTGCGCAGGAGCTTTATGCGGTTACGCCCGACTTGACCACCATGGGGAAGATCATCGGCGGCGGACTTCCGGTGGGGGCGTACGGCGGGCCGGCGGAAATTATGGACTTGGTGGCGCCGTTAGGGCCGATGTATCAGGCGGGAACTCTTTCCGGCAATCCGTTGGCAATGGCGGCCGGCCTCGCAACGCTCCGGCACTTGCGTGAGCACAGGGACCAGATTTATCCCCGGCTGGACAAGCTGGCCGGCGAACTAACTAGCGGAGTGGCGGCAGCCGCAAAGGAAGCCGGCGTCGAGATCTGCTACAACCGCGTCGGTTCAATGTTCACCTGGTTTTTTGCAGCGGGACCAGTGACCGATTGGGGCTCTGCGGCAAAATCTGATACCGAGGCCTTCGGGCGTTTCTTCCGTTCGATGCTCGATAGCGGCGTCTATCTGCCGCCCTCGCAATTTGAAGCTGCCTTCCTCGGTGCTGCCCACACCGAAGGCGACATTCACCAGACGATCGCGGCGGCCAAGCAGGCTTTCGCTCTGGTGCATGCTTAAACTGTGGGGCGGGACCTGGCAGCTGAGAACTGCTCTTGCTCCATCATTTCAGGCACGGTTACGAATTCGTACCCTTCTGCCTTGAATTTGCCGATCAGTCGATCGGTTGCGATCACCGTCTGCGAGCGGTCGGCGCCGAATGCCGCATGGCTGCCATCGTGGAGAAGAATTACGTTCCCGCCGGAAACGTACTTGCTGACCCGGTCATCGATATACGGCGCGGGCTTGCCGCTCCAGTCCCAGCCTGTGACATTCCACATGATGGTCTCAAGGCCTAACTGGCGTGCGATTTGCAGAGTGCCGGGACGGCGCCCGCCAAACGGTGGGCGAAACAATCGCGAGTGTTCGCCGACGGCATCTTGCAAGGCTTGATCGCAAAGCTGAAGCTCTGCTCTGGTGCGTTCCGCAGAGGCGAAAATCAGGTTCGGATGGGTGAAGGTGTGATTACCGATCGTATGCCCAGCCTGGGCGATGGCGCGGGCAATCTCCGGGCGTTGCTTGACGTGCTTTCCAATTAGAAAGAACGTAGCCCGCACATCGTGCTTGGCCAAAACCTCAAGCAAGCGTTGCGTATGTGGGTCGTTTGGGCCATCGTCGTATGTGAGCGCCAGTTTCCTTGCAGCGGGAGATAACCCGGTGAAGGTCCGGCCGTACCACTGGCCTGTCGGAGCCATCGACTGATAGCCCGCAGCGCAAGCAGCAGCCAAGCCGCCAACCGCGAGCAACGCATCAAGCATGGGAGAATTGTAATTCTTCAACCTAACCCGCAGAATTTCGATTTAAAGCTGTGATTTGGGAATCAAATTCGATTGCGCAGCCAGGGGTTACTTTTTCCTCAATTGCAGCGAGGGACATCTCGCGCTATTCTGCCTTGCGAAGCCGCAATTGACCGAGCCCCCATGGCCAATCTTTTTGAACTGCCCCGTTACATTGCAGTGGAAGGCCCTATACGCGTCGGAAAAAGCACCTTGGCGCGGATTCTGGCCGAGCGCCTGAATGCTCAACGCGTGATGGAACCGGAGGGCAACCCATTCCTCCGTGCGTTCTACGAGGGCGAGCGTGGAGCTGGCTTCCAGGCACAGTTCGCGTTTCTGATTCGCCGTTTCGAGCAGTTGCAGGCGCTTGATTTAGCAGCAAAATCGCAGCGAACGGTTGTGGCCGATTTCATTATTGAAAAGGACAAGCTGTTTGCCTGCCTGAACCTGACCGACCAGGAACTCGACATCTACAACCGGTATTACAACTTCTTCCGCGAACAGCTGCCGACGCCGGATCTCGTGATCTATCTGCAGGCAAGCCCCGAGGTCTTGAAGAAGCGACTGCGCAAGAAAAATGCAGCGGGGGAGAAGGCGATCAACGAAGAATATCTGGAAGAAGTGATCAAAGCCTACGAGCACTTCTTTTTTCACTACACCTCGTCTGATCTGCTCATCGTCAATACTTCGGAGATCGATTTCGTCGAGCGCAACGAAGACCTGCAGGAATTGCTGCGGAAGGTTTCGGCTCCGATCAAGGGCACCCAGTACTTCCTGCCACTGGGGCGGGAAGAAGCGGCCAGCGCGTGAAACCATCGAGGGGGATAACTCTCCACTTGCACCTTCTGATTACAGTTATTACAATTGTAATAACATTTTAAGGGGTAGTGATGGTCCAACTCAAAGTCCGCAAGTTCGGAAACTCCTTGGGAGTAGTCTTGCCGAAGGAGGTCATTGACCGCCTGCGCACGGAGGAAGGTGAACGTCTCTTCCTCATCGAGGAAGCAGAGGGTGGCTACCGCTTGACTCCCTACGATCCGGCCTTCGAGAAAAAAATGAAGAAGGCAAATGAAATCATGACTCGTTACCGCAACACACTCCACGCCTTGTCAAAGTGAAGAGACAGCCGATCTGGATCGAGGGGAGGGACGCCATCGCGATCCACGATCGTCTCCTCACCATCCATGGCGGCGGCACCGGATTGAGGGACCGCGGCCTTTTGCAATCTGCCCTCGCGCGCCCACGCCAGCACCATGCGTATGCTGATGCTGACGTTATGGATCTCGCCGCCTTGTACACGAGCGGGATCGTTCGTAACCATCCTTTCGCGGACGGCAACAAACGCACCGGATTCGTGCTTGGCGTACTCTTCCTGGAACTCAACGGCTTCCGTTTCATGGCGAGGGAAGAGGATGCTGCTCAGGCGGTTTTTGACTTGGCCGCGGGTGTCTTGGAGGGGGCGGCCTTCGCGGTGTGGCTGCGTGGCAACAGCAAAAAAGGTAGACGGTAGTTCGCTACTGCCCATACCGAGGCAGAAGATACCTTGCCAGGCTCTTACCAACCTTTTCAAACTCAGGGTCGGCGGTGACCAACCACGCCCCGCTTTCGATGGCTAATTGGGCTGCAAATGCATCAGCATAGCCTAATCCATGTTTTTGCTTGAGCGCAGCAGCATGGGTAGCGCGTTCGCGGTCAGCTTCCACGATAACGATGGGTAGCTGCAGTGAATCAGCCTCAGTTTTGCGAGCTTGAGCTTCGCCATGTCGCCGCCAGGCGATGTAAAAGACCTCACCCCAGTTGACCGCAGACATCAATAGGGGCGTCTCTCGTCGGAGAGCTTCGGTCAGCAAATGTCGGACCTTCTCAGCCCCGGAGCGCCCCTCCAGAAATGCGAGCAATCCGTTGGCGTCGAGCACATACCTGCGGCGGCTCGAACGGGAGAGAATCGGGGTCATTTTTTACCTCGTTGCCGTTCGCGCTCGCGCTCCAAGAACGATTCTTCAAACATCGATATCTCGCCAGGTTTCGGTTTGAGTGAACCCATAAGGCTGTTAATTTGGCGCTCCGTGATCGGTGTTAGCACAAGACGGCCATTTTCTTCGGTCCAACTCGCCGGAGTCCCCTTCTCCAAGCCCAATTGATCCCGCAATTCTGCAGGAATGACGACTTGCCCCTTGGAGCTAATGACCGTACGGTAGCCACTCATGTTGTGTATCTTACCATAAAGTAAGACATATTACAATCTATCTTACAAATGAGAGCTCAGGGCTTGGCAACGACCTGCCCCTGCATCTACAATTCCCCTATAGATGTGGACGGGCTCTATCCGGCGATGGCCGGAGGGGCACTGGAGGACATCGTGAGCATTACGCCGATTGGCGATCCTCGCCAGAAAATTACGGTCGCGTCGCTGCGCGACCACAAACTTCAACATCAACCGATTACTTGTTTGACCGCCTACGACTACGCCAGCGCACGTCTGGTCGATGAAGCCGGCATTGACGTTATCCTGGTGGGCGACTCGCTCGCCCAGACCATGCTCGGCTACGAAAACACTCTGTCCGTCACCGTGGATGAGATGTTGCATCACGTGAAGGCGGTGCGGCGAGCGGTGAAACATGCTTTTTTGATCGCGGACATGCCATATGGCTCTTACCACATTGGCGCGGACGAAGCAGTTAAGAACGCTGCGCGCTTCATGAAGGAAGGCGGTGCCGAGGCGGTGAAAATGGAAGGCGGCGAGAAACGCGCCGACCTGATTCGCCGGGTCATCGACGCCGAGATCCCCGTCGCCGGACACATTGGCCTGACGCCGCAGTCGCTAAATGTCATGGGAGGTTACAAGGTCCAGGGTAAATCGCTCAGTGGCGTCGAGCAGCTCATGCGGGACGCCGTGGCCCTCGACCGCGCAGGCGTCGCCTGCATTTACCTCGAAGGCATTCCGCGCGAAGTGGCTGCGTTGATCACCGCGGAAGTTGCTACACCGACGATTGGCATCGGTGCGGGCCCGGATTGCGATGGGCAAGTGCTTGTCTTCCACGACATCCTGAACTTAACCTTTGGGGCGCCCGCTAAATTTGTCCGCCGCTATGGAGACGCTGCGGCGTTGATCAGTGACGCGGTGCAGGCGTTTCGGGCTGACGTAGCTTCTCATCAGTATCCGTCCGACAATGAGTCCTACCACCTTTCCCGCGAGACTCAGCAAGCGCTGGAAACTGTGCTGGAGCGCAAACGGGGGATGCGGCGATAGAATTGTCGCGATGAAATTCTGCCAGCTCTTATTCGTGGGCCTGATTGGCTCAGCACTAACTTCCTGTTCCAGCTCTGCCAAGCCGCCGGAGACTGCAGCCCAGGCTGACCCGGTGGCGCGAATCGAATCGCTCCCGCCCGCGAACGCGCAGCAGATCGCGCGTGTGGGCGACATGAAGAACTGGAAGAATCCGTATTTGATCGTGCGTGTGGACGGGATCGCGTTGCTCGACCTTGCCGACAACGAACAACAAATCTTGACGGCGGACAAAGTGGTTGATGCGCTGGGAGCCTTGCCGACATCGGCCTGGCCTTACGGGCGCGTGGTTGCCGTGGCCGAGAACCCGACTGGATCCGAAGCCGACAAAGCGTTGGTACGCAAGAATCGAGCCGTGTTGGCGGGCGCGCTGGAGAACCTGCACGTAATCATCAAATGGGTTCCATCAAACTAATCTAATGAAAATCTGTAAAACGGTAGAGCAGGTGAAGTCTGCTCTGCACGAGTTCAAGGGTCAACGGCTGGGTTTCGTGCCCACGATGGGCGCCCTGCACGAAGGCCATCTCTCGCTGATTCGGGCCGCAAAAGCGCAATGCAAAACCGTTGTGGTTTCGATCTTCGTTAATCCCACACAGTTCGGGCCAAAGGAAGATCTGGCCAAATATCCGCGGCCATTTGAGCGCGATTGCCAGTTGCTGGAGAGAGAAGGCGTGGATGTGCTATTTGCTCCTACCGCGGAGGAGATGTATCCGCAGGGCGCGGTCACGTGGGTGGAAGTAGAGTCGATGAGTGGCAAGCTTTGCGGACGGTCGCGACCGGGGCATTTTCGTGGGGTCACGACGGTTGTGTCGAAGCTTTTTCACATTGTCGGGCCGGCTGCGGCTTTCTTTGGGCAGAAGGATGCGGCTCAGGCGGCCATTATTCGCCGCATGGTTCGCGATTTAGTTTTTCCGGTGGAAATTGTCGTCTGTCCGATTGTGCGCGAACTAGATGGATTGGCAATGAGTTCGCGAAATGCGTATTTGTCTCCCGAAGAACGCAAGTCGGCGTTGGCGCTGAGCCGGGCGTTGCATGAAGTGCAAGAATACTTCGATCGCGGCGAACGGAGGACTGCGCGGCTGCTGGAAGCTGGAACTAACGAGATCTCACAAAATCCGGGCGTACGGCTGGATTATTTCGAAGCGGTTGATCCGCACACTTTGGAAGCGAAGCCGGAAGTCAACGGGCCCACACTGGTGGCTGTGGCAGCGTTTGTTGGCAGCACACGGCTGATCGACAATGTCGTGCTGCAGCCCTAGCCTGGCTTCCGCACCACGACGATTCTGAGCGGCGGAAATGTGCGCAGAAGATCCGGACCGCTTCGCGTAGTGGTTGCGCCGGCAGCGTTGAATGCCTTCACATAATCGCCGGTCTTGATGAAGTCCGAGATGATCGCCTGCCCGCCCGGCTTCAGCACCCGCACAATCTCCTGGCAGGCTTTGTCGCGGCCCTCGCGGGTGGGAATGTTATGAATGCAGAGGTTGGAGAGAACCACGTCGAAGCTGGCGTCGGGAAACTTCATGGCGGTGGCGTCGCCGCTTTGCACATCAGCTTTGCCGCTGACGCCTTCGAGTTCGATATTGCGCAAGGTTTTTTCGAGAGCGTTGCCCGAAAGGTCCTTCGCGCTCCAGATGTCGATGCCCACGGAAATTCCGCTGGTCAGTTTCTTGGCTGCGCCAATCATCAGCAAGCCGCGGCCGGTACCGACATCCAGCACGCGCTCATTGGCTTTCCAGTCAACCTTCGCCAACATGCGGTCGCGGTGAAGGAACTTGCCATGCTTGGCATAGACCAGCATCAACACGCCTTCGATCAGGCACAACACTCCCGTCACTATCGCGCCGGATCTCCACAGAAAAACCACGGGGCCGATTCGCACCACGGGAAAAATCGAACCCAGGACCAACAACAATACCGCGGCGATAAACAGGTTGCGGATTACTCCGGGTGCGTCGATTCCGTAGTCAGGTTTGCTGGCCGTCATAAAAGAAACGAACCACAGAGGGCACAGGGTAACACAGAGATTAGCGCAGCAACCTTCTGGGGCCGGAGACGAAACGATTTCCGGCAATGACGTAGCGAAGGGGCATTTGGGCGGCCTTGGTGATTCCAATGCGAGGCGTGGTCAACACCTGCACTCGCGGGCCGTCACCATTTGCGATCAAGAGGTCCGAGCGGGCATCGGTGAGGTCTTTGCCGTTGTCACGCTCGCGGGTGATGCCGAAGGCCTCGGCCAGACGACCCGGGCCGCTGGTCAGCAACCGTAGGCTGCGTTCCCCGTTCAGCGAGATCCCGCGGGCCTGTGCCATTTGTTCAATTCCCACGAGAGGCTCGACGGCGCGAAATAAGATTCCCCCGGGAGTTCCGTCCGGCAAACAGGAAACATTCAGACAATAGTGGTTGCCATAGATGAAATAGACGTAAGCGTACCCTGGCGGGCCGAATAACACTGCATTCCGGGTTGTCCGCCCTGCAAAGGCGTGGGCGGCCGCGTCGTCGCTTCCCAGGTAGGCCTCAACTTCAACGATCCGGGCGGCAAGCATTTTTCTGCCCTGCTTGCGGACTAACACTTTTCCCAGCAAGTCCGGTCCGACCTGACGCGGGTTTCTGTTATAGAACTGCCGCGGCAGGGGCGTGCGAAAAAGTACAGTTGGCGTCAGCGCCGGCATAGGTCGATCCCCCGGCCAAAGGCCAATCCTGCCATACGACTTTCGGAACGAGACGCCATAAACGCTTTCGCATATTGTGATGGAAATCCTGCAACCGCTCAATTACACACGTACATTTTCTGGAGGACCTATGCTCGGGAGAAGCCTCAAGTTTGTTTCGTTAATCGTGCTGCTTGGCGCTGTAGCGATGGCAGAGACGATTCCTGCCGGAACGCATTTGACCGTCCGCATTGATTCGCAAGTCAGTTCGGCCACGGCCAAGGCCGGCCAGACGTTTCATGGGAACATGGTGCACGCAGTAACTGTGAATGGAAAGACGGTGGTATCTGCCAGCGCGCCGGTGAAAGGCAAAGTCACTTACGTTAAAGCCAGCGGTCGTCTGTCGGAGCCTGGGCAGCTCACGCTGCGGCTTACCGCCATCGAGATCAACGGCAAGACGGTGCCGGTGACGACCAGCGGGTTCCACGCAAAAGGCAAGGGTCACACCAAGAGCAACGTCACGAAGATTGGGGGCGGAGCCGCTGCTGGCGCGCTCATCGGCGGGTTGGCCGGGGGCGGTAAAGGCGCGCTGATCGGCACCGCGGCCGGAGCAGGCGCAGGTACAGGATTAGCCGCGGCGACAGGCAAACAGGAAGCAGTCATTCATGCCGAGTCGGCCATGAGCTTCACCACGACGAGCAACGTGAACGTGAGGTAATCTTGATTGCGATAACTTATCGGTGGCGAGCAAAGCGAGGGCGCAACTGCAGATCCCTCGCTTGGCTCGGGATGACAACAATTTCTGATTGACCCTCAGGCAGCTCCTTTTGCCGCTTCTTTCAGCCAGTCGAGCACCTGATCCGCGTGGCCTTCCGGCTTTACCTTCTCGAAAATATGTTTGATCTTGCCGTCTGGGCCGATGATGAAAGTCGTTCGTGCTACGCCCATGACTTTCTTGCCGTACATGTTCTTTTCCTGAATCACGCCGTAAGCATTGCAAACTTTCTTATCCGCGTCGCCTAGCAGGGTGAAAGGCAGGCCGTATTTATCTTCGAATTTCTTCAAGGCCTTCGGCTCGTCAGGCGATACTCCCAGAACCACAGCGCCGGTCTTCTCGACTTTCTTGTATGAATCACGGAAGCTGCAGGCCTCGATGGTGCATCCTGGCGTATCCGCGCGAGGATAAAAATAGAGCACGACGTACTTTCCGCGATAATCCTTCAATTTGACTGGCTCGCCGTTCTGGTCCGGCAAAGTAAACTCGGGAGCTTTATCATTGATATCCATGGGGTCCTCTATTCCTCGCACAACGTTATATCGCACTCTCCGGCGGCTCGTCATCCTGGCAATTGCCGCGTTACTTCTGTCGGCGAATGCGCTTGCCCAATTTGCCAAGGAGAATAAAGCCAGTAAGGGACCGCGGGCCCTGGCGCTGTTACAGGAGACGCCGGGCGGCAAGATGACGATTGTTCCCGTCGCAATCATGGTCGATGGTCAGTTTTTTGACGCGGGAGCGTACAAGGCCGATCCCGTTCCCATGGCACTCTGGTCTGGGACTGTGTACCAAGGCGTTCGTACCGGAGTTTCCCAGGGGCTATTCACGGTCAGAGTGGCATTGGAGCGACCAGAGACTCATCAGTGGAAGGGCGACGGGACGTGGGAAACGGAAGAATCCCTGAAGGCTGCCAAGCCGAAAAAGGAAAAACCCTCGAACGAGCCAAGGGGCATGAATGAAGATGAGGGCCCGCCGGTGCTGCGCCATTCCGGCGCTGAAAAGCCTAAGCCGCCAGCGCCTGCACCTTCGGTGCCTGCACAAGCTCCGGCTCCCGTTGCTCCGCCGGCCCCGAGCGCACCGCCCACGCCGGTCGCGCCTGCGCCGCCGCCCACCCCACCCGCGCCAGCCAATCCTCCGGCACCTGCGCAGCCGGCAACTTCGCCCACACCAGAGCAGGTCGGACCGGTCCTGCGACGCGGCAAACCCGCGCCGCTACCCCCAGAGCCGGAAACAGAACCAGCCAGCGGACCCAAAGCAACCAAGGCTGCTCCTCAGGTGCATTTGATCCCAGCAATTTCTGATGCTGACGGTCCCGATCCTCGCCCTTACGCCTACACGATGAAGCCGGAAGAAGAGCAACAATTTCGCACCAAGATGCTGTCGTTTGCGGCCACCGCGGTTAAGGCGCGTGCGGCTGAACTGGCTGCGGCAGTGATTGGAGCACCCGCACCTCCGCGCAGCACCGCCGCAAAGAAAGCGGCGGCAGGATCACAACCCAAGTTTGACGACGTTAAGTTTCGGGTGCTCGACCTTGCCAACAGTAATGAGCCCTTGCTGATCCTGACTGCGACGGCGCAGATTCCGGCGGGCGCGGGTCAGAAGGAATCCGCTGCTTCTAATCTCCAATATCTGCTCACTCTTATTTTCAATCAGGACGTAAACGGTGATTACCACAAGGTATTTTCCAACGTCACCGATACCCAGCATTTGGATGTGCTGCCCAACTACGACTTCATCGACGCGGTAGATGCGGACGGCGATGGACGAGGAGAGTTGCTGTTCCGCGAGGCTTCCGATTCCGGGAGTGCGTTTGTGATTGATCGCGTCATCGGCGATCAGCTATACCCGTTGTTTCAGGGGACGCTATAGGACGCTATTTCTGCGTAAGGACCAACTCGCCGTTCTCGACCCTGAGGCCTTCCACGTTGTCGGGCAGTTTCAACCGATCGCGCTGCTCGCCCAGCTTTTTCTGCAGGGCATCGTTGACCAGTGAGACTGGGACGTTGAGATCGCCCACTTTGAACTCCGTGGGATCGAATGTCGCATATCCGTCCTTCGAACCGAGGTGTCCGGCCAGCGTGACGTACACGTCCTTGCCGCCGATCTGCGTCAGGAACTGGCCGCGCGCAACGTCTCCATCAAAGTTGACCTGGTAATCTTTCACTTCGGGCTGCCCCGGAGCGATCGGAGCATCCGCCGATGTCGGAACGCTGGTGGGCAGGCTACCGGCCGCAGCTTGAAGAGACGAGGCAGGAATGGCGCCTGCCGCCTGGGCCAGCGCGGCGCTGACTTCGTCGGAGCTCAGGTGGATCTCTGGCGACGGTTTGCTGGGGTCCTTAGGCTGGTCGAGTTGCTGGAGCTTTTCCTGAAACGATTCCGCCTTGGCCGCGGCTACGGCGGCTGGCATAGGCTGAGAAACTGGCTGCGGCTTCTTAAGAACCAGAATGATGGCGATCAGCGAACTGACAAGCGTGGCCACACTGATAATTCGGTCCCATTTCCACATTTTCATGGCACATATATGTTATCGGGGCAAGGCGGGCGGATCAGGTCACGGAAGCTGCTGGCCGGAAGGACTATATGGCGGGCACACTGCGCTCCTTAACCTCTTCTGAAGTAAGGCCATAGAGCGGAGGTGTGGGAACACCCAGCATGGCGAGGTAAAGATAGATCTGGCCGCGATGGTGAATCTCATGCTCAAGCATCAACCGCAGCCATTTCCAGACAGTGATCGGTGCGCCGCCGGGCGTCGTGCACTTGCTTTGCAGATCTTCGGGGCTTAGGCGAGAGAAGATTTCGACCGATTCGCGGTGCATGTCTTCCATGAACTGCAAAACCTGGTCGTAGCCATCGGCGAGCTCCTTGCCGCATCCCGGATAGCGGCTGGGCCTTCTCTGCGCATTCTCAGCAAACATGTATCGATTAATGGCAGCGATGTGGCGGACGAGGTCGCTCAGTGTAAATTTTCCCGGCGCATAGGACCAATCCAGCTTGTCCCGCGGGATGTAGCGCACCACGCGCATGGTTCGCTCGTGGACCTTATTGAAATAGTCGAGAAAGCTTTCTAGATTCTGGAGCTCCATTGGCGTTCGGAAACCTCGCAACTGATTCGATTCCGGCCTACGATCCGAGCTCCAGTTTTTTTGTGAGAAGCTCGTTTACCAGTTGCGGGTTCGCCTGGCCTTTTGAAGCCTTCATGACTTGCCCAACGAAGAATCCTGCCACGGTCTTCTTGCCGGCGCGATATTGTTCCACCTGCTTGGGATTGGCGGCGATCACGTCCTCGATCATCTTTTCGATGGCGGAGGTGTCGGTGATCTGCTGCGGCTTCTCCTTTTCGTACACAGCCGGAAAGTCCTGCCGGCGTTCGAAAGATAAATCGTAAAGATCTTTGAGTATTTTGCCCGAGATGGCGCTGCTCTCCACCAGATCCGCGGACATGGCCACGCCTTTCATGGAAATGGGCGATTGCTCAATTTCGAGGCCTTTGGCCTTCAATCGTCCCATGAGTTCGCTTTGGACGAGATTGGCCACGCGCTTGGGATTCTTCGCAGCCTTGGCGGCCGACTCGAATTCGTCCGCTAGTCCTCTGGTCGCAGTCAGCACCTGCGCGTCGTAGTCGGTGATCGCGTAATCGGCGATCATGCGCTTGCGCCGGGCCTCGGGCAACTCTGGCAAGCTGCGCCTGAGTTCTGCCTGCCACTTCTGGTTCACCACCAGCGGTAGAAGATCGGGTTCGGGGAAGTAGCGATAGTCGTGCGCTTCTTCCTTGGAGCGCATGCTGTAAGTCTTGCCTTCGTTGGCGTTGTACAGCCGGGTTTCCTGGGTAATTTTGCCGCCGGCCTGAAGCACTTCCACTTGCCGCCCAATCTCGTACTGCAAAGCATCGCGGATAAAACGAAAGGAATTTACGTTCTTGATTTCGGCCTTGGTACCGAATTCTCGCTGGCCGCGGGGACGCACGCTCACGTTGGCATCGCAGCGCAAGGAGCCCTCTTCCATATTGCAGTCGCTGACGCCGGTGTAAAGAATGATTTCCTTCAAGCGGGTCAGATACTCGTAGGCTTCGTCGGGCGTCGAGATGTCGGGTTCGCTGACGATTTCAATCAGCGGGGTGCCGGTGCGGTTAAGATCAATCGCGGTGGCATCTTTCGAGCCGGGGAAGCCGTCGTGCAGACTCTTGCCGGCATCTTCTTCGAGATGTACCCGAGTGATACCAATCTTCTTAAGTCCACCGACCGAGGGAACCTCGATCCAGCCAAACTCCGCCAGCGGCTTGTCATATTGCGAAATCTGATAGCCCTTGGGCAGATCGGGATAGAAGTAATTCTTGCGGGCGAAGATGGAAGTTTCATTGATACGGCAGTTCAAAGCCATCGCCGCGAGCACGGCAAACTCCACGGCTTTGCGATTCAAGACTGGTAGCGCGCCCGGCAGCCCCAGACAGACGGGACACACGTGGGTGTTGGGCGGTGCACCGAAAGCGGTGGAACAGGAGCAGAAGATCTTGCTCGCGGTCAGAAGCTGGACGTGCACTTCCAGGCCGATGACCGGCTCATAGTTCGTACGTGCCGCATCGCTGATTTCGGTGGTGCTCGCCATGGGGAGATTATAGAGATTTCTGGCTGGCCGGAGAGCCCATCACAATGGGTGCAGGCGCTAAGCTCAGTTCGGCTTGCTGGGCGCACTCAGATATTTCTCCAGCGGCACGTCAAAATAAATCATCTCGTCGCCCTTGGCATCATGCACGCCGTTCAGATAAAAGTGAGCGCCAGCCAATGGCGCGGAGATACTCGAGACATCGAAGAACATGAATCCACATTGCGTGCTATGGGGTTCGACGGCTCGCGCTGCGAATTGCGATCCCTGAATCTCGTCGCGTGCGTCCTGGCTCACCCCGCCTTTTTTCTTGGGCCAGGGTAGAGGGTTTCCGGAAGGCCCGGAAGGAGGACGCGTGATACGACGATAAATGTCATCTTCGGTGGCGGGAGGAATTTTGTCGCGATTCGCAGTCACCAGCTCGGGCCGCATTGCCGCCAGCGAGATCGGCTGGTCGCCATCGTTGGTGATAATGACGAGAATCGGCACAAAGCCAATGTCGTTGTAGTGGACGGAAAAAATGTTTGCCTTGTCTGGCATATCGTAAGGATCGAGCGCCACGGTGGCTTTCTCGTCCGAGTGCTCATCATGCGCGGGATAGGTTTTGGCCGCATTGGGGACCGGCATCACAAAATGCTTCCCCGCCCAGGACGGAACTGAGAAGAAAAAAAGAAAGAGAATTGTGAGCCAACGCATACGCGAATCTGACGGCTTCGTGATCATGATTCTCGATTATAGGATGCGACGACCCATTGGCGGCGGTGCTTCGGTTGCGCCATGCGGGTAGAATGTCCCTTCCCACAATGTATCTGCTTTACAGTGCGCTGCTGGCGGCTGGGCTATTGTTGACTCTCCCCTATTGGCTGCTGCAGATGGCACGCCACGGGAAATATTATGCAAGCCTGGCGCAACGGTTAGGCCGAGTTCCCGAACATCTGGCTGAAGAAGTGTCCCAACCGACGATTTGGATTCACGCCGTGTCCGTGGGCGAAGTGCAGGCGGTGAGCGGGTTGGCTTTGGAACTCAAGCGACGCTATGAGCAGCATCGAGTTGTCGTTTCCACTACGACTGACACGGGGCAGGCACTTGCCCGGAATCGCTTCGGGCCAGAAAGCGTCTTTTATTTCCCTATGGATTTCGCTTTCGCACTTCGGCCGTACCTGCGTGCACTGCGGCCGGAATTGATCGTCATTGCTGAGACCGAGTTCTGGCCAAACTTTCTGCGGCTTGCGCAGGCGAGCGGTGCGCGGGTCGCGGTTGCGAATGCGCGAATTTCCGACCGCTCCTGGCCGCGATACCGCCGGTTTCGCTTCCTTTTGGCTCGGGTTTTAGAAGCAGTGAACTTGTTTCTCGCACAAAGTGATGAGGACGCGCGGCGATTGCAAGATATTGGCGCGGACGCAGGGCGGGTTCAGGTCGGCGGCAATCTCAAGTTCGACATTCCCGCATTGCCGCAACCAGCCATCGTTGACCAACTTCGCACGGCCTTGGACGGAGCGGGGCCAGTGCTGGTCTGCGGCAGCACCGTCGAAGGCGAAGAGCCAATGCTACTGCAGGCATTTCAAGCGATCTTGTCCAGTCATTCGAATGCAGTCCTGATCCTCGCGCCACGCCATCCGGAGCGCTTTGGGGAAGTAGCACACATCGTGGAGTCGAACAGCCTGCGCGTTTGGCGACGGTCGTCGTGGACCAACGAACCACTTACTGGTGGCGTGTTGCTGATCGATACCATCGGTGAATTGTCCGCTTTGTACGCTCTTGCTGACGTCGCCTTCGTTGGGGGAAGTCTGGTCGCGCGCGGTGGACACAACATTCTTGAACCCGCGCAACATGGAGTCGCCATCGTTGTCGGTCCGCACACCGAGAATTTTCGTGACATTGTAGAGGCATTCGCTCACCGGAACGCAGTGCGGATTGTTACGCCGGGTGAACTAACGACAGTGCTCGCGGAATTGATCGCAAATGACCGCGAGCGCGCTGAACTGGGCCGTCGCGCCGCTGAAACGCTGCGCATGAATATGGGCGCAACCGCACGAACGCTTGCCGCACTCCGCAATCTGCTTCAGGCGGACTCAGTCACTGCAAGTGCGCGAACACTACGATGAACCTTCTAGCCTCTATTTACGGCACGGGTGTTCGTGTTCGAAATGCTCTTTACGAGCGCGGAGTGTTACCGCAGAAAAGTCTGGCCAGCCCCGTCATCAGCATTGGCAACCTGTCGATGGGCGGCGCCGGCAAGACCCCTTTTGTTCTACTGCTCGGTGAGCTATTGAAGGCCAGAGGCGTGCAGTCTGACGTCCTATCACGAGGCTATGGCCGGAAGACTCAAGGCGCCCTGGTCGTTGATCCCAGCGGTTCGGCTCGCGATTTTGGGGACGAACCCCTGTTGATCGCCCGGCGATTGGGGGTTCCGGTTGTGGTCGGCGAGGACCGCTTCGAAGCCGGACGGCTGGCTGAAGCACGCTTTGGCGCACAGATGCACATTCTCGACGACGGCTTTCAGCATCGGGCTCTGGCCCGTGACTTCGATATTGTGCTGGTCACGCCAGAGGATGCTCGCGACCGCCTCATTCCGGCCGGGCGCTTGCGCGAACCGCTTAGCTCTCTAGCTCGGGCGGATGCAGTGGTGCTAAGCAGCGGCGCACCGGCGGATGCGTTTCCAGCTGAGGGTAAGCCCGTTTGGCGCGTGCGCCGCGGAATCTCGCTGGGTGCAGTTCCCAGCAAGCCGGTAGTTTTCTGCGGCATCGCACGACCGAAGAGTTTTCTGCTGCAGTTGCGCACCGCTGGCGTGGAGCCCGCCGCGGAAGCGTTTTATCGCGATCACCATGCCTACAACGAGCGAGACATTCGTGATCTCCTGCAACTCCGCCAAAAGAGCGAAGCCGACGGCTTCATCACAACCGAGAAAGACGCAATCAATTTAGGTTCTTTTCTCGCTGCCCTCGATCCGCTAAGCGTGGTTCCGGTCAAAATGGAACTGGCCGACGCGGCTAACGCGGTGGATACCATGCTGCGCGTAATCGCGGAACGACGCCATCGCTCGTGAGAGAATTCTGTTATCCGGATGACCAAACATGCTAAAGAAGCCGGGCGCTTGCAGAAGATCGTCGAGTCTTTTCCCAAGATCACTGTGACGGTGGTAGGCGACCTGGTAGCAGACGAGTTTGTCTTCGGAGAAATCTCGCGCGTCTCGCGCGAGGCGCCCGTCCTGATCCTAAAGCACCGCGAGCGGCAGGTCGTGCCGGGCGGAGGAGCGAATGCCATCGCAAATCTCGCCGATCTCGGCGTAAACGTGCTTCCCGTCGGGGTAGTCGGCGACGATGGGCCCGGGCGGTTGCTGATCAAAGCGTTTCGACATCGGCACATTGGTATCAGCGGTCTGCTGAAAGATAAGAGCTATACCACTGTCACCAAGACACGCATTCTGGCCGGAATGACGCACACAGCGCGGCAACAGGTGGTGCGCATCGATCGCGAACCTGAATCTGAACCCAATGCGCATCTCAAGCGGGAACTGATTTTGGCCGGTCGCAACTACGCTGCAGCCTCCGACGCGCTATTGATCTCCGATTACGGTTACGGTGCGGCGACTCCAGGCATTCTCAAGGCAATCCGCGAGAAGGGAAAGCTGGAGGGCATTCCGATCGTGCTCGATTCACGCTATCGCATGCTGGAATACACCGGAATTTCTGCAGCGACTCCGAATGAGCCGGAGGTGGAGGCGGCCTTGGGCATTCGCATCGGCAATGACTGGACAAAGCTCTGTGCCGCCGGAGACGAAATTATGTCCCGGATGAAGTTGCGCACGCTGGTGATTACGCGTGGCCGCGACGGCATGGTTTCATTTGCAGGCAAGCACAAACCCGTCGACATTCCGATTTTTGGCTCCGATCAGGTTGCCGACGTCACCGGAGCAGGAGACACGGTCATTGCAACTTTCACCGCGGCCTTTGCTGCAGGGGCAAACGCGGAAGAGGCGGCGCAACTAGCCAACTACGCTGGCGGGATCGTGGTCATGAAGCGGGGCACGGCAACCGTTTCGCGACAGGAGTTATTGAACGCGTTGCACCAGTCGCCGCCTGTAACCTTGCCACATTGACCCGTGACAACACACCGCAAAATTCTGAGCCGGTCTGAACTCGCCAAGCGCGTGGCGGAATGGCGCCAGGCGGGGAATTCGATCACCCTGGCTAACGGTTGTTTCGACGTGCTGCACGTGGGTCACACTCGTTATCTTCATGCTGCCAAGGAGCTGGGCGGCAGGCTGATCGTTGCCGTCAACTCAGATGACTCGGTGCGCGCTCTCAAAGGGGAAGGGCGACCTGTGATGCCCGCCGAAGAACGGGCAGAAATATTGGCCGCATTAGCGGACGTGGACGCGGTCGTAATCTTCCCCGAGCCCGATGTACGCGCCTTGTTGCGCGAAATTCGTCCCGACGTTCAGGCGAAGGGCACCGACTACACAGCTGACAGCGTGCCCGAGCGCGATGTCGTTCTGGGGTACGGCGGAAGAATCGAAATCGTGGGTGATCCCAAAGACCACTCCGCCAGTGAAATTATTCAATCGCGAATGAGATTGCGGAAGTCCTGAGCATGGCGGCATCCGACCCGAAGCTGCGCCCCGCTATTCAGAGATTACTGATTGTGCGCCTCGGCTCCATGGGCGACGTCGTGCACACCCTTCCCGCAGCGGCCGCCTTGCGTCAAGCTTTTCCTGACGCGACTATCGGATGGCTCATAGAAGAACGGTGGGCAGAGTTGCTGTGCACCCTGCCCGAACCACGTTCCGGGCCGCGATCACTCCGAAGGCCAATTGTGGACCGCGTACACGTAGTCGACACCAAGAAGTGGCGCAAAGATCTGGCCTCGGCGCAGACGTGGGAAAGAATGGCCGCGAGCCTCAGCGAACTGCGGGCGCCGAGGTATCAAATCGCAGTGGACTTTCAGGGTGCCGCCAGATCTGCGCTGCTGGCACGCTGGTCGGGTGCGCCCACCATCTATGGAGCCATGCAACCGCGCGAAAACATTGCCAGCATGATGTATTCGCGGCAGGTGATTGTCAGCGGAACGCATGTGGTCGAGCAGAACCTGTCACTCGCAGCTGCCATCGGAGGGTTTCCCTTTCAGCCCACCGGGATCGAGTTTCCTATTGATGAAAGCGCTGAAGTACGCTGCGAGAATTGGTTGCGAGAAAAATCGATAGAAAAGTTTGCGCTGCTCAATCCCGGAGCGGGATGGGGTGCGAAGCAATGGCCCGCCGAACGTTACGGGGCGGCTGGGAAAAAACTTGCCCAACACGGCCTAAAGCCGCTGATCAATTTCGGACCCGGCGAAGAGGAGTTAGCCCGTAGCGTCGAAGACGCGAGCGAAGGTGCGGCCGAGACCGTCAGCTCATCCTTGACGCAGTTAATCGCCCTGAGCCGGCGAGCCTCACTATTTATTGGCGGGGACACCGGCCCAATGCATTTGGCGGCGTCGCTTGGCATCCCCGTGGTTGCGATCTTCGGCCCGACTGATCCAGCCCGCAATGGTCCGTATGGAGCGCGCAGCGTGGTGTTGCGAAGTCCTGACAGCATGACTTCGCACAAACGGCGAGTCGAGCCAGAGGCGGGATTGCTCGCGATTAGCGTCGAGGATGTAGTGCGGGCCGCTTGCCGGCTCATGGAAGAAGGCAATGGCTAGCTGGCAACAGATTGCGCGCCGTATTCGCGTGCCCGCCGGATTTGTTTTTGCAGCGCTGTATCTTTGGCTCGCCCGTCCGCTACCACGCGCAATTCTGGCCGGTTCATTCGTCATCCTTGGCGGCCTGCTGCTTCGCGGACTGGCGTCCGGACATCTGCAAAAAAATGAAGCATTGGCAACCGGCGGACCTTACGCCTATACGCGAAATCCGCTGTACCTGGGCTCGTTGATCATGGCAATCGGCTTTGCAATCGCGGCCAGAAGTTTGTGGATCGTCCTGCTGATGATTCTGATGTTCGTCATCGTTTATCTCCCCGTCATTCGCTCGGAAGAGGAATTTCTCGCCGCAAAGTTTCCGGCCTTCGGCGAATATGCCCGCCACGTGCCTCGATTAATTCCCAAGCTTCACGCTTCCGGCATCCGCAACTGGGATTTCTCCTGGGATTTATATTGGAAACATCGCGAGTACAATGCGACACTAGGGTCTATTGCGATCCTGGCCGCTTTGGGGCTGAAACTCAAAATCTTTGGATAAGTAAAACTGCCAAGCATCTAAAGACCGGGCACTGGCGTCTTAGGGCATACCAGTTTGCTCGGCTAGCCATCTAATCACAAAATGCGAAACTTCACGAGGGTCAACGCTGGATGTCTGTGGATAGCGCTGGGGACTGTTCTTCTTACCGCGCAGACGAGCCCAAACCTCGGTACCCTGCCCACGATCAGCTCGGGCCTTACCGCGATGGTGGTTCCGCCGCCGCCAAATTACCGTTTCCCCGATGGGCAGACCTACACATACGGGGTGGAGTGGCATCTGTTCAATGCGGGTACGGCGAAAGTAAGCCTGCAAACCGACGGAACTGGGCAACGCGTGATCGCAACCGCAGTCTCAGCCGGGGTGGTCAATATGCTCTACAAGGTAAACGATCACTTCGAAGCATTTTTCGATCCTCACAAGTTTTGTTCGCTGAAAGTCGTCAAACACATTGAGGAGGGGTCGCACTCGCGGCAATCCGAACTTCACTTCGACTATGCGCGTGGCAAGAGCGTGCAGGATGAAAAAAATCTGAAAACCAGCGAGCAGAAACACACCGAGAACGATATTCCCGGCTGCGTAACCGATGTGGTCAGCGGCTTTTATTACATGGCATCGTTACCTTTGCAAATCGGCAACGTAAACGTTTTTCCGGTGAATGATGGAGGCAAGACAACGGAAATCACAATCCGGGTCGAAGCGCGCGAGCAGCTGAAGGTTCCCGCGGGAACCTTTCAGACGGTGCGGGTGAAGGCAGAACCGACCGTGGGAGCGCTAAAGGGAAAAGGAACTGTGTGGTCCTGGTACACCGACGACAACAGTCACGTTCCCGTGCAAATGCGCGCGAAACTTGGCTGGGGAACATTACTGTTCCGTCTGCACAGCGTGGACAAGCAGTAGTGGCACAGCTTACTTCGCGGCCAGCAGATCGCGCGCGTGGCTCAGTTCCGGCCGCTCTGAATTCGATCCGCTGCACACCTTCAGAAGCTCAGCGTAGTACGCGTTAGCTTCGTCATGCTTGCCAGCCAGTTCAGCCGCGCGGGCCGCTCCATATAAGCCATTAAACCTCTTGGGATTGAACTTCAGATCAGCTTCGTACTCGGGAAGGGCCTGGGCCGGCTCCTTCATCTCCAGAAGCATGTCCGCCGCCATCTCTCTCGCGGGAATGGCTAGCGGTTCGTCGCCTTCGGCTTCCTCTTCGGTCGCGATTGCGCGAACTGCTTTTACGGCATCGTCGTGTTTCCCCTCGGAAAAATCGGCCCAAGCCTCGGCCACTTGATAATCGCGGCCAATATATTCTGCAGAGCTGTATTTCTTGTGGCGTCGCAAATCCTTTTGAATGGACTTGATTTCGGCGGCATCCTGATGGGCCTGTGCGCTGTTGCCACTCCTCGCCGCGCCAATCGCTCTTGCCCAGTATGTAATCGCCTTCTGGCCATCGCTGGCGCCCGGAATAGGGGTTAATCCGGCCGCGTCGCTCCAGCGGTGCAGTTCCAGGTCGTAACGAGCGGCAAAGGCAGCCTCGGCATAAAGATGAGGATCAGAACCGAGACCATACATGTCCCGCATCTCGGGCATGGCCTTCACTTCATCGAGTAACCGCTGCGCATCGGCCTCACGCCCTGATTGCAAGTAGGCATAGTGCAGGAAGTCCATGGCATGAAATTGATGTGCCTCCCCACCCATATGCATGGCGGCGGTTTTGCGGGTGGCCGCAATCGACGCCAGATTGGAGTCGATGTCGTCTTGCCATAAACCAAGGCGAGCAAAGATGTGAGAAGGCATGTGCAGAGCGTGAGGGGCGGCCGGCGCGATCTGCGCATAGCGCCGCGCCGCGGGCAGGCCAAGCTCGGCCATCTGCGGGCTATCGTAGGCGTGGATCAGATAATGCGCCACCCCGGGATGGTTGGGGTCATGAGCGAAGATCGGCTCCAGAACGGCCGCTGCTTTCTTTTTGTTAGTAAAAGTCGTGTCCTGGTCGGGTGTCGATGCCAGCAATGACAGCGCGTAAAACACCGCAGCTTCCTGATCTTCCGGATGGTGCTCGGAAGTTACCTGCATTGTCTGGCAATAAGCGTCTGCCCGGGCTTGGTAGCTGCGGTCTTTGGTGCCGCCGTAAAACGCGTCCATCGCCGCGATATAGCTGCGCTCCCGGTCATCGGTTGGATGGAGAGACTTCGCCTTACGAGCTTCCGTGTCACCCTTCTTGATTGTCTTCACGTCAGGGTGGTTCCACAGTTGATGCCAATAGCTCATTGCCAAGCCCCAATGTGCCATGGCGCAGTGTGGGTCCGCTTGGGCTATCTCGGCGAACTGCTTCTGGGCTTCTTCATACCAGAAGGAATGCAGCAGGGCGACGCCACGCTCGAACGGCTGCTGAACCGTGGTGATGCAGGAAATCGGGAAGTGCACCGTTCCCAGTTGGTTCGCACTGATGTCCTCGTGGCGGTGGCCTTCGTCGTCGGCCAATGCTGAAAAGGAAAAGTAGGAGACAAGAACCAGCAGCAAGAAAACTTTCTTCATGGATTACCCCGCAGTAAGGCGAGTGTAGTGGTTCGGTGCGACAGGGTCAATCGAGATCAACGGCAGCTGGGGCGCTTACTGCAGCCGATAGCGTTCATTCATCAGGCGTTGAAGACGCGGCTTGTAGAGGAGATCGTAAGCCAATTCTTTGTCAGGGAACATTGCCAGGGCTGCTTTCTTGGCGCCTGCCGCCAGTTCCGACGCCTCTTCCACGGTAAGGTTGGGGTCCTGGCTAATCACCGACATCACCATGCTGATCATGACTTGTAATCGTCGGATGTTACGGGCTTCCTGCTCTCTTTCGCTGATCATGCCGGGTTGATTGGCTTGCTTCGCACTCTCCATGGGTCCCCACATACCGCATTAGATGTGCCATCGCAACCGGGCGTTGCGAGAGGCTTTTCAAGCTATTCTGGGCCTACTTTGCTGGACATGCAATGGCCCCAAGGTGCTGCACTTCGGTCACCCGCTGATCTGCGGGCATACTGGGAAATCTGAGTATTCTCTCCGGCTGGTTGGAAGCGTAAAATCGCCGGTGGGTGTTATAACGCTGATATCAAAGCGATCTTGAACGGAGATGCGATGGCAGAGATTCGTTCCGCGAGTGGCGAGCGGAGGCCCAATCCCAATGAAAAGCTGGTGCGGGTCTTCGATACCGAGCAGGAATCCGAGGCCATGGTGGTGCGCGGACTGCTTGAGTC
>Ga0335081_10001569_pt1 | contig 36410 bp, 41 predicted proteins | sample Lox_Sample_35_FD_206713 | JGI IMG/M metagenome (GOLD analysis project Ga0335081, IMG submission 206713) | Soil microbial communities from Loxahatchee National Wildlife Refuge, Florida, United States - Lox_Sample_3.5 | ecosystem: Environmental > Terrestrial > Soil > Wetlands | place: USA...
ATACGCCGTCGTCAACTACGAGCAGGCCGTCGAGTCCTTCCTTGAGACTGACCGCCTGAGCAACAGTGAGCGCGCGATGCTAATGGGCGGCGCGTGCGCTCAAGCCTATCGTTGGTCGCCGAAAAAAGGGTTAGGTTAGTCACAATTGCAGCGCAGGAATTTGCCTGCTCTAGTCCAAGTATTCCCTGATCTGCAACTAGATATTCCCTGTTCTGCCGAGCAGGGAATTTCACCGTTAGTCGCTGAATTCTCGTAGTGATTGGGCGTACGAGTGAGGCGGAAAGTATCAAAGTTCGAGAAATTCCCTGATAATTTCCCTGTTAGCAGGTAATTCTTGGATGGAGACAGGTTCGAATACGACTGCGACCGCCACCACGCAATCCAGCTCCAACGGAGACTTCCGGGTATCGGGCGAAGCGCACCCAACTCGCGGGCTTGCGTGCGGCGTGTAGTCTCTGTGAGCGATCGACTGCAGCTCAAAAAGCACTTTGGGCCGCGTTGTCTCCGGGCACAAAGTTCCTTTTCCTGGGAAACAGAGACCGGGTTCGCAGCGACCGGCTCGTCTGCCTACATCTAAGTGTTAGCGAGCCGAGATCCACAGGCGCAGCTGAAGGGTTCGTTCAATGCTCGCAGGACCGTACGTCCTTCTCGTCGATTGTGAAGATCGCCCCCGTCTCGATTCTGATGCCGCGAACAATGCAAACGCGCCCTTTCACGTCGGCAAATTTAGCGTCGTTGGTGATCCGCAGCCGCTCGTCGTGCTCGACGGTGCCGTCCTTGTCGTTCTTGCACTGATTGGGACCCCAATTCGAAGTACCCGCAGGGGCCAGATAGAATTCGGAGATTGTATTGCGGGTCAGGTTCCAAAATCGGGTCGGTCGGTTCTGCGCAGCCGCGTTGCCTGCGGCGATAATGGCGACGACGAGAAGGATTATCCGCAACAAGGTCCGCTCCTTGATTTTCCGGCGGTTCGCAAGAGCTCGTACTAGCATGCGAATGCGAGCCGTGAATTTCACCTGGCCTTAAAGCTGGAGCTGCTGCTCCGCCGCTAAAGTTAACGTCGGCTCGAAATTACTCGGTGCTGCCGAGATGATATTCACGCCGCACCATGGCGCCGGCATCCGCGTCCATCCGTCCGACTTCGCTCTGAGAGGAGCGGCTCAATGTCCCTTCGCCAGCAAGCTATTCGGACGAGGCGTCTCCTGGCAAATGCAGCGATCGTCAACTACGGACGATACATGCCTTACGTCGGGATCATCGACAAATTGAATCGCCGGCCGCTTTTCCATAGCTTCAGGCAAAAGAACGCTAACGTTCCATCGTTTCCGACCCGGGAAGCAATGTGGACCTTTGTAGCCGACCGAGTAGCAGCGATCGATTATCTGGAATTCGGCGTTCACGAGGGCCACAGTATTCTATATTTTTCCCAACAGAACAAATGGGCCGACAGTCGATTCTTTGGCTTTGATTGCTTTACCGGCTTGCCGGAAGATTGGAACGTCGATTTCGCGCGCGGACGCTTCGATACCGGCGGTCGCGCACCCGAGACGACGGATCCTCGCGTCGAGTTCGTCGTCGGGATGCTCCAGGACACGCTGCCGAAGTTTCTCCGGAGCTTCAGGACAGACAGGCAAATAGTCGTGCACATCGACTGCGACCTCTATTCGTCGGCGCTCTATTGCCTCACCAAGCTGGACGCAATCTTGCCGCGAGGCTCGATTTTGATATTCGACGAATTTGGCGATGTGCTGCACGAGTTTCGCGCCGCGCACGACTATATGTCGAGTTATCGACGCGGATTCAGAGTGATTTGCTCGCACGACGATTTTTTCACGGTCGCGGTCGAGCTGGTGTGACGCCGCCCCGGCATGACGTGCCGGCTCGCAGGCGATCCTTCAGCGGATCAGGAAGAGAGCGACGCAAGCGCGGCCGCCGGAGCGCAATGGCACGCGGCGGCGCGCGCCTCTGGCGCAACATCCAGCAGGGCGTCGAACGTGGCATAGGCGCAGCCCGATCGCCTGGCGATTTCGGCGACAGCTGCAAGCCCGATGCCGGCGGCAATGATCGGAGCATGCGCGGGCAGGGCTCCTCGCGACCTCACCAGCGTCGCGGCGTCAGCGATCGCACGCAATTGCGCCTCGGCGAACCACTGCGCGAGCAACCGCCAAGTTTCCTCATCCGCGTCGTGCGCATCGGCTCCCACCATCCGGGCGAGCCGCGCACGTGATGCTTGCTTCGTCTTTTCGCGACCGTCGGCGGTCGCCATCAGGTCGACTTCCGCAGGCAAGGTCCCGAGGATGCGATGAACGTCTGCCATCGTGGCAAAATTCTCGTTGATCAATGCTGTCCAGGCGCCGTGAAGCGGCGCGCGATCGGCAACGGCCATGACAAACCCGCGCACCAGGCCGGTGTAGACCAACTCTCCGGCGGCGAGCCGTTGCGCATCGGTATAACCGCTGGCCGCCACTGTGCCGTGCGCGATGGGAACTATGTCGGTGGTCGTCGAGCCCAGATCGATGAATAGCGCATCGACGCATTTGCTGGCGACCAGCGATGCGCAGGCATACCAGTTGGCAGATGCAATATCGGTAGCATGGCCGGCGGCATCCTCTGGACGCAGGTAACCCGCCCGGCCGGCATAGACTGAAATCTCGCCGAGCTCACGGGCGGCAAGCTTGACTAGACAGCTGACGCCTTCCGCGCGGGAAGCGAAGGTATCGGCCAGCTCGCCGGTCATCGTGATCACATTGCAATCAGCTCTGCCTATCTCCGCGCAGGCTTCGGCAAACGCTTCGACCAGGCGTCCGGTTCCGCCGCGAAGCGGCGATGCGTACTGCGCGGCTTTAGTGATACGGCCGTCCTCCGCGCGTGCGGCCTTGAGATGAACGCCGCCGATATCCCATCCGATCACAGCGCCCATGTTGCCCCGCGCACGATGTCAATGCGATAAACGATGACTCAATCGTCTCAAGCGACGCAAGGTCCTGTCATGGAGATCATACCCGTTCTCGATCTCAAACAGGGTGTCGTGGTCCATGCGCGCATGGGGCGGCGTGATCAATACCAGCCGATCGAAACGCCGCTCGCTGCGACCAGCAGGCCGGTCGACGTGACCCGCGGCCTGCTCGCGATCTATCCGTTCAAGACATTCTACATCGCCGATCTCGATGCCATCGAGCATGCCGGCGACAACGATGCCGCAGTCGCGCTTTTGAAGGCGGAGTTTCCCGATCTCATCTTCTGGGTTGACAACGGCGTGGCGGACCTCGCCCGCGCCAAGTCATGGCTCGCTGCCGGGCTTGGAAACCTGGTCTTGGGCAGCGAGAGCCAAAGCGACTGCTCGCTCCTTGGCAGCTTGTCGCAAGACGCCCGGGTCATCCTGTCGCTCGACTATCGTGGCGACGCATTCCTTGGGCCTGCGGCGCTGTTGAGCGACTCGGCTAGCTGGCCGAGCAGGATTATCGCCATGATGCTGGCTCACGTCGGGACCGGGAATGGTCCAGACACGGAAAGGCTTGCCGCGATCAAGGCCATCGCTTCCGACAAACTCGTTTACGCCGCCGGCGGAGTGCGCGACGCCGTCGATCTCGCCGCCCTTCGCCGCGCTGGCATTGCCGGGGCGCTCGTCGCCACCTGTTTGCACAGCGGCAAGCTTACAGGCGCGCAACTCGCGCGTCTGTAAGCTTCTGCTGCCGGATAAACCGCAGTCGCTGACGGCTGGGTCGAACTATGCCGCGGCGAACGGGTGTTTCACCTGATTGCGCTTGGCGACAACCTCGGCGGCCTTCGGCTCGCCCTTGACTGCCCGCGCAATGGATTCCTTCACAGCGCGATAGTTGAAGTCCTGAATTTTCTTGTCGTCAGCGGCATCCCAGTGAATGAACACGCCGACGCAGATGAACAAGTTGTCGGCCTCGTCTTGGGGAATGATGCCCTCCGCTACGCTATCGGCGACCGCCTTGGCGACGGCGTGCTGAGCAGGACCAAACATCTGTACCGCCTGTTTGGCCCCCTTGATCGTCACTTTGTTGAACATGACCGTCGCCGGTTTGGCCAACAAGTTCGGCCCTACCACGGCGAGCAATGACGTAAACCCGTCCTTGTTGTTTGTCAGGCAGTTCGCGAATGCGGTCTCAGCCGCGCTGCCGCGCGGTCCCATGATGAGATCGATGTGGGCGACTTCATTGCCCTCACCGACAAGCGATTCACCGACGCACAGTCCATTGATTTTTGCCATCGCCATCTCCTCCCCAAGGAAAACACCACGCTCGCAGGTCCACGCCCTGCGTTGCCACTACCATCTATCCTTGTTGTCAGCGTCCGGTATGGGTGAGCCGGACCGGTTAGCCAGATAGCGGCGGAACCAAAGCTCCGCGTGGCAAAGTCAACCACTGTTACACGCCAACGGCAAGATGGTCCGCAGTCGCTGCGCGAAAAGTGTCGCTACCGTGAGATCCGCGCTGGTTCCGGGATTGATGCCCTCGGCCTTGAGCGCGGTATCCCATGCCAAAAGCTTGGGAAGAAGTTGGGCGAGCGATCCAGCCGCCTGTAGCGACGTCTGGAATCTTGCCGCCGTTTGCCGCACTCCTTCGGCGATTCGGGCGTCGAACTTTCGCAAAATGTGGCTGTCTGGAAATTCCGCGAGAAAGCCCAGATAAGTCATCAGCGTTGCCCATTTTGCGTCGGCATTTTGCCGGCTTGCGGCTTCCAGTCGCGGCAAGCCTAGCTGGAATATGTCGGCAAAATCGGTGGCGTATTGCCTGGAGATCCGATCGCGCTCGGCCGCCTCGGTCATCGCTTGCAAAAGGCTGACCGTGGCCGGCCCGAACACGTCGTGTCGCGCGCTGCGCCCGAGCCCGGCCGGGGCAGCCTTGACGATTGCGCGAAATGCGAGGTTTGCGTCCTCGACGTCGAGGGTGCGCAGGACCTTATAAAGCGCATCGCTCAGGTTGCTCGTGCCCAATTGGGCCGCCGCAGCAAGCGGTGCGCACAGCAAAATGATGCCAAGATTGGTATTGGCACCAACAGCGTCGAAGGTTGCCTCGACGGCACCCAAGATCCGCGCGCCGACGCTCGCGTCCGGCAGCGTCAGCGGGCCGGCTGCCGCTGCGGCGCTCGAGACGAACTCGTCGACCGTCATGCGGTGCCCGTTCGCAAAAACGTGAACGTTGCCGGGCTTCGGTGCTTCGAGTTCGGTAAGACAGGCCCACTTGAAGGCGGCGGCGATCGGTTCGTCGCGGGAAGTCACGCCCTTGCTCCTCGCAAGCCATGAACCGCGAGTGCAGCTCGGAGAGCTTCCGCGAACGCAGACGCAATGTTGACGGATGTCACCTTCTGCAGTCCCGACCAGGCCGGCATGCTGTTGACCTCAAGCACCGTCGGCCGTTCATCCGCTCCGTAGAGGATGTCGACTCCGGCAAAATCCGCCCCGACCACCGCGGCGGCGTCGATGGCAAGCGCCCTCATTTCATCGTTCACGACTGCGGCGACCGGTCGTCCGCCGCGTTTCACGTTGGTAATCCATTGGCTCGAGTGCCGTTGCATTGCTGCAACCACATGGCCCTGCAGGACGAGCAGGCGAAAATCGTAGAAACCGGCGCGGTCGACGCCGATGAAACGCTGGAGGTAGTAGACGCCGGCGACGGTTCCAGGGTGCGGCAGATCGTCCGGCCCGCCGATCAGTTTCAGGCCGCGCCCCTGCGATCCGAAGAGCGGCTTGAGAACCAATGGGCCTTGGGCCGTTTCGCGTTGTGCAATGGCGCGTGCGTGTTCGTAAGATTCGGTCGCCCATGTCGCCGGCGTCGCGATTCCCGCGCGGGAGAGCAGAAAGCTTGTCGTTGACTTATCGACGCAGCGCTCGATGGCGCGGGCATCGTTCCAAACCATGACGCCGAGCTCACGCAGCGCGTGAAGAATGCCGAGCCGCAGCGTGACGGCCTCGAAGCTCGCGCCGGACATCGTGCGCACGATGACGGCATCGGGAAGGGTTTCCCCGTATCCATCGATATGAAGTCCGCTGGCGTTCTGCGTAGCAAAGCCACATGCTGGCAACCGCACGGGCACCACGCGGGCCCCGCGCGCGAGGAGCGCGGCAGTGAGTTCGCGCGCGTGCCAGTCCATGCGATCGATCACGAGCCCGACGGTCGGCCGGGACGATGGACGCTCGATCGCGAAGCGCTCAGCCGAGGGACGCATCGAGCAGGCCCAAATCGATCTCTCCGGAATGGAAGCTTTCGCCGGTTTCGAGCGTGGTCACGGTGATCTTTGCGGGACTGAACAGCATGGGATCGATGGCGTAGAAATCGCCATTGACCCGCTTGAAAATTTCGGCGAACGGGCGGCCATAGTCGGGCGAAGCCCTGCTGGGGAGCTTCTCGGCAAGCGCGCGCGCATCGTTCGCAGCACATTTCACAAAGAGCTGGACCTGGCCGCCGAAGATTATGGCGTCGTTGGTGCGACCCATTGCAGTGATGAAATCCGGATGCGGCGGACAAAGCGGAGCCGCTCCGATGCCTTCGACGACGCGCTCAAGAGGGAACCCCAACTCGTGCGCCTTGTGAAGCGCGACCTCAAGCGCACGCGCCACGATCTGCGTACTACCGGCGAGACTTTGTGTCGGCGCGAAAATGATCGTCAGGTCGTCGGGTTTAACCCGGCAATCCCGCGCGATCTCTGAGACGATCTGTTCGGGTGGGGGCCGATTGCTTTCGATCACCAGCGTGGCGCTATCGGCGTGATCGGAATAGGCCAAAGTCTCGAACAGCAGCTCACGCCGCGCCAAGGCGCGGGCCGGCCCGGACCCAAGCGCGAAAAAGGAGCTGTCATCCGCACTCGAAAGGCGCCACCCGGCGTATTGACTGGCGAGACATGCGATCACTGGATTGGAGGATCGGGTGACGACCGTCCATGGCCACCGCGGCGTCGCCGCTGACGGTACGAGATCGACCACGCCCAGGCCGCCCATGCAGATTTCGGCGACGCGCAGTCCGGCGGCAATGCCGCCCGGGCATTTGCTGCCGGCGTCGATGAGCGTCTCGCCAAGCCGGCCGCGGCTGATTCTGATCTTCAGCTCTGCAGTCTCCGCTACAAGTCGGGCAACGAGTGCGGCGGCGCGCCCATTCACGCTGATCGCCGACGCCGTACTCATGCCTTCCTCGCACGCGTCCAAGCGAGAACCAACTCGCGCCGTTCTTCGGCGAGCGTTTTTGCTCCCGTCGCGGTCGAACTGCAAGCATGAACCGTACAAAAAGGCTCACCGGCCTTGATCGCGCTGCCCGCGATCGGCCGGTCTGTGGTCCATTCCGGCCAATCGCGCGGCGGGACCGAGGGGATGTCGTCTTCCGCGTAAACAATCGCCGCCGCCCTTGCGCCGTCAGGATAGTGCAAAGGCTTCGCCAACTGGCCGGTACAAGCGGCCATGTGCAGAGCAAACAGCGATTCCCGCGGCGGTTCGAAAACGTCGATCGTCGCACCGGGCCGCGGATTGACCTCCAAGAGCCAAAAGCCTTCGCCGTCGACGAGAAAGTCGGCGCTATTCAAGCCGACAAGCGCGGTTGCTTCGGCGAGCCGACCAACCGCAGCGGCGAGCGCGTTCGCGGTATGCGGCGCGAGGTGAGCCGGCCGCACCGCGCCGCCGTAACGATAGGGATGGCGCCGCGTGGGCAAGGACCATTGTGCGCTAAATCCGAGCAGGGCGGCGTTCTTGCCGTCGGCGAGGAAAAGCGCTGACACCGGCGTTCCAGGCACCTTTCGCTGGTAGTACCTGTCGCCACGTCCGGCAACAGATTGCGTGATCGGCTTGATGTGCGTACCGCCGGCGCCGCCCTGGCGCTTAGCCAGCCAGTCAGTTTGTGTTTCCGGCTCCGACCAGGAGATGCGTGGGGACGGAATACCAAGCTCCTCGCACAGTGCTGACAGGAACGCCGGATCCTTGATCTGCGCGACTAGTCCGGCGCCGTTGCCAAAGAGCCGCCATCGTTCGCCGAGCCGCCGCAACAGTTGCGTTCTATCCTCGAAGCCGGTGCCGCACACGACGCCGATGGGGTCGCGCCCCTCGCTCAGCTTCTCCAGCGCGCGAACGAGGGCACGTTCATCAATTCCGCGGGCGAGGCTGCCGCCGAGGCGCGCATAGGCATGGGCAACCGCCAATGTATCCTGATCGCCGAAGAAATCGGCCACTAGCGGCAGGTAGCCGCCGCGGCGCGCCGAAGCGGCGAGCGCTCTCCCAGAAATGCCGGCAATGAGGACCGCCTGGGAGTCAGCCATTGAGCTCGCGCGCAAGGGTAAACGCGTCACGAAAATCGAATTGCACAGGCTTGGCTGCGGCAATCATTTTTTGGAACAGGCCGAATTCGGTCTTGTACTTGATGTTGCCGATGGTCAACGGACCCAATCCCAAGGCGCCGCGCGGCGTCAGCTCGGAACCGTTTGCCTGCATGGCAAGGCCTTCGACCCCGCTCGGCGGAACCGCGTTCACGTCGGCCGCAATCAGCAAATGCTTCGCCGCGGCGAGCTGGGCCGCTGACAAGATTGAGACGCCGGCGCGGCCGGCGCATAGCGCCGCTTCAGTCGCGGCCAGGATCGCCGATTTTTTGGCGTCGTCGCTGCCGTCGGCGGAGTTCACGTCGACGTTGAACCGGGTCTTGATCTCCTTGGCGCTGTCGCTGACCCGCTTGATGCCATCATAGCCGATCAGCGTGACGTCGCTGCCCTCGAGCGCGGCGATCACTCCGGCCGCATAGCCGACGACTCCGGTCGCACCGAACACGGCGACCTTTAGCCCTTTGAGCGGGCGATTTTTCTTGTCTTTGAGGAGCTTTTCGACACACGCCACCATGGCAGCGGCGGTCGTGAACGAGCCCGCGGGATCGGCGAAGAATGAAATGCCGAACGGCGGCACCAACGCCTTCTTCGCCGTCGCCAGCATGTCGAGCGCGATGCTCGCGCTCTTGCCGCCGAAAAACATTCCTGTGCGGGCGCCGACTTTGGGCGGTCGCGAGAAGATCGCGTCCTGGACCAGGGCCGTCACCTCGGCGACAGTCACGTTGGCATAGGTAAGCACCGCGTCGTAACCGGCATCGAGCGCCATGTTCACGTCGAACGGGCTCAAATGTTTGCTCGGCGTGACCATGTGAAGGATGTTCTTTTCCGCCACGGCAGTCCTCCCGGATTTTGATTGTTAGTAGCCGGACTCAGCGCGGATATCGTGCACGACGATCTCCGCGCCGTAATTGAGCCCCCGGCAAACCCTGATGTCCAGATCTGCACCGCGCGGATGCCGCCGGGCGATGGCGGCCAAACGGTCGGCTTCCTCGGGCGACGGCGCAAAGGCGAAGCCGGTGGGCCCCCAGGAGCTTTGACCGACGCCGAGCGCGCCGGCGTCATCGAGAGCCGCCAGGATCGCAGCAACATCGGCGCTGGTGAAGCGCGAGCCGCCTTGAGCCGGGGCAAAATAATCGCCGAGCCGCATCTGCAGTTCCTTGATTGCGCCGCCGAACCCGACGAGGTCGCGCCGGGCAAGCGCCGGCAGTGCCCGCATCAGAATCAGTCGACAATTATGGGCGGCATCTGCGTCAGACATTGGCCGAAGCCCCGCAAAGCTCGTCACTTCGTCGATCCCGTGAACGCCCTGACGCTTCGGGTCGAGAGCAACCAGAATGCGCCAACGATCCGGAAACTCGAGGCGGCTGATGATCGGCGCCGGCGCTGATTGATCATTACGGCCACCGTCAACGACCAAGCCGCCGTGGGAGAAGAGGCCGATGCCGATCCCCGAACGCATTCCGCGTCCAAGCCGCGTCGCGTCACCTTCCACGTTGTCGGGCAAGTTGTGCAGCCGGCGGAGGCCGGCGGCCACCGCCAGCGCGAGTTGCGTACCTGATCCGAGGCCGGCATGGGCCGGAATCGCCTCCAGAACTCGCACCGCGTGAGCGTCATCTAGCGCGAGCACCCGCTGCATGATTTGCAGATATTGCCGCACTCGGTCGCTATCCGGACCCGAGACCTCGGCATGTTTTGCTCTTCGGATGGCGATCCTGGTTCTGATGTCGCTGATCGCGAGTCCGATGCTGCCAAACCGGCGACCGAGCCGTCCGTTAAGATCGAGGAAGCCGAGGTGCAGCCGCGCCGGAGCCGTTACGTCGACTCCTGCAGGGTTGGAACCACCGTTCTGCAAGCTACCTCCGGAAACTGGTACGCGCCCCGGGTTTTTCTAATGAGAATACGGGTCTAGACTGCGTCATCCCGTTTGGGTTGGCAATGTGGGACGCGTTCAACGATCCAAGAGAGGACACCCGATGGCCGAAACCGAAAAAGAACGGACCTATTCGGACGAGGAAATCGAGCGGCGCCTCAAGCGCGACCTGCCGCACTGGTATCTCGAGAACGGTTGGATTCGCCGCAAGTACCGCACCAACAGCTGGAAGGGTACGTTGATGGTCATCAACACCGTTGGCCATCTGGCTGAAGCGGCTTGGCATCATCCCGACATCACTGCTTCGTATGCATGGGTCGAAGTGCGGCTGCAGAATCATGCGGCGAAGGGCATCACCGACAAGGATTTCGAATTGGCGCAGAAGATCGAGGAGGTAGTTCACTGGCGACCCGGAAAGGAGAAGGGCGCGCTCGAGGGCACACCGGAAAAGGATCAACGTTTCGCCTATCTCAAATACGACGATTGAGTACTGTGGCGGCTTTGTTCGCCGTTCGACGGGGGATTCGGCCATGGGGCAGGCGTGGGTCGCAGGCGAGCTTGCAACGCTTGATACGGCCATTGCCGAGGCGGCCAAGCTCCTCGCCGCAAGTCGTAGTCCCCTCATTGCTGGGCTTGGTACCGATGTTGCCGGCGCCCGGGCGGCGATTGCGCTGGCGGAACGCATCGGCGCAATCATCGACCATGTGAACGCCGAGGCCCTGTTACGCGATCTTGAGGTCGTGCGTTCCTCGGGAGTCATGCTGACCACTCCGCTCGAGGCGCTCGAGCGCGCAGACACGTTCCTGCTGGCCGGTTCCGGCCTGAGCCGAATTCCGGAATTGCGGCTCATCGTCGATGAGCCGTTGCCGGCAGGGCGTCGCGTCTTTTGGCTCTGTCCGGGAGCGGATGTAGCAGAGCCGAAATTGACTGGAACGAGGATCGAGACCGTCGGCAAGGATCCGCGCGATTTGCCGGTGCTGCTCTCGGTGCTGCGTGCGCGCATCGGTGGTCGATCAACCGGCAAGGCCCGCATTTCATCAACCGTGCTCGATCACGTCGTCACCGCTCTTGGCGCCGCGCGATTTGGCGTTGCGATCTGGTCGGCAGGCGCGCTCGACGCGCTCACGATTGCGATGCTGTGCGGCTTGGTTGACGATTTGAACACGACGACCCGTTTCTCCGCCTTGTCGCTGGGCCCCGCCGACAACGCATTGGGCGTCCTGCAGAGCTGCGGCTGGATCACGGGACTGCCGATGCGGACAGCGTTTGGGCGGAAATTCGCCGAGCACGACCCTTGGCTCTACGACGGTCGGCGCGTCGCCGAGAGCGGCGAAACCGACTGCGTTCTTTGGATATCCGCCTACCGCGCGGCGTCGCCTCAATGGCGTGCGGCGGCGCCCACCATCGCGTTAACCGGTGCCGATGCGCGCTTTGAGGTGTCGCCGCACGTTCACATCGCCGTCGGCCGTCCCGGCGTCGACCATCCCGCGGTGGAACATCTGCCGCTTACCGGCACGCTCGCGGCAATCGAAGCCACTCGGCCAAGCAACACGATTTCGGTCGCTGATGCGATTGCCCGCATTGCTACGGCGTTACCGAACGACGGGGCGCGATCGTGTTGACGCGTATTGCCGGCGGGCGCGTCATCGATCCGGCCAATGGTCGCGACGGCATCGGCGATGTCTGGGTCCGCGACGACAGGATCATAGACGCGCCGCACGATGCGCGCGCTGACACGACCTACGATGCCGCCGGCAAGATCGTCATGGCCGGTGGCATCGATATCCACTCCCATATCGCCGGTTGGAACGTGAACACCGCGCGGCTGTTGCTGCCGGAATTTCATCCTGCCGCCGCGCGGCGTCCTGCGGAAACGCCCTTGTCACAGGTCGGCTGGACTACCTTTGAGACCGGCCGGCTCTATGCCGCCATGGGCTTCACGACAGTCGTCGAGCCGGCAGTTTCGCCGCACCATGCCTTGCACGCACATCTTGAACTCGCCGATATCCCGATCATCGACAAGGCTATACTGACGATCCTTGGCAATGACGACTATCTGCTCGGTTTGCTGCGCGCCAAGGAGAGCGGCGCCGCCGTTGGCGATTATGTGGCATGGACGCTGGAGATGTCGCGCGGCCTCGGCATCAAAGTGGTCAACGCCGGCGGCGCGGCGGCCTTCAAGGAGAACATGCGTTCGTTCTCCTTCGATGATTTGGTCCCGTCCTATGGCGTTTCATCGCGTCAAATCGTGAAAGCCCTGCAGCATGCCGTCAATTCGCTCGGTGTTCCTCATCCGCTGCACGTTCATTGCAACAATCTTGGGCTTGCCGGAAACGTCGAGACCGCGCTGACGACGATCGCGGCCGCGGAGGGGCTGCCGCTCCATCTCGCCCATCTGCAGTTCTACGGCTACGGCAAGGAGGGCGAACGCCGGTTTTCCTCGGCCGCCGCGCCGCTCGCCGAGGCCGTCAACGCCGCGGCGAGCGTCACGATCGATGTCGGCCAAGTCATGTTCGGTCAGACGGTGACGATCTCATCGGACGTGCTGCGGCAATTCAACGCCCGCAATCAGGCTCAGCCCAACAAATGGCTGATCGTCGATGGCGACGCCAATGGCGTGGGCATCGTCCCGTACGATTACAAGCGAAAAAACTTCTACAATGCGGTGCAATGGGCGGTCGGCCTCGAATTGTTCCTGTTGATCGCCGATCCCTGGCGCGTTTTCTTTACGACCGATCATCCCAACGGCGCACCATTCACGACCTATCCGGATATTTTCGCGCTGCTGATGAGCCGGGACCTGCGGGCGCAGTGGCTTGCGGAGCTGCCGCCCGCAGCGGTGGCCGTGACCACACTGCCGGCGATTGCGCGCGAGTACTCGTTGACCGAGATCGCGACAATGACCCGCGCTGCGCCGGCGAAGCTGCTTGGCCTAAGCGACCGCGGACACCTCGGCCCCGGCGCGTTGGCCGACGTAGCGGTCTACGAAGACGACGCCGATCGCGCCCGGATGTTTCGCGTGGCAGCCTTGGTGTTCAAGGACGGCGAGCTGGTCGTTCGCGACGGCGCACTGACGCATTGCCGCTCGGGCCGCGCGCTTACGGTGTGGCCCGAACGCGATCGCGCGATCGATCGCCGTATGAAGGCCTACTATGAAGGCCGCTACGGCCTGTCGGACGAATTCATCAAGGTGCCGGAGCACGCTCTCGGTCGCCCTGACCCGTTCGAATGCGTGCCATGCGTGTCCTGACCGTCAAAGGCGTCCGCATCGACGACACGTTCGCGGAAGCATTCGACATGCGCGCGACCGCAGTGATCATCACCGCGGACAGTCCGCGGTGGGCGCGCCAGGCGGCGATTGCGATGACCGGCTTTGCCACGTCGGTGATTGGCTGCGGTTGCGAGGCCGGCATCGAGCGCGAGCTTGCCGCGAGGCAGACACCCGACCGGCGGCCGGGCGTGCGCGTTCTTCTGTTTGCGGTGTCGACGAGCGAACTGCAAAAGCAACTGGCGGCGCGGGTTGCGCAGTGCGTACTCACCAGCCCGGGCTCGGCGTGCTACGCCGGCGTTGAAGGCGAGGAGACGCTTCGGCTCGGGAATGCGCTGCGCTATTTCGGCGACGGATGGCAGATCTCCAAGCGTTTCGGCGCCATGCATTTTTGGCGCATTCCCGTCATGGATGGCGAATTTGTCTGCGAGGCGACGACGGGACTGACCAAGAAGGCTGTCGGCGGCGGCAACCTTCTCATCATCGGCCGCACCACCGAGACGACGCGCGCCGCGGCCGAGGCCGCCGCCGCGGCGATCGCGAAGGTACCCGACGTCATTGCGCCGTTTCCCGGAGGAATTGCGCGTTCAGGCTCGAAAGTCGGGTCTAAATACAAAGGCGTTCCGGCGTCAACCAATGATGCTTATTGTCCGACATTGCGTGGAGCGGTGAAGACTTCGCTCGACGCTGATGCTGCATCGGTCCTGGAGATCGTGATCGATGGTCTTACGTCCGATGCGGTGGCGCGAGCCATGCGCGCCGGCGTCGCCGCGATCGTCAAGCTCGGCCCAAAGCGGGGCGCAATGCGGATCAGCGCGGGAAATTATGGCGGCAAGCTTGGGCCGCACCATTACCATTTGCGGGATTTGCTGCCGTGAGGCCGATGACGTTTTCGCTGCGCCGGCGCCCCGACCAGCGGCTTGATTTGTCGCCGCTGGTTCCGCATCTGCTTGGTGGCAAAACCGCGGCCGAGATCGAGCGCGTGGAGCTGCAGACGACACGCGCGCGCGTCGATGTCGCGGAGATTTTTCGCCTGCGCATGGGCGATCCCGGCAGCATTCGCATCGAAGGCGCATGCGAGCGGCTCGATCGCGTTGGCCGGGCCATGACCGGCGGCGAAGTCGTGGTTGAGGGCGACGTCGGCGTCCAGGCCGGGCGTCTGATGACCGCAGGGCGCCTGGTGCTGCACGGCAATGCCGGCCCGTGGGCGGCATCCGGCTTGAAAGGCGGCGTCGTGGAGATCCACGGCGCGGCGGGCGATTTTCTCGGCGGCCCGTTGGCCGGAGAGATGGCCGGAATGCGTGGCGGAACGGTCATCGTCCATGGTGGCGCGGGCGATCGCGCCGGCGACCGTATGCGCCGCGGCACAATCATCATCGAAGGCGAGGCCGGTGCCTGTGCAGGCAGCCGAATGATCGCCGGCACGCTGATCGTCGGCCGCAGGGCGGGCGCGCTCCCGGGTTTCCTTATGAAACGCGGCACCATCATTCTCGGCGAGGGCTGCAGCGTGTTATCCCCGACATTCGTGGACTGCGGCCGGCACGAGCTTGTGGCCATGCGGCTATGGGCCGGGTTTGTCGATTCGTTGAGCAATCCGGCCGCAGCGTTGCTGCGTCAGCCGCTGCTCCGTCTGGCCGGTGACATGGCGGTCCTAGGAAAAGGCGAGATATTCATCAGAAACCGGAACTGAGGATTTGCGTATGTAGTTTGCATAATACTTGCATGTGAGTCGCCAGATCCTCAGACGGAGCAATTTCATGGACCTGATAGCGATCGTGGTCACCGTTTGCGCGCTTGCGCACCCCGACCAGTGCGAGGAGCAGCGTCTCGAATACATGTGGAACGGCTCGCTGAAGCAGTGCGTGATGACGGCCCAGCCCTATATCGCCCAGTGGATCGGCGAACACCCCAAGTGGAGCGTCAAGAGCTATCATTGCGAGTACCCGCACGCTAAAGAGAAGGCCGATGCGGGCGGATCAGCGCGCCAGGCGTGACGCTTTTCTCGGCAAGATCGGCACCCGTCCGGTCGTCATGGGAATACTCAACCTGACGCCGGATTCCTTCTCGGACGGCGGGCGGTACGTTGGTGCGGAGGCCGCGCTCGCCCAAGCGAAGCGATTGAGTGTGGAGGGCTGCGACATCATCGATGTCGGCGGCGAATCGACCCGTCCCGGAGCGGTGCCGGTGAGTGAGCCCGAGGAACTGGCCCGCATCGAGCCGGTCCTGGCCTGCCTCGCCGGCGCGCTTGAAGTGCCGGTGTCGATCGACACCTACAAATCGAAGGTGGCCACACGCGCGGTCGAGCTTGGTGCGGTGCTCGTGAATGACGTGTGGGGCTTGCAGAAAGATCCCGACATGGCCGACGCGGTCGCCGCTGCTGAGGCAGCCGTGGTGATCATGCACAATCGCAGCGGAAAGGATGCCTCAACCGACATCATCGCCGATATCCGCCAATTCTTCGCGCGTTCGCTCTCCCTCGCGGAGAAGGCCGGCATCGCGCCGTCGCGCATCATTCTCGACCCGGGCATCGCATTCGCAAAGACCGCGCGCCAGAACGCTGAAGTGATCGCGCGGCTTGCCGAGTTTCATGACTTTGGGCGTCCGATTCTCGTCGGCGTGTCCAGGAAGGCGTTTCTGGGTTCGCTGATCGAGGGCGGCGTCGAGGCGCAGCTCGTCGGAACGGTCGCCGCCAGCCTTGCCGCGCTCGCCGCGGGCGCCTCGCTGTTTCGCGTTCACGATGTTGCCGAGCATGTTGCCGCCCTGAACGTCTTTGACGCCATTCGCCACGCAGCAGGGGACCGGCCGAAGCCGACACGATAGCGTTCGCTCATTCGACGACGGAGGGTAGGCCGCCGCGGCCGGCGAGCGCCGCGATGGTCCCCGGCAGCTCGTGCATCGACGAAACGACGCAGCGTGCGCCAGCGCCGGCGAGCTGCCGGGCGAGATCGGATGGCGCGTGCCCGGCGCCGGTGAATCCGATGGCTGCCATCCCTGCAGCAACAGCCGCGGCCACGCCGAGCGGCGAATCTTCGACAACAACGCAGCGATCGGGAACGGCGCCCAGCGTTCGCGCGGCGAGCAGATAGAGGTCCGGCGCCGGTTTGCCGTGAGCGACCTGCGTGGCGCTGAAGATGTGTCCATCGAACAAGGGCGTGAGACCGGTAACGTCGAGTGACAGCCGAATGCGTTCGAACGACGACGAGGAGGCGACGCACCGGCGATAGGGCAGAGCGGCGACCGCAGCCTTGACGCCCTCGACCGGCTTGAGATCTCGAGCCAGACGCTCCAATAGCCGCCGGCCATAGACCTGGCCGAGCGCGTCGGGAACCTCGCGACCGAGTATGCGCGCAGCCAGCGTCAAAACGTCGGTCAAGCTGCGTCCGGCGAACGTGCGGACGGCGGCTGCCGTCGTCATCGGATGGCCGAGCTCCGTCATCATCTCAGCAAGCAGGCCGTTGGAGATAAGCTCGGAATCCACCAGCACGCCGTCGCAATCGAAGACGACAAGATCCATGAAACGGTCAGCCTAGGGCCTCGCGAAGACCATTGCGGTCATCTGCCGCCAAGACATTGCAACGCAGGTATCATAGTTTCAACAAGGACAAGTCGACTTCATTTTGTCCGAAGGAAGCTGATCATGGCTGGCATCGAAACGTCGTCGTCTATCGTGGCGCTCGCCTTGCTGGTTGCCGCTGCCATGCACTCGTCAGCGCAGGCAGACAGCCTCAACGATTATCCGACCGCTGCGCGCGTCGACTATGTGTTTGGTTGCATGAAAGCCAATGGCGAGACGCAGCATACGCTCGAGCAATGCTCATGTTCGATCGACATCATCGCTTCGATTCTGCCTTACGACCGCTACGTGGGGGCTTCGACCGTGCTGAGCGTGGCGCAGGTGCCGGGACACCTCGGCAGCGAGTTTCGTTCAACGGAGATCGCCAAGAAAGCTGTCGAAGACCTGCGCCGTGCCCAGGCCGAAGCCGAAGTCCGCTGTTTCTGACCGCGTAGGCTACATCGCCTGCTCGACCGGCCATTCGCCTTTGAACACGTGGCCATCGGTGTCGACCGCTTCGGCACGGAATGTCGTTGCGCCGTTCGGTCGGTATGAGAACCTGATATTGGGATCTTCCGAGATGGAAATGCCGCCCTCCATCTCCAGCACCAGCTCATTGTCTTGGAAGACGCGCAGATCGCGCACGATAAGAAGCGGAATGTAAAGCTGTGATAACTGGTCGCGCTGCAAGCCGGAATTGTTCGGATGGCGGATCATGATCTGGGCTTCCTGCGGGCCATCTGCGGACCCTACCGATCTGGCGAACTGCCGGAAACGCATCTGTCCCATGCTCGCCGTGGCTTCCTCGGCGTTCTTTGCCATCGGGGCGGAGCAGCCTCCGGAGGCTCTCACATAGGTCTTCACGACATAGAGCTTACCGTCGCTCAGTTCGGCGACGGCATGAACGTTGGTGTAGGAATTTACGCGCACGCGTGTCGAGATCATGGTCACGCCCGGCGCCACTTTGAACGTGGCGGCGACGGGTGCCGGGTTTTCATCGATGACCAGCGTGAAGGCCTTCACGATGCGGGGGTCACCGGCCGGCAACGTAGCGCGCAGCGTAACTGGAACAATTGCGGCATCTTCGGCGCGCGCCGGCATCTCGACTGCAATCAAGCCGTCGCCGTCGACGAGCAGCCGTCCCTTGAAGGCGTCGCGCGCGAGATCAGGCCACGGATCGTTTGGTTCCGCCGCCATCGACGATGGCAGCGTCGCCAATGCGATCGCGGCGGCCAGACCGATTACCCACGCCATTCGCAGCTTTCTGCCGGCCATCAATCGTACTCCGTCTTCCTGCCGCCGCGTACGTCCGCGTCAGCCGCTCACTCCCATTCCAGTTCGGAATAGGCGGCGGTGACGTTGCGCGCATTGTACTCCTCGAACAGCTCCCAATGCGACTTCGCCGAAAGCCCCGCAGTCTGGGCGGCGGTTGCGAGGGGAGCGCCGCGCTTGATGAGATCGCGGCAATCGTTAGCCAGGCGTTCAAGGTATGCCTGCTCGGGAGCGAGCGCGGCAGGCCACGCCGCCGTTGGACCGTGTCCGGGAACGACGGTTTTGGCGGGAATTCGGGCGAGATCGTCCAAGCTTGCGAGCCAGCCGCGGATGCTGCCGTCAAGTACAGGAATGTGCTTCAGAAACACCAGGTCGCCCGCGAACAACGTGCCGGTCGCATCATCCAGTACCGTGAGGTCGCTGTCGCTATGCGATGGGCGCCAAGCCCTAAGCGTGAGAGTTCGGTGTCCGAGGTCTAGCGTTGTCTCGTTGTCCACGGTCAAGGTCGGCGGCACAATCTCCACGTCGTCGAGCACGGATCCCATGCTGCGGCGAAATGCCTCCAGATAGAACGGCCCACGCTCCGCCAAGGCTCGCGCCAATCCATGATGGCCAACAAAAACCGCCGGGGGCCCGAATGCTGCATTGCCGAACACGTGATCTGGATGGGCATGCGTATTGACTACGTATTTGATCGGCTTTTGTGTCACTCGCTCAATTGCGGCAAGCAGCCGACGGCCCTCGCGCACACTGCCGCCGGTGTCGATGACTGCGACGGCATCGCTGCCAACGACGAAGCCGACATTGGCAATCGCGCCCTCGTTCTCAGCGCTCATCAGCGCGATTGCGCCGAAGTGAACATAAACACCGGTGTTGAGTTCCTCGACGGCAAGCGGTTCGCGGAGATTTTGCGAATAGGTCAGCGTTGCTGCCCTGCCAGCCAACGCTGCGATCAAAGCGGCGGCAGCAACCAGTTTTAGTGCGCTGACGGCGAGATGGCGCACGAAAATACGTCCCGGCCTTGTCTGATGCGATCGCTGTCCCACTCAGGTTTTGCGACAACATCGTGTCCAAAAGTTGGGACATGGCTGCCCATCAGATTTTTAAGAGCTAGGAGCGTTTCTTGTTGCGTGGGGAAAAGTGCGGGCGTACTATTTTAATGTTTCCGGCTTCAAGGACGTCAGTCGCTAGGGAGAGCTGGCGTTTCTTCGGAGGCTGCGGGCAAGTCCACGAGAGAAAAAGATTTCCTCGGCACCTGCTCACGCCGTGACACGCTGCCGGAAATGCTTCCCCAGGCTTGGTTTGCGCCGTGAGGCCGAGCTTGCTTTGGGCTGGCTTGTTCGCATCGGTGCAACCCTCACACGTCGCAGGGAGGACGCACGATGCGTTATCTTTCGCTTACGCTCAGTACCTGCCTACTCACGGCGCTCGCCGTGCCCGCTTATGCCGATGATCTCGTCAAGATGTCGGAGAACCCGGCCGATTGGGTGATGCCGGCGCATACCTACGACAACCAGCGCTACTCGACACTCAAGCAGATCAACGCGAGCAATGTCGGCAAGCTGCAGGTGGCTTGGACATTCTCTACCGGCGTGCTGCGCGGTCACGAGGGTGCGCCCCTGGTCGTCGGCAACACGATGTATGTGCACACGCCGTTCCCCAACATCGTCTACGCCCTCGATCTCGATCACGATGCGAAGATCCTGTGGAAGTATGAGCCGAAGCAGGATCCGAACGTCATTCCGGTGATGTGCTGCGACACCGTCAATCGCGGCGTGTCTTACGGCGACGGCAAGATCTTCCTGCATCAGGCCGATACGACGCTGGTCGCGCTCGACGCCAAGACCGGCAAGGTCGTGTGGTCGGTGAAGAACGGCGACCCGTCGAAGGGACAAACCGGCACATCGGCGCCGCACGTAATCAAGGACAAGGTCCTGGTCGGCATCTCCGGCGGCGAATTCGGCGTGCAATGTCACGTCACCGCCTACGACATCAAGGACGGCAAGATGGTCTGGCGCGCCTTCTCGGAGGGGCCGGACGATCAAATCAAGGTCGATCCCGAGAAGACGACCGCGCTCGGCAAGCCGGTCGGCGCCAATTCGAGCCTCAAGACCTGGCAGGGCGACCAGTGGAAAATCGGCGGCGGCTGCACCTGGGGCTGGATGGCATACGACCCCCAGTTGAACCTGTTCTACTACGGTTCGGGCAACCCCTCGACCTGGAACCCCAAGCAACGTCCCGGCGACAACAAATGGTCGATGACCATCTGGGCGCGCAACCCGGACACCGGCATGGCCAAGTGGGTCTATCAGATGACGCCTCATGACGAGTGGGACTATGACGGCGTCAACGAGATGATCCTCACCGATCAGCAGATCGGCGGCAAAGAACGCAAGCTATTGACGCACTTCGATCGCAACGGTCTCGGCTATACGCTGGATCGCGAGAACGGCGAGCTCCTCGTCGCGCAAAAATACGACCCGAAGGTCAACTGGACCACCGGTGTCGACATGGACAAGAACTCGCCGAACTACGGCCGGCCGGCGGTCGTGTCGCAGTATTCGACCGACCAGAATGGCGAAGACCACAACAACAAGGGCATCTGCCCGGCCGCGCTCGGTTCCAAGGACGAGCAGCCGGCGGCCTACTCGCCCGAGACGCAGTTGTTCTACGTGCCGACAAATCACGTCTGCATGGACTACGAACCGTTCAAGGTGAGCTACACGGCGGGCCAGCCCTATGTCGGGGCCACGCTCTCCATGTATCCGCCTCCCGGCGATTCAAACATGGGTAACTTCATCGCCTGGGACGGCAAGACCGGAAAGATCGTCTGGTCGGACCCCGAGCAGTTCTCGGCCTGGGGCGGCGCGCTGGCGACCGCGGGCGGCATCGTGTTCTACGGGACGCTCGAAGGCTACCTGAAGGCGGTCGATGCAAAGACGGGCAAGGAACTTTACAAGTTCAAGACCCCGTCGGGCATCATCGGCAACGTGATGACCTACGAGCACGGCGGCAAGCAGTACGTCGCGGTGCTGTCGGGCGTCGGCGGCTGGGCCGGAATCGGTCTGGCAGCCGGACTGACCGACCCGACCGCCGGCCTCGGCGCAGTGGGTGGTTACGCGGCGCTGAGCAACTACACGGCGCTCGGCGGACAGCTCACGGTCTTCACCTTGCCGCAGTAGAGCCAAGGCGAAGCTGATATCCGATTCCTCCGGCGCGGCGCACCAGTGACGCGCCGGAGTTTCGGTATCGATCCGTCTTCAGCCGCAAGGAAATCGTCGGTGAAATCACGTGCGGGTGCGGCCGCGTTCGCGCTGGCCGCTACATTGCTTTGGACCGGCATCGCTCTCGGTGACGGATCGGGCGATCCGACCGCCGTCAAGAATGACGACGGCAAGTATTTCGACAAGAACGGCAACCCGACCTATAATATCAAGCCCGACGGCACCGTCGATTGGTACACGTATTCGGGCTACATCCGCTACCATTCCGAATGCCACGTCTGCCACGGGCCGAATGGCGACGGCTCTTCCTATGCGCCGGCGCTCAAGGATACGCTCAAGACGATGAGCTATGGCGACTTCCTCGGCGTGGTGGCCAGCGGCCGTAAGAATGTGAACACCGCGAACGAAAACGTCATGCCGGCATTCGGCGACAACAAGAACGTGATGTGCGTGATCGACGATATTTTCATTTATCTACGTGCCCGCGCCAATGACGCGCTCGGCCGGGTGCGACCGGACAAACATGAAGAAAAGCCCGAGGCAGCCAAGAAATGGACCGACTCTTGCTTCGGCGCGGGCGGGTGAAAGGAGGCGCGATGACTAAGGTCGCTGCGGGCCGCTTGCGGACCTACGCCGCCGCTTGCTGCGCGATGACCGTGATTGCTGTTCCGGTCGCCTCGCTCGCCCAAAGAGGCGGAACGCTGGAGGATGGCCTCGAGCTGGTCGATCCGAATGTGCTGCGGGTCTGCGCCGACCCGAACAACATGCCGTTCTCCAACGTGAAGGGCGAAGGGTTCGAAAACAAGCTCGCCGAGCTGTTTGCGGAAAAGCTTGGGAAGAGAGTCGCCTATACCTTCTTCCCCCAAGCGACCGGGTTTGTGCGCATGACGCTGGGTTCGCACCGCTGCGACGTCATCATGGGCTATCCGCAGGGCGACGAGATGGTGCAAAACACCAATCCCTACTACCAAACCGCATACGCGTTTGTTTCCAAGACCGGGAGTCCGCTCGAGGCGGTGGACACCCTCGCGGACGCGCGGTTGAAGGACAAACGGATCGGCATCGTCGCCGGCACGCCGCCCGCCACATATTTCGTCGCCGACGGACTGATGGTGAAGGCGAAGCCGTATCCGCTGATGATCGACACGCGATTTGATTCATCGGCCAAGGCGATGATGGACGATCTCGCATCGGGTGAGATCGACGCCGGCGTGCTGTGGGGCCCGATGGCGGGCTACTACGCTGTCCGAGCCAATCCGCCGATGCACGTGGCGTTGCTGCTCAAGGAGACCGGCGGGCCGCGCATGGTTTATCGCATCACCATGGGGGTTCGTCCGTCCGACCAGAACTGGAAGAGGCAGCTCAACAAGCTCATCGCCGAGAACCAGCCCGCGATCAACAAGATCCTGCTCGACTTCGGCGTACCGCTCCTGGACGGCAACGATCGGCCCATCACCAGCGATTCGTCGCCGCAGAAGTGACGATGCTCCGGATCGCCATAGCGGCGACGGGGCTCGTCGCCCTCGCCGCTGCGACCGCGCGGGCCGAGGACGCTCCGCCGCCCGAGCCGTCCGGCTACCGCATGGAGAATTATCGCGGCCCGACCCCGGCGACGCTCGCCGGCGCGCGGGTCGTCACCACCGCGCAGGCCGAAGAGCTGTGGAAGGCTGGCGCGATCTTTGTCGATGTCTATCCGCGGGTCCGTCGACCGGCCGATTTGCCGCCGGAGACGATCTGGCGCGAACCGGTGCGGCTGAACATCCCAGGCAGTATGTGGCAGCCGGATACCGGATACGGGGCGCTTACCCCGGCCGCCGAGCGTTATCTTCGCGACAATCTTGACCGCGCTACCGACGGCGACAATCAGAAGTGGCTGGTCATCTACTGTCGTCAGGAATGTTGGATGTCGTGGAACGCCGCCAAACGCGCGCTGGCGTTGGGCTATCGGAACGTCGCCTGGTATCCCGAGGGCACCGACGGATGGGGAGCGTCCGGACTCCCGTTGCAGAAAGCAATTGCGGCCTCCGCGGAGGGCGAATAGGACGTCGTTGGTCCCGGACTAATTTAGGGTCTGGCGGATCGCGCGCCCCAGTGCAAAAACCCGCTGCTCGATGATCGTGGGCACCTCGCAGACGTAACGAATCGATTTGCGGCGATCATCGAAAATCCGCGTGCTCCATTCGACTTGTGTGGCGAGGACGCTGATCTTGGACTGATCTTGGTCTGGCCTATCCTGCAGTTCGCGCAAAGCGATCACGTCGGTTCGTATCTTGTCCGCGAGCTCCTTCTCCTTGCGGGCGACCCGTTCGATGCCGCTCATCACTTCGCTGCGCTGCTGGTTCAGGGTGTCGAACACGCCGGCAAAGATTTTCTTCGCTTTGTCTCGCCGTTCGGTGTCGCTTCCGGTGATGAAACCAGCAATAGCCTTCTCGGCGTCATCGAGTGGAGTGCGGCGCGCGGCCAGTCGCGCGACCAGATCTTGAATCTTGGGATCGTCCTGCCACGAATTGCCGACGTCGGCGATTGAAGGGCCGTCCCACACGGATGCAACCGACATCTGCGGCACTTTCGGCTGCGCACACGGCCAATCCGGATCGCGTGGGTCGGCGGCGCTCGCCGGCGCCGGCAGCGCCGCTGCGGTCGCGCACACGATCGAGAGAAGCGCGAAGCGCTTCAAGGTCCGCTTTCGGCAGGTTGGTTCGGCACGGCTGTTCATCTGTGGCTCAGCGATCGGACATGGTAATGCCCCAGGGCTGTTGGCCGACCTGTATCGTATTGATGACCTTCAGCGCCGCAACATCGATAACCGAAACGTCGTTTGTAAGACCGTTTGTGGTTAGGAGATATTTTTCGTCGGGCGTAAACGCCATATGCCAGACGCGTTGGCCAACCAGCAGGTATTTTATGACTTGATGCGTCGTCCCGTCGACAACCGCCACATGGTTTGAGGGCCCAAGCGCCACAAATCCGGTCTTGCCGTCGCGCGTAATGTTGATGCCAACCGGTTGAATCGGCTCCGGACGCATGCCGGTGATCTTGAACGCAATCTTCTGCTTGATCTTGCGCTCCGCCGGATCGATCACGCTTACGGTGCCACCGACCTCCGAAGAGACCCAGAGCTCGGAGCCGTCCTCCTTGAATACGGCAAACCGCGGCCGCGCGTCGACGAGAACGCTGGCCACCACCTTATGCGTAGCGGTATCAATGAAATGGGCCATATTCGTAGTCTCGGACGTGTTCACGAGGATCTTGCCATCGGGGCTTATCGCCATGCCCTCGGGCTCGACGCCGACCTGGACATCGCCGATCTGCGCACGCTTCGCGATGTCGATCATCGTGACGGTGTTGTCGTCCTCGTTGGCGACATAAAGGATTTTACCGGTCGGGTCCTGGGTGAAGAGCTCGGGATCGGGGCCCGATGGCAGGGTATCGACCACCTCATTGGTGGCGGTATCGATCATCTGGATGGTGTCGTCGTCGCCGACCGCGACGAGCACATATTTCTGATCTTTGGTGAAGGCGATGCCGCGCGGCCGTTGGCCGACTTTGATCGTCTTTACCACCTGCCATTTGTTCGTATCGATGACCGAGACAGTGTTGCCCCGCTCGTTCGACACGTAGGCGGTGAATGCGCTTGCCTCGTCGACAACAGCAGCAGCGAGCCACGCGCCGAGGATCAGCGCCAACCCCACCGTCCGTCGCGAAAAAGCTAGTTGAGCCGACATTTGGTCTCCGGACGATCGATCCCGAGAGTGTCGAGTTCCGAGAATTGATGCAGGAAACCCTCCTGCGGCGATACCGAGACGATTACTCGCCCGTCGGTGAGCAGAATGGGCTGACGAAGCTGGAGATCCCAGTCGCGCACCGTTAGCTTGCGGCCCTTGAACGCCGCCAGCGCAAAATCGGGCCCCTTCATATAGTCGACGATGCTCTTGGGATCCGACGAATTCACCCGCGTTGCCGCCTCTCCGATCATGCGCACCGACGTCCATGCCTGCATATCGAGCGCCGTCATCCGCCGCGAGAACAATCGAATGAACCGGTCTTGCAACTGGATCGCTCCCCACTGGTCCAGCGACGCGTCCCAGCTTGTGGGAACAAGGCCGGCCGATCCGGCAACCGGCCGCGGGTCATGCGTGCGGTACGGAAGATAGGGCGCGAAAACCTGACTTTCATCGGCCGCTACCAACACGTCGTAATCGGGTGCCGATTGTGTGAACAGCGGTATCTGGCTCTGGATCTGCACGAGGCCGCTGTCGGTTCGGCGCGCGCCGCCGGTATCGGCGAACACGCGTTCCTGAATGATCTTGGCGCCGAATCGTCCTGCCGCACGGCGCACGGCGTCGGCATAGAGTTTGTCCGGGTCGTGCGAACCGAGAACGAGCAGCCAGCGTCGCCATCGTTTCCAGACCAGATACTGCGCCAGTCCATCGGCTAGCATCGAGCGAGACGGCGCCACATGAATGACGTCGGCCCGGCAATCCTCCTGGCGCAACCGGTCGTCGGCCGCGCTGGCATTGAAGAGAAACACACCACGCGCGCGCGCCGCGGCGGCCACCTTCAGCAGCATGTCCGCTGGCAGGTCAACGATGATGAGTGACACGCCACGGTCGGCAAGTTGCATGGCCACCGCTACCGGATCATCGCCGTCCTTGAGGTGCGCTGCCTCAAGCGAGAACGACTGGCCAAGGAATTTGCCGGTCGTGTTGTTGTCTTCGATCGCGAGCTGCGCGCCGGCCACGCCATTGTTGGAGGCCGGCTGATCGAGGAGTGAGATCGTCTCGATTCTGTCGGCGCGCCCGAGGTATCCGATCTTGAGGCTGATCGGATCTGCCGCCGCCAGCGCCGATGTCACAGTAAGCATGGACGCGGCGATAAGGGTCAAGCGGATTACGCACGCGCTCACTCCCGGTTCCCTCGCTTGCCGCTAAGCCTTTATAATAGTTTGAATTCTACGCCAATTCTCATACTATCAAAAGGGCCGCCATGCACCTGCTCGGTTCGTCGCAGCTACCATTTGCCATCCCGTGGGAATTCCCCCAATGACCCTCATGCTCGCGAGCGTGACCGGCGCGGAGGAAGCGGAGATCGCCCTTCGGCACGGCGCCGACATCATCGACGTCAAGGACATCGGCCGTGTCTTCGGCAGCGCCACGCCCGCGCTGGTGCGGGCGACCGCTGATGCGGTGGCGCGACGCCGGCCAATAAGCGCGGTTGTTGGCGAGCCTGAGATGCAGCCGACCGCGCTCGCACATGCGGCGGCTGCGCTCGCCGATGCCGGCGCGAGCTACGTCAAGCTCAGTTTGTTTCAGCAGGCGGCCGCGGAGGATTGCGTGCGCGCGTTGAGCTCGCTGGCCCCCCGCGTCAGCTTGATCGGCGTCACCTTCGCCGATCACGAGCCGAACGATGGGCTGATTGCGCTCATGGCGCAGAACGGATTTGCCGGCGTGATGGTCGATACCGCCCGCAAGGATGGCGGCCGACTTCTCGATCACATGGACATCGCCGCGATCGGAAATTTTGTCGATCGCGCGCGCTCCTACGGCCTGATGGCTGGGCTTGCCGGCTCGCTGGAGCCGCCCGACATTCCGCGTCTGCTGCTGCTCGCGCCAGATGCGCTTGGATTTCGCCGCGCCCTTTGCGCCGGCAGGGACCGTACATCGCGTCTCGATGGCGATGCAATCGACATGGTGCGGGCGCTGATCCCGGCCGATTCGCGCGCCGCCCACGCCAGCCCCGCGACGGTCGGCAAGGTCGATTATCGATTGCTTGCGGCTCGCGGCTACTCCCTTGATTCGCGTAATGATGACGTCGAGGCCGATCGCATCTTCGTGCGTGATTTTGTCTTGCCGGCCCGCATCGGGGCCTACGCCCACGAACGGGAGAAGCCGCAGAATGTACGCTTCAACGTCGATGTGAAGGTGCGGCGCGCCGAACATATGGCGGAGGATATCCGCGACGTATTCTCATACGACCTGATCACCGATTCAATCCGGATGATCGCTGCACAAGAGCACATTGCGCTGGTCGAAATGCTCGCCGAACAGATCGCCGCGGTCATCCTGACCCACGCTCGCGTGATCAGCGTGAGCGTGCGTGTCGAGAAGCTCGAAGTAGGGCCAGGCGGAGCGGGCGTCGAGATCGTGCGTCATCGGGCGAGCGAAGTGGCCAAGGTGCATCAGCTCTATCCCGTCGTCGGCGCGGAGGCCAATCCGAAAGTGGCAAACTGAATGCGCGATCCGCATGGTTCCGTAGTCGTCAAGCTCGGCGGTAGCTTTGCCTTCTCTGCGCATCTGCGGGATTGGATTGCGGCGATTGCCGGTTGCGCGGGACGCGTCGTTATCGCGCCTGGCGGCGGACCATTTGCTGACACCGTACGGTCCGCGCAACGGCGAATGGGATTTGGCGAGCGCGCCGCGCACGAGATGGCGATATTGGCGATGGAGCAATATGGCCGCGCGCTCGCGAGCCTCGACGCCCGGCTGTCCCGGGCCGACACGGTCGAGGCCATTTGCCGCGAGATTGACGCCGGACGAGTTCCAGTGTGGATGCCGGCGCATCTCGCGCTGCACGCCGACGACATCGCGCCATCGTGGGATCTGACCTCCGACAGTCTGGCCGCGTGGCTCGCCGCCAAGATCGGGGCGCGTCGGTTATTCCTCGTCAAGCATATCGAGCCTCGCTTGCGCGGGGCGCCGATCGATGATCTGGCGGCGATCGGCGTTGTCGATAAGGAACTGGCGCGACGGCTGCAAATGAGCGCGGTCGACGCCTTCGTTTTTGGGCCGTCCGATCATGGCGCGGCAACCGCCGCGATCCGCGGTGGGCCCGCGGTCGAGACGGTGTCGGCCCGCTCATAACGAGCTTAAGATATGACGCCATGGCTAAGCTCAAAACACCGCGCTGGGGATGGGCGCTGACCGGATCGGGGCATTTCTTTACGGAATGCCTCCGCATGATCGGCAATCTCGACGATGTGGACCTGTTCGTGAGCAGAGCTGCGGCCGAAGTCGTGCGCATGTACCGGCAGGATTTAAAGCTGCCGAAGACCGCTCGCGTCTTCCGCGACACGACAGCGAGCGCAGCGCCGGTCGGATTCTTCTACTACGGCGTCTATCACACCTTGGTATTGGCGCCGGCGACCTCCAACACTGTGGCAAAATGCGTCTTCGGAATTTCCGATACACTCGTCACCAACGTGTTTGCCCAGGCCGGGAAGTGCCGCGTTCCCGCGATCGTGTTCGCCTGCGATACGGCTCCGGAGCTTGTGACCGAAGCCCCCAAGGGCACGGTCAAAGTCTACCCCCGGCGCATTGACTTAAAGAACACCGAGCGCCTGAAATCGTTCGAAAGCACGCTGGTCGTCGAATCACTCAAAGAGCTCGAAACGGCGTTGACGCGGCGCGAACGCGAACTGCATGGCTGAGCGCATCCTCCTTCTCACCGGCCACCTTGCCCGCGCGCGGCTGGAGAGGGTCCTCGCCGATGCAGGCGATCTCGGTTTGGAATGGTCGGTGCTCGATGTCGGCGTCAAGGTCGCGGCCCTGATGACGGAAGCGATTATCGCGCGGCGATTGCCACGGCCGGTCGACGTAAATCGCGTCATGTTACCCGGCCGTTGCCGGGCGGATCTCGAGCGCCTCAGCGCGGAGTTCGGCGTGCCATTCGAGCGCGGCCCCGATGAACTAAAGGACTTGCCGGCCTTCTTCGGCAAGCACGGCAAAGCACCCGATTTGTCGCGGCATGACATGCGCATTTTCGCCGAGATCGTCGATGCGCCCGTGCTTGGCGTCGAAGCGATCGTAGAACGGGCCGCCGCGATGCGCGCGGCCGGCGCCGATGTCATCGATCTTGGCTGTCTGCCGGATACCCCGTTCCCTCATCTCGAAGAGGCGGTACGCGCACTACGCGCCGGCGGGCACGACGTCAGCGTCGATTCAGCCGATATCGAGGAATTGCGCCGCGGCGGCGGAGCGGGGGCAAGCTTCCTGCTCAGCCTCACCGAGGCGACCGTTCCGATCGCCAGCGAAAGTGGCGCAACTGCGGTGCTTATTCCGGCGGTCCACGGCGACCTCGCTTCATTGTTGCGGGCGGCGGAAGCGGCGGACCGACGCGATATTGCCGCGATCCTGGACCCGGTTCTCGATCCGATCCATTTCGGTTTTGTCGATTCGCTCGGGCGCTATGCCGAACTGCGGCGCCGGCTTCCGGCGGCGGAGATACTCATGGGCACGGGCAACCTGACCGAATTGACCGACGCGGATTCCGCAGGCGTCACCGCAGCGCTGCTCGGCATTTGCTCAGAGCTCGTCATTCGCAATCTGCTCGTCGTTCAAGTCAGCCCGCATACGCGCCGCACAATACAGGAGCACGACGCTGCGCGCCGCATCATGTTTGCGGCGCGGGAGGACGCCAGCACTCCCAAGGATTACGGCGGCGCGCTGTTGGCGTTGCACGAGCGCAAACCCTTTCCCAATACGCCACGCGAGATTGCGGAACTTGCCGAAGAGGTCAAGGACGCCAACTTCCGCATTGAAACCGCCGAGGACGGCATCCACGTGTATAACCGCGACGGTCACTATGTGGCGCAGGACGCGATGTCGTTGTTCGCCAAGCTCGGCGTCGAAAGCGATGGGCCGCACGCGTTTTACCTCGGCACCGAGCTAATGAAGGCTGAGATCGCGTTGCGGCTGGGTAAGCGCTATGCCCAAGATGCCCCGCTCGACTGGGGGTGTGCCGTCGATCGCGTAGCCGCGGATCTTACGCGCCTGGCCGAGGCTGGCCACACGCTGCGCGCTGCCAAGAGATGACTGATGCCGATGATCCGGGAAACCATCGTTTCCACGGTGGATGGTGAAGGGCGGGTTCATCTTGCACCCTTGGGCATCATTGCCGAGGGCGATGGTTGGATCCTTGCGCCGTTTCGCCCGTCGAAAACGCTCGAGAATCTTGGCGTCGTGCCATTCGCGATCGCAAACTTCACCGACGATGTCCGCGTTTTCGCCGGTTGCCTCACCGGGCGCCGCGACTGGCCGACGGCCGCGCGCGAGGGATTTGCCGTCCCGCGTCTTGCGGGCGCGCTGGCGCACAGCGAGCTCGCGGTCACGCGCAGGACCGAGGACGAACACCGGCCGCGCTTTCATTGTCGCGTGCTGCGCAACGTCTCACACGCGCCGTTCCAAGGCTTCAGTCGCGCGCAGGCGGCGGTCATCGAGGCGGCCATACTCGTCAGCCGCCTGCACATGCTGCCGCGCGAGAAGGTCGAACGTGAGATCGCTTATCTTGAAATTGCGGTCAGCAAAACCGCCGCACCCGCCGAGGAAGAGGCGTGGACATGGCTCACTCAAGCCATTCGGGCGTTTTACGCCAACACCCCGCGCTAAAAATGGCCGCACCGGCAGACGGAAACCCGTCTGCCGGTGCGGCATTCCCAGCGAATCCTTCGCAGATCAGAACTCGGCCGGCAGATAGCCGTTGATCTCGAGTCCGACGCAGATTTCGACAAGCACAGGCGTTGTCCAGGCCATGGGTTTCTCCGCTTTCTCCCTTTGCGGCCGCCGTCGCAGTGGACGTCAGCCCTACGGACAAAAATAGTTCAAAAGCGAGCAATTGCCAAGGATGCATTAGCCTTGTGCGATCACAATCGCTATACCGCGGACCGGCCCTGTCGCGCGGGCTTTCGCCCAACTTTCCGTTGCCCGCGTCAGCGCGATGGGAGCCCAACTGCTCCAGTGAGGATCGCGCTGTTGAAGTCAGTTCTCGCGGTATTGGACCCGGTGAGATTGGCGTTGGTCAGATCGGCGCCGGCGAAATCGGCGTCGCTTAGATCCGCTCCCGAGAAATTGGCGCGTTTGAGCTTGGCGAACTCGAAGTTCACGTGGGCGAGGGCCGCCGCCTCGAAGTTCGCGCCCGTCAGGTTCGCGCGCGAGAAATCGGCGCGAATTAGGCCCATAGACTGGTTACGCATGTCGGCGGAGGCGCGAAGATGAGAAAGGTTCGCCCCGGTCATGTCGTCGAGGCTGAAGCGCGCCGTCACCTTGGCGCCCGAGAGATTGGCCCCGACAAAGCGCGCAGCCTCCTCCGGACGCGTTTCGAGCCCAGCCGATACGATGAGCGTCTCCAGCACCGCATCGGAGAGATCGGCGTGGGAAAAGTCTGCCCGCATGATCCAGGCGAGGTTCAGCCTTGCTCGCTGCAATCTGGCACCGACGAGATTGGCGGCGACAAGCTTGGCGCCACGCAGGTCGGCATCCGACAAGTCCGTACCCGAGAGGTTAGCACCGGTGAAATCGAGTTCATGCAAGTCCAAGCCGGCGAGCGACCGGCCGGCGAAGCTTGCTGCGTGCTCGGATGGTGCTGCCTTCAGCGCCGCCTGCACGTCCTCACGCGTGAGATCGGCAGCGACCGCTTCGGGCGAGCTGAGGATCAGGAGTGCTACGCAGAAGGGTATCGCGGCAAAGCCCATGTCCTCACTCTTCAATGTTGGGGCGCGCGTCCTTGGGCGGCATCCGCGGCGGGGGGAGCGGCGAAAAAACGATGCCGCCGCTGTGATCCGGCGCAAACGCCGGGTCGAGCGGACCTCCCGAGGCGGGGTCGCCGCCGCTGGTGGTGGTGATCGAACTCGGCGTCGCCTCGCGCGCGGTGAGCTCCGAAGTACCGCCTTCGCCGGTGCCGAAATCCGCCGTGTGCCCGCCCTCCTGCGGCTTGCCTTCGGCGCTCGCCTGCACGGCGGCTTCGGTCTTTTCCGCAAGCTTTGCGGTGTAAGGCAAGCGATATGCACGGGGGGCGCCGCTCGGGCGATTATCGTCGTCGAGCGCCTCGACCCAAAGGTGGATCGCGCCCGCATCGCCGGCGAGCGAATGCGGCTCGATGATGCGCGCGCCGAGGAGCTTGAAGTGCGCCGGCAAAGGATCGACCGACGACCAGCCGAGCAGCGCCCGCGTGCCGAAGAAGCTGACGACGTAAAACGCACTCGTCACCAGGATTGCGCCCGCCTTCACCGGCAACGGCAATCGCGTGTAGATGCAGGCGCCGAGGAGCAGCACGCCGAGCACGGCGTAGCCGATCGAGAGGCCGAGGATAATCGTGGTAAGGCTGGTCACAGCTTCTTCACATAGCCGGTCTTGGGATCGAGGTCGACGCCGTTGCGATGCATGTTGCGGAACGTCTCCATCAGCGATTTCCAGCGGGAATTGACGTCGACCACCTTGCCGCCGTCGTCGAGCGTGAACCGCACCGCGGTTTTCTCATCCCCGGTGTGATCGACGACGACGGCGTTGTCGAACACGACCTGGGCGGCCGGATTGAGCTTCTGCACCTTGATCGTCGCCGGCACCGGCCGGCCGGTCGTCGCCTGAAAATGCGATACGTTGACGGTATATTCGCCCGGCACGATCCCGCGGATTGTGACGATTTCCTCGCGGATCGGCGAAGAGATTTTCTTGCCGTTGACGAGAATGAAGTCGTTGGCACCGCCGCGATCGTCGCGTTCGAGCACCATGAAGCCGGCCTCCCGATGCCGATACCAGGCGATGTTGCCGGCCGGATCCTGGACGAACAGGTCGAGGTCGTCCGGATGATTGTCGGGCCAATCCATGGTGACGATGAACTCGGCCTTGGAGTCGATCTTGCCGTCCTTGGCGTCGGGCGCGATCGCAAGCAGCGCGATAAAAAACAGGAAGGCGACGACCTGCAGCGCCTTGAACAGCATCACGCTGAATGGATCGAACGGCTCCTCGCGCGGATAGAGGCCGAACTCATCCAGCATTGTCGCGCTCCAACGCCGGCACGACATGCGTCTCGGTGAGCCTGACCGCGTGCGAGAACACGCCGTTGGTCGCGGCGTCGAGCATGTAGTACTGGACCTTCAGGAGAATCGAGCCGACGAGACCGGCGAGCGTCGTGTACATGGCGACCGCCATGCCGTCGCCCATCAGCCCCATCGAGGATTTGAGCAGCGTGCGATCGGCCGCGTCGAGCCCAGCGATCGGCGCCAGCATGATAATAAAGCCGATGATCGTGCCGAGCAGGCCAAGCTTCATTAATGTGTCGCTGGCAAAGGAGCCGAGACCGTTCGAGCCGCGCAACCGGTCGGCGAGCGAGCGCAGCAGTAGCGTCTGGTCGAGCCGCCCCGCGCCTTGCTTTCGTGCCTTGAGCGCCAGATCGCGGATATGGTCGGCGACGAGCCCGGGCGGCAGTCCATCCGCGGCGCCCGAGGCAAAATTGATCTCCCCCGACTCGATCTTATCCGCAGTGCGACGCCCGGCGTCGCCTTCGCGGCTGATGGCAATCGTGCGCCACAGGCAATGTAGTGACGCTGCGATATAAAGAACGGCGATGATCGAGGAGATGTAGGTGCGGTCGGATGCGACCATCAAGTGGATCAGATTATAGCGCCACAGCAGCACGGCAGCGAAAAGGCAAGCGCCCGTGAAAATCATCCAGCGCAGTACCGGCGCGCCGTCGGCGGCCGCCGACCCTGACAATCGATCGGGCAATACGGCGACGACACTCATGGCAAAAACGCCTCTTCCTATCTGGTAGCCCTGAAAGCTCACCGCGCGCTCGCCGCCGCGGGCACACGAAGCCTAACAATCGCGCCCTATCCGCCGCAAGTGCCTCTAATTATGACTACAAAGCGTTTGCGCTTGGTGGAGCAGGCTCCGAATTCGTCGCAGCCCCTTGTTGTTCGATCCGACCAGTAAATGTCCTGCCTTTGTCGTTAATCCGAAAATCGCTCGGCTGGCGCTTGGGAAGCAACGCGCCGACGAGGTTGAATACGCGCAATTGGTTCAAGACGACATGTCAGTTGCCCCAATCTATAGCGGACTCGACGGCGGAATGAACAAGGTTTTCCTCGCACGGTTTCCGGGCAAGATAATACCACTCGCGATAGTGCTGCCGCCGACCGGACCCGAACTCCCGCAATTGCCACCCGTTCCCTGGGCTGACAATGACGGTGCGTTGACGAGTAAATTTTTTGGCGCCTTGATCGAATCGAGGCCCGCCTCTCAAGCGAAAGTCGCCTCGAACCATTCGGCCACGAACGAAGTGCCTAGGTTCGAATCGCAACAGACCGCCATGGTTCAGCCGATGCCCGTGCCGCAGCAGGAAGCCGACGCGCCCGCGCCGTTGATAAGCTCCAGCACAAAGAGGGCGCTACCGATGGTGCCGGCCGCCTCATTCGTCGGTCGTTGGGGCGGATTGCAATAGTGCAAGTCACATCAAGCCAGTTCCGGCTATGCTACATCGGCCAATGGTGGTTGACCCGACTCTCCATGCCAGGTGATGTCTTCGAGGCGCGCGCCTGGCATCGGCTCGCAGGAGCGGTCGAAGTCGAGGCGCCGCGCGTCAAGATCGTGGATACGATCGGGACCGGCGACAGCTTTCAGGCCGCGCTTCTGTTTATGTTGCGGATGATGGACTGTATCGACGCCGATTTGCTTGCTCGACTGTACGCCGGCCAGATCCGGCGCGCATTGGCCTTCGCGACCAAGTGTGCGGCGATCACCTGCACGCGTCAGGGAGCCGATCCACCGCGATTTGCCGAAGTAGACGGCGCCGGGAGTGAGCTGAGTTGACGACACAGACGGGCGGTTAGATTGCCCGTTGTGGCAACTCGGCTGCCTGGTGTCGTCGCGCGTGCACGCCGCACTGCATCCAAGGAGATCGCTAAATGGCCTACGAAACCGTTCGATATGAAGTCAATGAGTCGATACTCACGATAACCCTCAATCGCCCTGAAAAGCTCAATGCGTTCACGACGCAGATGCTCTACGAGCTGATCGACGTATTCGACCGCGCCGACAAGGACGACGCAGTGAGGGCGGTGATCGTCACAGGCGCGGGGCGGGCGTTCTGTGCCGGAGCTGACCTCTCAGGCGGCGGCGCGACGTTCGATCGTGCAGCGCGCACCGGTCGCTCGCAAATTCCATTGGGCGCGGACGGCGCGCCAGACCTCGCAAGCGACGCCGCGCGCGACGGTGGTGGACGCTTGGCGCTGCGCATTTTTGAGTGTCTCAAGCCGGTGATCGCCGCTGTGAACGGGCCTGCTGTCGGCGTCGGCGCGACTATGCTGCTGCCAATGGACATCAGACTCGCGTCCGACGAAGCAAGGTTCGGGTTTGTGTTCGCAAGCCGCGGTATCGTGCCGGAAGCGTGCTCGACGTGGTTCCTGCCGCGCATCGTCGGTGTCTCGCAGGCGCTGGAATGGACCTTCACGGGGCGGGTGTTTCCCGCGCGTGAGGCGCTCGCTGCGCGGCTCGTCAGCGCGGTTCATGCCCCGGGCGAGCTGCTGCCCGCCGCTCGCGCGCTGGCACAGCAAATCACGGAGAACGCCGGCGTTTCGATAGCGCTCGCCCGCCAGATGTTTTGGCGCATGCTGGGGGCGGACCATCCAATGGAGGCCCACAAGATCGAAAGCCGGGCCATTTTCTCGCGCGGCCGCAGCGCCGATGTCAGAGAAGGCGTGACCGCTTTTCTCGAGAAGCGCAAACCGCATTTCGTAGATCGAGTCTCGAAAGACATGCCTTCGTTCTTTCCCTGGTGGCAGGAACGATCCTATGGCTGAGGCTTAGCCGCGAAGCCGCGAGTATACGTGCGCAGACGCGGAGCTAACGCGGCTCGCGATCGTCAAATCCGAGCCGACTGTCCAGCGCTTCCTGAATGAAGCCACGCAGCATATCGCTATCAAAGGGCTTGGGGAGTATTCTCAAATCTGCGGGGACCGCCATCGCTGCGTCGCTGTAACCGGTCGTGAGCATCACCGGCAGGCCGGGGTATCGCGAGCGGACTTCATTCGCAAGGCCTACGCCGTCTATCGTTCCGGGCATAACAACGTCGCTGAATATCAGGTCGATCTTCGCACCGTCGGCCAGAAATTTTAGCGCAGCTTCGGCGGAT